>Ga0208030_1001666_pt1 | contig 12136 bp, 14 predicted proteins | sample MalvirDeepMed_M9_FD_184246 | JGI IMG/M metagenome (GOLD analysis project Ga0208030, IMG submission 184246) | Marine viral communities from the Global Malaspina Expedition - Malaspina viral metaG DeepMed_M9 (SPAdes) (version 2) | ecosystem: Environmental > Aquatic > Marine > Oceanic | place...
GTATGGCGATGGAGTCATTCGCGCTCAAATAATCTCAAAATCTCCATCAAGTAATTAATTATGAAGGAGACAAATAAATGGCAAACGTAATACCTTATGCATTTCGCGGAGAGTTACTCTCAGGAACACATAATTTTGCATCTGGAGGAAATACTTTTAAATTAGCACTTTACACTGCTAATCCTTATGATACTTCAAGCACTGTTTATGTAACAACTAGTGAAGTAAGTTCAGCCGGCGGTACAAATTATACTGCTGCTGGAAATACTTTAAGTGGTAATGCTGTGGCTTATGGAACAGCTGTTGCATCTTGTGACTTTTCTGATACCTCATGGACATCAGCAACAATTACAGCAGCTTTTGGAACAATCTATAATAGTTCTGCATCAAATAAAGTAGCTGTAGTTTTAGATTTTAGTGGAGATAAAACTTGTACCAATGGTACATTTACAATTTCTTTCCCGAGTCCATCTACACCTGCAGACGCTATCATAAGCATGGCTTAAGGAAAATAAAATGGCTTTAGTAGTAAATGACAGAGTAAAGGAAACCAGTACAACAACTGGAACAGGTACTTTTGATTTAGCAGGTGCCGCAACAGGGTTTCAAACTTTTGTTGCAGGGATTGGTGATACTAATACAACTTACTATACAATATTTAATCAAGGAACGACTGAATGGGAAGTTGGGCTTGGAACCGTAACAGATGCAGCTACTGATACTCTTGCAAGAACTACAGTTATCACAAGTTCTAATTCAGGTTCCGCTGTAGATTTTGCAGCGGGTACTAAAGATGTATTTTGTACACTCCCAGCGAGTAGAGCTGTTTTTGGTAAACAAGAAGGAACAGATTTTATAGACAGTTTATTAGTTGGTCATAGTACAACAGGTACTTTGGATGTTGCAGCTGATAATACAGGAGTTGGAATAGATGCTCTGAAAGCAATTACTTCTGGAGATGGTAATACTGTTGTTGGAAGTAAAAGTTCAGATGCAATAACTAGTGGAAATACTAATGTTGCTATTGGTGTATCTAGCATGACTACAGCAACAACTGCTTATCAAAATGCTATCGTTGGTGCTTATGCTGGAGAAGCAATAACTGACGGTTATCAAAATTCATTACTAGGAAAAGATGCTGGGAGATTATTAACAGAAGGACATCATAATATTTGCATAGGATTTGATAGTGGCGATAATATTACTACTGGAGATGGGAATATAATTATTGGAACTGTTGATGCCGCAAGTGCAACTGGTAATGTTCAATTACATATAACTGGTACTGATGGTTCAACAACTGCTAATTGGATAAGTGGTGAAAGTACAGGAAACGTAGAAGTAGCAGTCAACTGGAATCCAAGTCTATCAACGACTGGCAAAGCATTTGTAATGGGATTTTAATAGGAGAAAAATATGGCAAGTGAAGTAATGGCAGTAAGCCTAACTAAGGAACTTTCGAACAGTGAAGTAGATTTACTTACGGTAACATCTGGACACACTTATACGATACTTAATATATCTATTTGTGAAACGGCTGGTGCGGCTGAAACTTTCGATCTTTATGTTAGAGATGATGCTGGTGCAAACGATTATGAGATTTATTCAGATCAAGCATTAGGAGCCAATGAAACTTTTGAACATACGTCAAGAATTGTTCTAATGACAACCGATGTGCTTTCAGCAAAATTAGGAAGTGCAGGAGATGTGGATATTGTTATCAGCTATTTAGATCAGACATTGTAGAAAGCAATATGAGTGGCATTGTAGGAAGCAAACTCAATATTAGAGGTTCTGAACGTATAGCTAAACTTGGCACAGATGGTCAGGTCTTAACAAGTTCTGGTGCTGGAGTAGCGGCAAATTATGAAGATTTTGCTGGTGGACTATCTTGGCAATCGGTAGTTACAGGTTCAACCTTAACTGCGGTAGCTGGAAACGGATATTGGATTGATACATCCTCAAATGCCTGCACAATTACCTTACCTAGTTCAGCAAGTGTTGGAGATACAATCGTATTTGCCGACTATGCTAGAAATTGGGGAACCAATGGTATTGAACTAGATTCAAATGGCTTGAACTATCAAAGCCAAGATGACACTTATACTGTAGAATACGCAACAGATGGTACGGCACTTCGTATAGTTTATATGAATGCAACGCAAGGCTGGGTACCAACTCTTGATAAGACTGTTGAAGATGTACCATCCAAAGGAAACTCTGAAGGAATCTTTGCTTATGGTTTTATTAGTGGTGCCACAGCAATATCTAATTTAGTATCAAATGTTGGAGTGGTATCAACTGATGTGGCTGCTGTTGGTACTGCTAGACATGATATAGCAGGATGTGAATATGGTGGTGATAAAGGAATATTTGCTTACGGTTATGTTTCTGGATACAAAAATATGAGCAATCTAGTTTCAAACGCTGGAGTGGTAGCGACAGATACGACTGGGGTTGGAACAGCCAGAACTAATCCTGCGGCATGTAGTTATGGTACTGGTTATGATAAAGGCATCTTTGGTTATGGTAATACTGGTAGTTATGCTTCAATGACTAACTTAGTATCTAATACTGGTGTAGTAGCAACCGATACGACTGGTGTTGGAACAGATAGAAAAAGTCTAGCGGCGACACAATATGGAGGTGATAAAGGAATCTTTGGTTTTGGCACTGATGGTAGTCAAGTTTCAATGACTAATCTGGTTTCTAATGCTGGTGTTGTAGCTACAGACACAACAGGAGTAGGAACTGCTAGAGAACAACCTGCGGCATGCAGTTATGATTATGATAAAGGTATTTTTGGTTATGGTCAAGCTTCTGGTGGTGGTGTAGTTTCACTGACTAATTTAGTATCAAATGCTGGTGTTGTTGCAACAGATGTTACAGGTGTTGGAACTGCTAGGAATGGTTTGGGAGCATGTGAATATGCTGGCGATAAGGCTATTTTTGCTTATGGTTATAATGGTAGTGGTAATGTATCAGTGAGCAATTTAGTTTCTAACGCTGGAGTGGTAGCAACAGATGTTACTGGAGTAGGAACTGCTAGAAGAAGTACAGCCGCATGTTCTTTTAATTAATATTATGAGTGGAATTATAGGAAGTAAATTAAATATTAAAGGATCTGGGCTAGTTGCAAAGCTAGGAACAGATGGACAGGTTTTAACTTCTGCTGGGGCTGGACTGCCTTCAGCTTTTGAAGATATCGCTGGTGGACTATCATGGCAAGCCATAGAAACAGGAACAACTATGACTGCTGTTGCTGGAAATGGATATTGGATTGATACAACATCAAACGCTTGTACGATTACTTTACCTAGTTCAGCCAGTAATGGCGATGAAATTATGTTTGTCGATTATGATAGAACTTGGGGAACCAATGGTATTGTTTTAGATTCAAATGGTTTGAACTACCAGGGCGATGATGACACTTTTGATGTAGAGTATGGAACAGATGGTCAAGCTGTTCATATAGTTTATTCTGACGCAACTAAGGGATGGATCCCTACACTTGATAAAACTGTTAGCGATGCACCCGTTGTCCACCAAAATGATAATGGACTATTTGGTTTTGGTAATACTGGTAGTGTAGTTTCAATGACTAATATAGTGTCCGATGCTGGAGTCGTAGCAACGGATGTTACAGGAGTAGGAACAGCTAGAAAGGGTTTAGCGGCATGTGAATATAGTACTGACAAAGCTATCTTTGGTTATGGTACTACTGGTAGTCGTGTTTCAATGACCAATTTAGTTTCTAATGCTGGCGTTGTAGCGACAGATGTAACTGGAGTTGGTAGTGTTAGAAATGGTCTAGCGGCATGTAAATACGGTGGGGATAAAGGAATATTTGGTTATGGTCTTGTAGATGGAGTTGGAACTGGTGCTGATGTATCAATGACCAATTTAGTTTCCAATGTTGGAGTGGTAGCAACTGATACGACAGGAGTTGGAACTGGTAGGTATAACTTAGCGGCGTGTGAATATGGTACTGATACAGCTATCTTTGGCTATGGTTATAGTGGTGGTGATCTAGGAATGACTAATTTAGTAACCAATGTTGGAGTAGTAGGAACAGATGTAACTGGAGTAGGAACGGCTAGAGAAGCTCTAGCAGCATGTAGTTATGGTACCGATAAAGGTATTTTTGGTTATGGTCATATCGTTTCAATGACTAATTTAGTAACCAATGCTGGAGTAGTAGGAACAGATGTAACTGGAGTAGGAACCGCCCGAAGAGGTTTAGCGGCAACGCAATACGGTGACGACAAAGGTATCTTTGGTTATGGGGGTAGTTATGTTTCAATGACTAACTTAGTTTCTAATGTTGGTGTTGTAGCAACTGATACAACAGGAGTAGGTACTGCTAGAGCAGATTTAGCGGCATGTTCTTACAATTAATAAAATGGAAAAATTATGAGTGGAATAATAGGAAGTAAAATAAATATCAGAGGATCTGGGCGTGTAGCCAAACTTGGCACAGACGGACAAGTTTTAACAAGTTCTGGTGCTGGGGTAGCGATGAACTATGAAGATGTCGCTGGCGGCATTTCTTGGCAGTCTGTAGTAACAGCTTCAACCTTAACAGCAGTAGCTGGAAATGGTTATCCAATAGATACAAGTTCAAATGCCTGTACAATTACTTTACCAGCTTCGGCTAGTAATGGTGATCAAATTATATTTACAGATTATGCAAGAAACTGGGGAACAAATAGTATTACTTTAGATTCGAATGGATTAAATTATCAAGGTGATGATGACACTTTCGATGTGGAATACTCCACAGATGGTCAAAGTGTTGATATCGTTTATTCTGGAGCAACTAATGGTTGGATTCCTACTATTGATGAGGCTGTCGCAGATGTACCAGTTAAAGGAAACCAAGAAGGAATTTTTGGTTTTGGCGTAAGTACAGGAGTGACTAATCTAGTCTCCAATGCTGGGGTAGTAGCAACGGATGTTTCAGCAGTAGGAACGGCTAGAGGCGAAATAGCAGCATGTGAATATGGTGGGGACAAAGGCATCTTTGGTTTTGGTTATAGTGGTAGTTATGTTGCAACAACCAATTTAGTATCCAATGCAGGAGTAATAGCAAGTGATGTAGCAGGAGTAGGAACAGCTAGAGGTAATTCAGCGGCATGTTCATATGGTACCGACAAAGGTATCTTTGCTTATGGATATACCAGTGGTTATACTAATATATCCAGTTTAGTATCTAATGTAGGAGTTGTATCAGCCGATGTAACTGGGGTGGGAACTGCTAGACAGGCTGCAGCAGCATGTGAATACGGTACTGACACAGCTATTTTTGGTTATGGTCAAAATGCTCATCTTTCAATGACTAATTTAGTTTCTAATGTAGGAGTCGTAGCAACTGATACAACAGGAGTAGGAACAGATAGGAGTGGGTTGGCGGCTTGTGATTATGGTTATGACAAAGGCATCTTTGCTTATGGTTATACTGGTAGTTATTTTTCAATATCTAATTTAGTTTCAAATGCTGGAGTTGTAGGAACAGATGTAACTGGTGTTGGAACCGCTAGGCGATACCTGGCGGCAACGCAATACGGTGGCGATAAAGGAATATTTGGTTTTGGTACTACTGGTAGTAATGTTGGAATGACCAATTTAGTAACCAATGCTGGAGTAGTAGGAAGCGATGTATCAGCAGTAGGAACTACTAGAAGTAATTTAGCAGCCTGTTCTTTCAATTAAAAAATTATGGCACAAAAATTTAACACAGAATTTAATTACCGATACCAAGTCATAGGATGTACGCCTTGGGAAAAAATCAAAACATTAAAAGGATTTCTTGAAGGCAGAATAAGAGCACAGGCTCTTGAAGAAGTTGGTAAATTAAAACACCAGGCAAAACTTTCAAAGCTAAAACATCTACAGAATAGTGGAAACGGTTTGGAGCATGAAATTCTGGAGCTTAAAGCTGAAATTATAGAACTTGAAAGCCATGAAGGAACTCTCAAAGAGGCGTTTGAACTTACCAAGGATGAAATTAAAATTCTAAAAAAACTACTGAAGGAACTTTATGTTCTTGCAGAACCTACAAGAATTAAAGGTTATACCGATGAAGAAATGTTTGAAGCAAATGCCGCAAACGAATTTACGGTTGATATTGGTAGGGAAATTCAGGCTGAAATGATTGCCAATGGCAGACCATCACCAGCTAAATTAAGAAATGCCATGAGTAATCCTCACACTTGGAACGCATTAAAACAAATAGGATTAATACCTAAACAAACAAAAATACTGGAAGGCAATATAAATCCACAATTAAAAATAGAACTTAAAGGAGTTGAAGATGAAGATGTTTAATGATAAGGAGGTTGAATATGAAACTATATAAACTAGAAGCAAGTAACTTTGAAGCCTTTTTTGGTACTCATGAGGAACGCATTGAAAGAGACGTTATAACAATAGCACAGACACCAAGTTGTGATGCTTTTTTATATTTGTCTAACGAAATCTATGATGAATTAGAGTTGCTAGATTCAGTACCATTAGGATTTGACTTTACCTATTGTCAAGAATGGGGTTTAACAGTTGACGCTGATGTCGTTGATAGAGTTATTATAGATTTAAGAAAAAAATCCTATCCAACTTGGCAAGATCAACTAGACGATATTTACCATAATGGAATTGCTGGCTGGAAAGCTACAATCAAAACAACAAAAGACAAATATCCAAAGGCATAGATTATGCCCTTTCTTAAGACTTTCCTCATAGTTTAAAAAGTGATAGTAATAAAATAGGAATGTCCAGACTTCATCAATCGTTCTGGATGCTCTCTTTTTAGGAGTTTTATATGTTATTCGGATTTGCAGCATTTGCAGAAAGACCTTTTTCAACGGTAGGAGATGATAATAGTGTAACTATTACTGCTACAGCTAATACATTAGCTATTAGCATTGGAAATCCAGGAATTAGTGCGGATGCGATTATAGAAGATCCTACGGGTTCTCAAATAGTTCTGGGAACTGGAACAGTTACTATAAGCACAGACGCTAATGTTACTGCAGTAAAAAATGAATTAACATTAGGAACAGGAACTGTTACTGTGACGGCAGGAGCTACTGTTGTACCTTCTGGAAACAGTCTTGTAATTTCTTCTGGAACTGTTACAATTACAGGAAGTGCAAATGTTACACCTGCAGCTAATACATTAACATTGGCAACAGGTAATATTGCAGCTATAACATGGAGCGAAATACAACCGGGAGCTACAATGACATGGACACCAATAGATCCGACGGCTTAAAATTATGGCATCAACTTATTCAACAGATATTCAACTAGAACTCGTTACAACCGGTGAAAAAGCCGGGTTGTGGGGATCAATTACTAATACTAATTTACAAATTTTAGAACAGGCAGCCACAGGTTACGCCAGCATAGATATGGCGGCAGCCGATGTAACTCTAGTTTTAACAGATGGAGCAACTTCCAACGGTAAAAATATTTATTTAAGACTTTATGGAACGTTGGCGGCTAACCGAACTTTAACAATGCCGGTAACTGCAGAAAGAGTCTGGATTATAAAAGATGAAACGGTTAGAGGGACTTCTAATAGAACTCTTGGAGTGTTAACAGCTTCAGGAACAGCACAACCCGTCCCACCAGGTGCAACTCTTTTATGCAGATCCGATGGAAGTGAAACAGTAGTTACTATTATTGAAAAAGGTTATGCAACAATTACAGATTCCAATACTCCTTATACAACGGTCGCAGGAGCACAAATTTTTGCTAATACTTCAAGCAACCCTATTACGGTCACTCTTCCCGCTTCACCTTCCGTTGGTGATGAAGTAACCATTATTGATACTAGAGCATCTTGGGCATCTAACAATTTAACTGTAGGTCGAAATGGCCAACCTATTAATACAGCAACTTCTGATTTAACCCTAAGCAATGCCGGTCAATCCATAACGTTAGTTTATATAGACGCAACACGTGGCTGGGCTTATAAGACTAACTATACTTCATAGGAGCTATAAAGATGGCTCTTACATCTATTAACTTTGCACCCGGAATAGACAAACAAGATACGGCGATTGGAGCCATCGGTCGTTGGGTCGATTCTGATAATGCAAGATTCAGATATGGTCTTCCTGAAAAAGTAGGAGGATGGTCTTCTTTATTAACCGATACCATTTGTGGTGTAGCCAGAAAACAACATTCCTTTGTTGATTTAGATGGAAACAGATATGTAGGAATTGGTACTGATAAATTTCTCCTTATTTATTTTGAAGGAACTCTTTATGATGTTACTCCTTGGCGTTCTAATAATGCCGGAGCTCAGACTACTTTTACTTCTTCCACTTTAGCAACAGATAGTACGTCCGTTAAAACATGTACCATTACAACCACTAGTGCCCACAGTTTATCAGTGGGAGATATGATTGTTTTGGATTCAGTGACTCTTCCTGGTGGAACAGGTTTAACCGATGCTCAATTTGAAGATAAATTATTTCAAGTTTTAACAGTTCCAACCGATATAACCTTTACTATTAATTCATCAGCTCAAGCTAGTTCGGTTGTCTCAACCGGGGGAACCATGACGGTTCAACCTTATGAAAATGTTGGACCTGCAGCCCAGACGTATGGATATGGGTTTGGTGTAGGTAGTTATGGGGGAACCGTTACTGGAGTTGTAGCTAATGATTTAGATGGAGCTTTATTAGCTGATACTGCTGGAACGGGGGGAGTGGGAACTTCAATTGCTTTAACATCAACCACCGGATTTCCAGCTTCAGGAACGATTGCTGTTGAAAATGAATTAATTACCTATGCTGCAATTTCCAGCAATGATTTAACAGGGTGTACCAGAGGAGCGGATGGAACGGCTACAGTCGGAACTTCCAACGGTCAAGCACACAGTGATGAAGCTGTAGTTGATAATGCCACAGATTATACAGGATGGGGAAGTGCTGTTGTAGCATCAACCGTTACTTTAGAACCTGGACTTTGGTCGTTAAGTAATTGGGGAGCTGCATTAGTGGCAACAATTTCCAATGGAAAAACTTTTACATGGGATTCTACTATTGCTGCGCGTTTTACTACAAGAGCTTCCACTCTCACAACTGGTTATGTAACAGCTCTCACTGGAGCTTTGGGAAATCCTACTGCGAGTAGAATGACTTTAGTTTCTCCTACAACCCGACACTTAATTCATTTAGGAACCGAAACAACGATTGGAACGGCTTCATCACAAGATGACATGTTTATTCGTTTTTCTGATCAGGAAGATATAAATACCTATGCTCCTTCTGCAACAAACAGCGCAGGTACTTATAGATTACAAGATGGTTCAAAAATTATGGGGGGAATTGTAGCTAAGGAAAATATTTTAATATGGACTGACAATGCTTTGTACTCTATGAAATTTGTAGGGGCTCCTTTTACTTTTGGATTTGAACAGGTTGGAACGAACTGTGGACTTATAGGTCAAAACGCCGTTGTTGAAATTGATGGTGTCGCTTATTGGGTAGGTAATAATGGTTTCTTTTCATTTGATGGTACCGTTAATAATTTACCCTGTAGTGTAGAGGACTATGTCTTTGATGATTTTGCTACGACAAAGGGACAACAGGTAAACGCAGGAATCAATAATTTGTTCACCGAAGTCATCTGGTACTATCCAACTGAAGATGCAACCTATAATGATCGATACGTCGTTCATAACTATGGTGAATCACAAAAACTTCCTATGGGAAATTGGTATATAGGAAGTAATACCAATTCTATTCGAACGACTTGGATTGATTCTATTATTTATCCTCAACCTTACGCGACTCAATTTAATAGTACGGCAACAGGAACTTTTCCAAGTATCATCGGAGAAACAGGATTAGGGCAGAGCGTTTATTTTCAACAAGAAACGGGGACCGATCAGATTAATCCTGATGGTTCAACAACTACCTTAACATCCTATGTTCAGTCTTATAATTTTTCATTGCAAAAAGATCAGAGTGAAGTCTTTTTAGCTATGAGACGATTTATTCCTAATTTTAAACTGTTAACCGTTAAAAATACGGTAACCATTAAACTTAAAGATTATCCTGCTGATACCTTAGCTAATAGTGAATTCAGTCCTTTTTCCATTTATCCAACGACTCAGAAAATAGATACAAGGGCGAGTGGAAGATATGCAAGTTTAAGAATTGAAACGGATGGGGCCGGGGAGAACTGGAGATTCGGAACTTTCCAGGTTGACCTACAACCGGACAGGAGACGGTAATGGCTGGAATATCAGATTTCTTTTTAACACCACAGAACGTACAGCGAGGTGTAAACTTACTACAAGGCAACCAAGGAATTGTTAATACCTTAACAGGACTTCCTATTGGACCTGCCTCAGGCAGAGCCTATATTCGAAATCTTTCTGGTTCTCAAGAACCTATCACTGAAGATTTTTTTAGCACGAATCAATTAGATGAAGTTAAGCGCCGGACTGCAGAAGCAATGGCGAATAAAAGTATGAATCCTGATTTTAGGTCGTCGATACCTTATAATTTAGAAAGTCCCTTATCTATGCAAGGCATATTTAAGGATCCAAAAGTTGATATCGATATGACCCTTGGACAAGCTGGTTATCGAAAAAATCCGGACGGAACCATTAGTGTGATTGATAAACATGACTTTGATAGTTTGAGTGGTGGAGGTGATTATTTATATGGACAAGGAGAAAAAGCAGACTTGGGGGCAGGTCATGTTATTGACGCATCTGATTTAGGAGAGCCACGATATTTAGGAGAGCGTGGTCTTCCTTTTTTATCTCCGGTGGATATTTTTGGAAGAACCCAGGCACAAGCAACAGCTGAGGAGGTTGTAAAGGATCCTTTTACTGGAGAAGTTATAGAACCTGATTATAATGCGGATAGAGAATATACTACACAAACTGAATCTATATTTGAACCTAAAGAGAAGACATTAAAGAATGTGTTTGATGCCTATAAAAAAGGACATATTACTAAATCTAAATTTGCTAGAATCATGGGGGGTATATATGGACACCAAGGAGATTATTATGATGAGCACGACGTTGGTGTGAGACGTATGAGAGAAGACTGGAAACCATCTGGAATTCCAGTCAATATCAATCTTGGAATTATATCTCACTTGGATAAATTAAGAGCTAATAGAAATTTTGCAAGATACATTGCTAATACGAAAACCATTCCATCTCAAATTAGAAAACAAGCACAGAAAATTGCACCAACTTATCGTGTACCAACTCCTGAACAACATGGTAGAGAAACAAGAGAAGAAAGAGGAGGAAGTGAAAGAACTTTTAGTAGAACAAGTCCCGGAGGCATTAGCCAGGCAACATCCAGGGCAGCTCGTAGTGGCATGAGTGGTTGGAGATTATCTCAAGGAGGATTTATTTAATGACAAAAATAGTAGTAAGATTACCAGAACCTAAAAAAGAATATTCAGAAGATAATCAAAGACAGATTAACAGAACTTTGGCTTCTATGATACAACAGTTAAATTCAACTTATTTACAACCCGATAAGGATGACGTAGAAAGATTTAATTTCTTTTTAAGCTAATGGCAAACGTATATAAAAATATTCAAACAACAATTAGTTCAGCAGGATCTGATGTAGATATGTATGAATCTCCAACAGCTACAACAAGTATTGTTAAAACAATTAGACTATTTAATACTCATAGTGGATCTTTAGATGTAACATCTACCGTTTATGATGCTTCATCAACGACTGATTTTGAATGGGATAAAACCAATATTACTGCTGATAATCATGCCAATTTATTGACTTATAACAATCTTTTAATATTAGAGGCAGGCGATATTTTAAAGATGCAATGTGCAACAACGAATGTTATAAAAATGACAGCTGCTGTGTTACAAATAACTAGACCTCCAGAGGTCACAACTACATAGGAGAAATATGCCTTTTATAGAAACAAAAGCTAAAAGTGAGTATCAGATAATTGATGGGAAAAGAACTCATGTAATTACTCCTGAATGTGAAGTAACTTTAACTAATATAGAAACTGGAAAAGAATATATGTCAGATTCAGAAGCCGATCATGATGTAGATAACCCTAATTCTAATACTAAAAGAGAGCATATTAGAAGGGATGTTCATATTAAGGT
>Ga0208030_1001668_pt1 | contig 12129 bp, 20 predicted proteins | sample MalvirDeepMed_M9_FD_184246 | JGI IMG/M metagenome (GOLD analysis project Ga0208030, IMG submission 184246) | Marine viral communities from the Global Malaspina Expedition - Malaspina viral metaG DeepMed_M9 (SPAdes) (version 2) | ecosystem: Environmental > Aquatic > Marine > Oceanic | place...
AAAGAATAAGACGAAAAGAATATTGTAACCCTTATTTCTGGGTAATAACTGAAGTGAAAGGTAACAAAAATGTCTAGCTGGTATGACGAACTTGGTGTTAGAACAACGGAGGAGATACTAACAGAAATGTCAGATACCTTAAAACCCTTAACGGAAGAGGACATCCTTAAAATGAATGTTAAGGAACTACAAACGCAACTTAATGAAGCACATACTAAAATACATCAGCTTCATGATATTATCAATGAGATGCATAGTTTATCACAAAAGTCAATTGATAATCTTATTAAATCTGTTAACACGGGCTATAGTAGATGGGAGTTGGATAAGAAAAATGGGCAAGGTTAAATCTTGGATGATGGACATGGAAGAACAGGTTGATGATGCCATTTCTTCTGGAAGAGCAAACAGCGAAGATGCTGTACTTGAGTACGTACAGGATAATATGGAGATAGTTGATAAAAACTTTGTAAGGGAGTATGCTAAAAAGCGTTTGGGAGTTCCTAAAAACGGATACAATGTTTGGGATTAAATGCCATGAGCGCAGAAGAAGATTGGAAAAATAGCTACAAAAAATTACAGAAGATTAAAGATGCTCAAAAGGAATGTACTGTTTGTGGGTGTCCTATAACAAAAAAAGACCACGATGAATATAAGATGTGCCCGTGGTGTTATGCTGAATCTATAATCGATAGTGGAGGAGGTGGAGTATTCTAAAAGCGACACTCATATCTTTTGTTTGTATTCTTTTATTGTATTCTATATTAATTAACTGGAGACCTTATACAACAGAACCTTTATTTAGTTTTGATTGTTGTACATGGGTAAAGAAGGAGAAACTTGAATGACTCTTTTAAAAAGAATGATACACAAATTTAAAGAATGGCTTAACAAGAATAATGAACCGAAGTACTTATCTGGTAAAAACAGAGCCGTTAAGCACGAACGTGATCGACAAAGGTATCTATCTAGTAAGAGTAAAAAGATATGACACCTTATGAGAAACTAAAACTGCTAAGAGAAAAAGTAGAAAGAGAAAAGGATAAGATACTACCTATTGATAAGCAACTAATTATAAATAACTTAAAAAATGTATATGATCCTGAAATTACTAGTGTTAGCATTTATGAATTAGGTCTTATTTATAATATTGATATTGATGAAAAAGAAGGATCAGTTAAACTTACGCATACACTAACAAGTGCTTGGTGTCCATTTGCGGATGAAATTATTCATGCTATACATAAAGCGTGTGAGGTGGAGAATGTTGATTCTATTGATATAATCACAACATTTGATCCACCGTTTAGTATGGAAAAGGTTCCAGAAGAAACACGATTAATTATGGGATGGTAAAATGATTGACTGGCATGATTTCTTATTAGGATTTCTATGGGGAACTACACTTAGTATGCTTTTGGTATATTCTCTATTGTAGAAGGAGTAACAAAATAAATATAATCTCACAAAGATACTTTTGGGAAAAGAAGGTAGAACGCTTCATCCAAATGTTTTTATATGGAAAAGATACACCAGAAATGTTTATACGTAATATGTTGCACATGGGATTTAACGAAAACGATGTGTGTAACTTTTTAGAGGAGTGTGCAGATGAATAAAAAATATATTATAATATTCTCTTCTGTTGTTGCTATTTTAGTAGCAGGGGGAGTAGGGGCTAACGCTTTAATCATAGCTAACTGTAATTATGATCCAGCAACTGGTAATTACATATACAAAGGAGAAGAAGCTGCTCATGGTACTATGGACAGCGCACTTGACTGTGCATTGTCTGGGCTTCTTTCCAAGATAGTGTCTGACAGGCTGGGGATGTATGGTGATGAGCCAACAAAGGAACAGGCACGTAAGATTATAGAGACTAACAAAATTAATAAGGAGAGAGCGAATGAGTAGTCTTGTACATATAACAATATTAAAGAATGAACTTCTCTGGCTAGAGGAGAATGCGTCACTTGTACAGCGTCTTAAAAGAGCGGTTATTAGAGAATATTTAAATAGTCGCGTAAAGACACTTTCTAAAGAACTAGCTGATCATAGAGCGGCTAAGAAGTTACTAGAGAAAGATAAAACAACTCGCGTCTTAATTAAAAAGAGTAAAGAAATTAAAGAACCCGAATGAATATCAAGTCTCTTTTTAGTAACATTGATAAGATAGAAAAAACTATCAAAGAGTTTAGAGAAAAAGAGTTGACATTCGGGTCTGCTCATGCTATACTAGTTGAGTTTGGTTACAGCAAAAATGAAGCGTCAGTTATCTTGGATAAGATAGTGGAAGACAGAAATGCCTCTCGTAGTTGACATTGAAACTGATTCGTTACAAGCTAACAAAATATGGGTTGTTGTAACAAGGGACACCAAAACAAATGAAATACGTAGTTTTAGAGAACCTGTGGGATTTACCAATTATATTAGAGATTACGATACGTTCATCGGACACAATCTTCTGTCTTTTGACGTTCCAGTTTTAAATAGGTTATGGGGTACACATATCAAGCTATCACAAATTGTAGATACGCTGATACTGTCACAGTTATTTAATCCTAATCGTAAGGGTGGTCATTCGTTAGATAATCTAGCTCAACTAGCAGGTTGTAAAAAAATAAATTTTTCAGACTTTTCAGAGTATTCTGAAGACATGCTAAAGTATTGCATTAATGATGTAAAAATTACTCACAAAGTTTACAAGTATCTTCTCGCCTATGAAAGTCACGGATTTTCAAAGAGAAGTATAAGTCTTGAACATAAGATAAGACAAGTAATAAACAAACAACAATACTATGGGTTTCTTTTAGATACTAAAAAAGCTATACAATTACTTTGTGAAATAAAGAATAAAAATGAAAAAATAGAAAAAGAAATAAGAGGTTTCTTTAAACCTAAAGTACGTCCAATTAAAGATATAGTAGTTAAACGTAAAAAGGATGGAAGTATATCTAAAGTTGGTTTAAATCATATTGAGAATTTAAGATACTTAGGAGGTAATCATACTACCATAAGGTATGAGGAATTTAACTTAGGCTCTCCTAAACAAATAGTAGAGAGAATGGAAGAGTACGGGTGGGAGCCTATAAAATTTACTCCTAAAGGATCACCTAAAGTATGTGAAGAAAATCTTGAAACGCTTCCACCTACTGCACCTGATGCAGTTAAGAAGTTAGCACTGTGGAAGGCTCTTGAAACACGGTGGAAGAATATTGATAGTTGGATTGACGCATCCACTGATGACGGCAGAGTACACGGTAAGGTATTTACGATGGGCGCTGTAACTGGACGTATGACACATTCTGAACCAAACATGGCTAACATCGTTTCATCATACAAACAGTATGGCAAAGAATCTAGAGAATGCTTCATAGCGCCAAAAGATTATGTATTGGTTGACACTGATGCATCAGGTCTTGAACTTAGAATGTTGGCTCACTACATGAATAACGATGAATTTACTAACGAAGTTGTTAATGGTGATCCGCATACAGCAAATATGAAGGCTGCTGGATTGTCAACAAGATCAGAAGCCAAGACATTTATATATGCTTTTTTGTATGGTGCAGGAGCGGAAAAGATAGGTTCTATAGTTGGAGGAAATCCTAATATTGGTGCTCAACTAAAGAAAACATTTTTATCCAATATGCCAGAATTAAAATTATTACAATCAAAAATTATTAGTGAAGCAAAAAAGAAAGGATATCTTAACGGAATAGATGGTAGACGTATACATATTCGCTCACCCCATGCTGGATTGAACACGCTGTTACAGGGCGCGGGAGCGATAGTATGCAAGCAGTGGGCGATAGAGATAGATCGAAGGGTACGTCAGGAGAAATTGGACGCCCATCTGGTGTGCAGCATTCATGATCAATATGTTTATGAAGTTCATGAAAAAAGTGTTGACAGGTTCAAGGAGGTTTGTCATACTGGTATCGAACAAGCTGGGCAATATCTAGAAGTTAGATGCCCACTATCATGTGATATCGGTATCGGTAAAACTTGGTATGAAGCAGAGCATTAATACAACAGAAAAGGAGATATGCTTATGATTTTACGTGGTCAGGCTTTTTGGCCTAAAGTGTTTGAAGGTTCTCTAAAGCCTCAAGATAAAGGTAAATATCAGGTTGATATTTGTCATTTGGACGAAGATACTGTTAAAAAACTAGAGGATAGTGGTTTAACTGTTAAAATTCATGATCCAAAAAAGGAGCATTACAAAGGCACTTATATTACTGCTAAAGGTAATCGTCCACCAAAGGTTTTTGATGCCGCTAAACGCCCGTGGAATCCAAAGATTCTTATTGGTAACGGTTCTAATGTCAAAATTTCCGCTATGCCATATGATTGGACGTTTGAAGGTAATTCGGGTAGAAGTCTTGGCTTAAATCAGTTGATGGTTGTTGAACATGTTGAGTATGTGGTTGATGAGTTAGAAGCAGAAGAGGAGGTACCATTCGACGACGAAGATGACGTAGAAGTTTAGTAAAGAGTTATACTAATGGTAGGGGTTAGTCACAACGGGGGCTAACATTTGGAAAGGTGAGGGATGGGCCTTTCCTATTTAAAAAATTTAAAGGTACACCGTAATGAAAAGCATAGACACTCTTGTAAAAGATATATATGAAATCATAGATGAAGGTACGGAAGTGCATGAGGAAGACATGGAGTTCTTCCTTAATTTTATTCGTGATGAAACTGTCAACTTCTTCAGTAAAGAAGAAAGAATTAAAAACCGTAAACCTACTATAAGAATGTCTAACATCGGTAAAGAACCACGTAAGATGTGGTATGATTTTTATGAACCAGTTGAGCGTGAGTTGAAACCGAATGAGCGAATAAAGTTCTTTTACGGACATATATTAGAGGCATTCTTATTGTTTCTGTGTAAAGTTGCTAATCATGATGTACGTGACATGCAGCGTGAAGTTGAACTTAATGGTATCAAAGGACATATTGACGCTGTCATTGATGATGTTGTTACTGATGCAAAGAGTTCTTCAAGTTTTGGTTTTCGTAAGTTTAGTCGCGGTGACTTATTTAGTGATGATCCATTCGGTTATCTGTATCAAATCTCTGGATACATACAAGCTCTTGGTATGGAGCGGGGCGCATTCTTAGCTATTGACAAGCAGTATGGTGATCTGGCATTATTGCCTATTGAGGATATGGACGTTCTTGATGCATCATCGCGTATAGACTATTTGCGTGATGTATTATCTAATAAAGAACAACCTCCCGAACGATGCTACGATGAGGATGTAGAGAACAACGGAAATAAGTCGTTGTGTTCTCAATGCAGATGGTGTCATCATAAGTATAATTGCTGGTCTGACTCAAATGGAGGAGAAGGTTTGCGTACCTTTAATTATTCTAAAGGATACAGGTACTTTACTCACATAGAAAAAGAGCCACGAGTTGATGAAGTAATATGAAAAAGAAAATACATATAAATATGCACAAGATTCGTGCTAATAAGAAACACGGTTTTAATGAACCAGTTGTTACGGTTAAAACTTACAAGAGTAATAAATATGCTCATGAAGTTGAAATATTAGGACCAAGTAAGGTAATTTATTCACCGGACAAACCGTTATCTTGTGGTGCCAGAGTGTGGATTGAAACTAATTCTGAAGTTATTCTTGATGGCAAAAAATTGGAGGCGTTATGACTAGATATGTAAAGACGCACCAGCCGTGTCCTGACTGTGGTAGCAGCGATGCTCTATCCTACTATGCAAATGGAAATACGTACTGTTTTTCATGTGGAGAGCTACATAGAAATTCTGCCTCTACTAGTTTAAAGGAAAAACTAATGAAAGAACATAAAAAGCCTGTGAATATGGAATATCAAAAAGGAGTAGAGTGCGATATACAGGAAAGAGGTATTTCAAAGAATACGTGTAAATTCTTTAATGTTACAAAGGGAGCATCTCATTGGTATTTTCCGTATTATGATGATGAACGAAATCACATAGCAAATAAGAAAAGAAGTATAACTGATAAGAAATTTCTATCTCAAGGTCAATTATCTTCTTCTACCTTATTTGGTCAGAACCTTTTCAATGGTGGTAAATATATCACAATTACAGAAGGTGAGATTGATGCACTATCTGTCTTTCAAATGATGGGTAGTAAGTGGCCTGTTGTATCTATAAAGACAGGCGCTAAATCCGCTGTATCTGATGTATCTGCAAACTACGATTATTTTAATCAGTTTGATAACATTAAAATATGCTTTGACAATGATGAGCCGGGAAAGAAAGCAGCAAAAGAAGTTGCTGAACTTCTGATGCCAAAGACGCACATTATTAATCTTAACATGAAAGATGCTAATGAGTATCTTATCAATGGTGAAGAGAAACAGTTTCAGCAAATGTGGTGGGATTCTAAAAAGTATACACCAGAAGGAATTGTCGCTGGCTCTGATATGTGGGAGACTATTGTTGCTGGCCCCACTGAAAGTTCTGTTAAGTATCCGTACAAAGGATTAAACAAGCTTACATTTGGTATACGTATGGGTGAGCTAGTAACCATAGCGGCTGGTTCTGGTCTTGGAAAGTCTTCTTTCATGCGAGAGATTGCCTACCATATCTTAAAGAATACAGAACATAGTGTAGGCTTAATGTTTATGGAAGAGAGTGTTAGGCGTACAGCACAAGCTGTAGTCGGCTTGGATATGAATAAGCCTATACATCTTCCAGACTTTGAGTATACTGAAGATGAGCTAAGAACTGCTTTCAATAATACTTTAGAGACAGATCGTCTGTTTTTCTTTGATCACTTTGGTAGCAACTCAATCAATAATATTGTATCCCGTGTTAGGTATATGGTACGGGCGCTGAAGTGTAAGTATATTTTTCTTGATCACGTTAGTATTCTTGTATCTGATCAGTCTAACATGGATGAGCGTAAGGCTCTTGATGAGATAATGACTCGACTACGCACGTTGGTACAGGAGTTGGACATCTGTATGTTCGTAGCCTCCCATCTCAAACGTGTCGATTACGGGCATGAGGAGGGCGGTAGAGCCAAACTTCATCAGCTTAGAGGGTCAGGGTCTATAGGGCAGCTATCGGACATTGTACTGGGCCTTGAGCGCGATGGACAGGCTACTGACATGCGTGAACGTCATATGACAACAGTGCGCGTAATAAAGAATAGGTTCAGCGGACTTACGGGGCCGTCTAATAAACTATTCTATGATTTGAATACAGGAAGGTTACATGAGATTGCATTAACTCCTGATGAGGAATTAGAAGCGGAAGATTTTTAAATGATCATATATCAAAAGCGTGTTTATCCAGAAGATTTAGAAGCTAATCCCAATGTGTACTATATGTTTGCTGATAACGATAAGAGAGGAGGTCACTGGAATTTTAGAGGTTATAATAATTTTATTGGCATTCGAATAAAAAATGATGAACACGCTTTTGATAATTCCTACTGGTCAGATACAACTTATGCTGATAATGTTAGTAAGATACACCCAGACTTTGAAAGTGTACAAACCCTTCTAAAGAATCAAGTTCCAGTTGTATACAGCGAACAAACATTCAATATCAACATTACAGAATACAGAAGTAAAAGTCCTAAGACATGCATATACATCGAAAAGTATTTAGATTTTTTACAAGATAAGTGGAGTAAAATATATGAAGGAAATATCAGTTTCTAATGAGGTTATAGATATTGCCCGTGAGAAGGCTAAAGAATTAGGTAACATACGAAAGTCCATCACTGCTGGTGGAGGAAATGTTGCTGGTTTTATAGGCGAACATCTGGCACAAAGCGTATACGGTGGAGAAATGATTAATACATTTAAATACGACTTAGTGTTGCCAGATGGTCGCCGCATTGATGTAAAGACGAAGCGTAGCACAGTAGTACCTCAAGAACATTATGATTGTACTGTTACTGATTTTCAAATTGATTATGATTGTGATGGATATATATTTGTTAGAGTATTACGTACCTATGAGAAAGGATGGGTTTTAGGATATATCAGCAAAGATGATTTTAAAAAGAAAAGCATATTTAAAAAAAGAGGAGAAAGAGACGGGAAGTATACCTACAAGCACTCCTGCTATAATGTAAGGATAGATGCTTTAGTTGCTCCATGAAATACAAATCAAACCTTGAAAGGAATATAGCGAATGTTCTGAATAAGTATTCAGTAGCTTTTGAATATGAACCTACTCGCTTATCCTATCAGCCTAAACCGAGAACGTATATTCCTGATTTTTATATTTCTGATAAAGAATTTTATATAGAGGGTAAAGGATACTTTCATGATGGGTATGAGAGAACAAGACATTTGCTGATACGTGATCAGTTGGGAGTTGATGTAAAGTTTGTATTTCAAAATCCAAATACCAGAATAGGAAAAGGATCAAAAACCACTTACGCTGATTGGTGCGAAAGATATAAGTTTGAATATTCTGATGTAAACATACCAAAGAAATGGTTTGAATAATGAATGATGATGAAGACTTAACAGAGGAAATATTTGAAATGATAAAGCACATAGCGGATGTGTATGAAAATCTTCCAGCAGAATCCGTAGCTCTTATCATGACCAGAAAGATTATTGGTGCACCAGAAGAACATGATATAGATGATAAAATTGATCTTTCTTTATTAAAGGAGCAAGTTTCAATTAATGTTATTGACAATCTTGATAAGGGTTCTGAGAATAGTATGGTTTTCTTCTTAACTCACGGTTTAATAGAATTGATTGGAGAAAATTTTGATGAAGTTATTGAAATGGGTCAAAATAGGGTTAAGCAGTTAATCTTAGATAACACGGAAGAAGATGAAGATGGTAATAGAAAATTTTTAGATGGTGTTAATAATACAGATGCTACTATTATAAAGTTTTCTGATTACAAGAAGAAACTTCACTAGAAAGGTATATAATGTATACTACATATGGAATGGAATGGTCAGGAAAAGAGAATAAAGATGACCAAATTAATAGTCCAGAACATTATAACAATAATAGTATGGAAACTATTGATCTAATACGAAATAGTATGGAACTAAAAGAATTTAGAGGTTACCTGAAAGGTAATATTATAAAATATGTTAGCAGATATCAGTATAAGGAAAAAGAAAATCCTGTTAAAGATTTGTTAAAGGCACAATGGTATCTGAATAAACTTATAGAGGATATGAAGAATGATGGGTAAGAGCGAGACGATACAAGATAAGCTACATATATTTCATCGTGCCTTTAGACATCCAGTTGGTCTTAAATATCCTAAACCTTCTGCTTTAATGGATGGTGAAAAAGATTTAAGAAGGACTCTAATACAGGAAGAATTTAGGGAATTGATGTATGCTATTAGTAATGAAGAAGATGAAGAAGTTCTTAAAGAACTCTGTGATCTGGTCTATGTGTGTGTTGGCTTTGCTGTCACTTACGGCTGGTCTTTTGATACTGCATTCAATAGAGTTCACCTGTCGAACATGTCAAAGCTTGACAGAGACGGCAATCCAGTGTATAGGGAGGATGGTAAAGTGGTTAAGTCTGACTGCTATGAACCACCGAAACTTTCAAATTTAGTGAGATGATACAACCCATTATTTTATCTTTTTTAATGTTGTGGTTTATTTCTCTAATGTGGGTTACTTGTGATGTCATATTTTAAAGGAGTACAACATGGAAATACCTATTAATCTTGTGAATGATATTGTAAATTATCTAACACGACAACCATACAGAGAAGTTGTTAGTTTAATTAATAAAATTATTCAAGAGCAAGCACAACAACAATCCGCACAACAGGAGCTACCTTTAGATGATACCGACTGACTATCAAGCGTTTATTCACCAGTCACGATATAGTCGCTGGATTGATGAAGAAGGTCGCAGAGAGACATGGGAAGAAACCGTTACGCGGTTATTGGATTTTTATAATGATTTCCTGACTAAAAAGTATGGCTTTACTTTTGGTCCTGATCTTCATGGAAATCTATATGATTCTATTGTAAACATGCAGGTTATGCCTAGTATGAGAGCAATGATGACTGCTGGTCCTGCTTTAGCGCGTAATCATATCGCTGCTTATAATTGCAGTTACCTACCAGTAGATAGTCCACGGGCTTTTGACGAATGTTTATATATTTTAATGCACGGAACAGGTGTAGGTTTCTCTGTTGAACGAGACTACGTTAATCAACTTCCTCCTGTACCTGATACAGTTGAGTCAAGTGAAACGTGTATTGTTGTTAAGGACAGCAAAGAAGGGTGGTTCAGAGCATTCAAGGAATTGATAAATTTGCTGTATGCTGGTCAGGCTCCCCGTTGGGATGTATCAGAAGTACGTCCAGCAGGTTCCAAATTAAAAACATTTGGTGGAAGAGCTAGTGGGCCGGGGCCGTTAGAAGAATTATTTAAGTTTACCACAAAAATGTTTACAGATGCAGCGGGACGTAAGTTAAGTACCTTAGAGTGCCATGACCTTATGTGTAAAATCGCTGATGTAGTTGTGGTAGGTGGTGTTAGGCGCTCTGCACTGATAAGTTTATCTAATCTTGGTGATGATCGTATGAGACGTGCCAAGAGCGGAGACTGGTGGCTTAGTGAACCTCAACGTGCATTCTCTAATAATTCTGTTTGTTATACAGCAGGATTGGATACAGGATCATTCATACGTGAGTGGGCTTCTTTGTATGAAAGCAAATCTGGTGAAAGAGGTATCTTTAATAGACAGGCCGCACAGAGACAGGCTTCAAGATACGGACGTAGAGACGCTGACATCGATTATGGAACTAACCCGTGCAGTGAAATTATACTACGGCCTAAACAGTTCTGTAATCTGAGTGAAGTTATTGTATCTTCGGATGATACACTGGAAACACTGAAGTACAAAGTTGATAAGGCTACCATCTTAGGTACGATACAATCATGCTTTACAAACTTCAAAGGTCTTGGACGGCAGTGGGTTAGAAATACAGAAGAAGAAAGATTACTGGGTGTAAGCCTTACTGGTATTCTTGATAATGAGATGTTAGCAAATAAGACAGATGATGATCTTCCTTCTATACTCTCTGAATTACGTGAACATGCTGTTAAGGTTAATGCTAATTTCGCTAAACGTCTTGGTATAGAGCCAAGTGCTGGCATTACGTGTGTTAAGCCTAGCGGTACAGTAAGTCAGCTTGTAGACGCTGCATCAGGTATACATCCCCGTCACTCTGAATATTATGTACGAACAGTACGGGCTGATAAGAAAGACCCGTTAACTATATTCATGACACAAGCAGGATTTCCTGTAGAGGATGAGAAGGACAAGCCTGACTCCACTGCTGTATTTTCATTTCCGATTAAAGCGCCCAAAGGAGCAATTACACGGCATGATTTGTCAGCACTTGATCATTTAAAGATTTGGCAAATATACGCTGAACACTGGTGCGAACATAAACCCAGTATTACAGTCAGCGTCAAAGAGGATGAGTGGATGGAAGTAGGTGCCTTTGTGTATGATAATTTTGATACGATGTCAGGTGTTAGTTTTCTTCCTATGTCTGAACACATTTATGAACAGGCACCTTATCAGGATTGTACAAAAAAGGAATATGAGGCATTACTGAAGCGTATGCCTAAGAAGATAGACTGGAAAGGTCTGTCTGAATTTGAGCGTGAGGACAATACAATTAGCTCTCAGACGCTAAATTGCACGGGAGACGTATGTGAAGTGGTCGATCTTGTCTAATTCTAATATGCTCAAAAGCAAATATGCACGGGCGCTGTATGCGGTAATTAAACAAAAAGAAGGAGATAAGAGACAAAGAGTGAGAATGCAGGAGAAGTTCACTGTAGCTGAATTTAGAGAGCTATTAGGTGTACCCAAAGGAAAACTAACCACATTTTCTAACCTAAATGCACGAGCGATTAAGCCAGCAGTGTTAAAAATAAATGCTCTAGAAGATTTAGGTGTAAAGGTTGAGGGCCTGAAGTATGGGCGTAAAAATGTACGAGACATCAGAATGCATTGGTATAAAAAAGATGTTGTTGGAATGGAGTGGATCGTTTCACCATCCTATAGAGATAGAAGAAAAAGTATGTTAGATACTCTGGGCAATCGTTGTGTTTGTTGTGGAGAAACAGAAGAAATAT
>Ga0208030_1001671_pt1 | contig 12114 bp, 26 predicted proteins | sample MalvirDeepMed_M9_FD_184246 | JGI IMG/M metagenome (GOLD analysis project Ga0208030, IMG submission 184246) | Marine viral communities from the Global Malaspina Expedition - Malaspina viral metaG DeepMed_M9 (SPAdes) (version 2) | ecosystem: Environmental > Aquatic > Marine > Oceanic | place...
ATGGGATTGATTCACAAATATGGTATAAAGGAAGTGATTTATAGTGGCAAATAAAAAGAGAGTTAGAGTGGAATATGTATGGTTAGATGGTAATGAACCTCTTCCAAAGTTAAGAAGTAAAACTAGATACATGGATTTTTCAGATCCAATAAGTGATGAAACTATTAACACTTTATCGGATTGGAATTTTGATGGGGGGTCAACCAATCAAGGCTCCTTAGAAAATTCAGACAGGAGATTAAGGTCTATAAGACCTTATGAAGATCCTTTTCATGAGGATGGGATGCTTGTTTTATGTGAAGTTGATTACCATTCAGGAGTTCCTCATGAAACTAATTCCCGAACACATCTTTCCTCTTTGGTTGATGACCACCCAGGAATTCTAGTTGGATTTGAACAGGAATTTACTCTCATTAATCCTGCTGATCAGGAACCCTTAGGTCTTTTGTTGTCTCCTAGTGCTCAGGGTCAGTATTATTGTGGTGCTGGTTGTATGAATATTATTGGAAGATTTCTTTTAGATGAGCTTGAAGAAGCGTGTATAGCAGCAGGCATTGAACTTGATGGAGTCAATGCGGAAGTAATGCCAGGACAGTGGGAATTCCAAACTAAACCACAAGATCCTTGTAAAGCTGCTGATGATTTGTGGGTAATCCGATATATTTTAGAAAGGTTATCAGAAACTAAACCTGTAATAGTTTCTTATGATCCCAAGCCTCATGAGGATTTTAATGGGGCAGGGTGTCATACTAATCTTTCTACTCATTTGACGAGAAATGAATTTGGAGATGCCCAATTTAATTCTGTGATGAGTGCTTTAGAAGAAGATCATGACGAATATTTACATGTTTGTGGAGAGGGGTATGAAAGGCGTATGACAGGAGATTGTGAAACTCCTAAGCATGATGAGTTTACGTGGGGAATAGGGGATAGAGGGGCCTCAGTTAGAATTCCTGAAAGAGTGTCGCGTGCTTGTGCTGGTTATTTTGAAGATCGCCGACCTTGTGCTAATGTAGATCCTTATAAAGTACTTCATTCATTAATTTCTTCTGTAGCCAAATCTAATGTTTTGTAATTAAAAATGAAATCCAGCATAATAGTTATTGATGATTTTTATAAAAATCCTGATCCAGTTAGAGAGTTGGGGCTAAGACAGGATTTTAATGTTTCAGGAAATTATCCAGGTCTACGAAGTAAACCTTTTAAAAGTGGGGGGGTGAAAGAAGCTTTGGAATTTTGGTTAAGAAGACCTATAGAGGAAAAATCGTGGAATTCAATTGATTATAATGGGGCATTTCAATATGCTACTAAAGATGCTGTTACGTGGATTCATTGTGATAAGTTTAATGAATTTGCTGCCGTCGTGTTTTTATCTCCTAATCCTTCCCCGCATACTGGAGTAGCTTTCTACCAACATAAAGAAACAGGAGATTATAGGTGGAACGATGAAACAGGTTCTATGTTAGATAATAAAGGAAGTGCTTGGGATGAGTGGGAAGTAGCCGATAGAGTAGAAAATAGGTATAATCGTTGTGTAATATTTGATTCTCAACTGTTTCATGCAGCAGAAGGATATTTTGGGGATAATCTGGAAAATGCTCGTTTGTTCCAAACTTATTTTTTTGATCAACATAAAAATAAATAACGACAGGGATATAGTTTCTATAATAAAGCATGAACAAAGATGTATTGAAGCGTTTAAAAAACGCTGGATTGTTATCGGAACAAGCCCCCGATCTCGGGTTTGTAAGCACAGGGAGCTACGCTCTTAACAAGATTATTTCAGGGGACTACACCAAGGGTATTCCTATTGGAATGATTACTCAATTTATCGGGGAGTCTAGTACAGCTAAAACTGTATTTGGTACTCACATTCTTAAAGAAGCACAAGCTCAGGGTTACTACTCTGTGATGGTGGATAGTGAAAATGCTTATAACCCTGAGTTTGCTATGCATCTTGGAATTGACCCCAAGGAATTGATTTATTCTTCTCCTGAAACTTTGGAAGATTCTTTTCAAGTTATTGAGGACACGATCAAAGCTATTAGGGAAACAGACAAGGATACTCCCATTGTGATTGTGTATGATAGTATTGCTGTCTCTCCTTCTAAGGCGGAATATGAAGCTGAGAATTATGATGGGAACAACATGCAGGGTGCAATTAGAGCTAAGTCTACGGGTGCGTGCTTGCGTAAGATTAATCCTATCTTGCGGATGAAGAAGGTGGCTTTAGTTATCATCAACCAGATTAGAAATAAGGTGGGTGTAATGTATGGGAGCCCTGACACAATGGCAGCAGGAGGTAAATCATTAGAGTACTACCTGGGTGTAAATTTGAAGTGTATTTCAAATAAAACGAGTGATCTAATTAAAGATGACAACAAGAATGTCATAGGGATTCAAGGAAAACTACGCAACACTAAGAACAAGTGTTCCATCCCTTTTAGGGAGTGTGAGTTTGAGTTAATGTTTGATGAGGGATTAAATCCTTATGCAGGGGTACTTAAGCTGATGGAAAATGATGGACTCGTAGAGCGTAACGGTGCATGGTATAATATAGCGGAGTCTGGTAAAAAGTTTCAATCTAAGGAATTTATAGAGTTGTTGCAACCCCCTGTAGATCAAGGGGTTACAACTCTCGCAAAATTTTTAAGCAAGTAGCTTGACAAAGCTTCGCAAATTTGCTATAATAGGGGGCGAAAGGAAGACATCAGCCATGCAAGAAGACAAAACATTTGAGATCTTGTCGAAGATGATTGATGACGCTTTCTCTACCCACTACACAAAGGAAAAAACTATGCAAAACCAAGCAGAGATGCAACAGGAAGTTGTCACGGAGGTACCCTCCTCTACATATGAGTCTATCGAAGACTACAAAGCCAAGACTGGCAAGCGTTTCCGTATGCTTAAAGAACAGAAAGAACGTGGACTTACCCGCGATGAAGCTTTTGCGGAGATTTTTGGAGCAAACTAATGATTAAGAATGAAGAACTATTGCGTACTTACGCCCCTGCGGCCTTTGCTACGGCACCTGAGAATGGTCGCGTGTCAGATCGCTACTCCTTCCTCCCTACCACAGACATCCTTGAGATCCTTCAGGATGAGGGCTGGACGGCTTGGAAGGCCGAACAGGTACGCGCACGCACCTGGAGCAAGGAGCACGCCAAGCACATCATCAGGCTGCGTCACAACGACCTCGATATGGATTCGTTCGGCGTGGGGGATTCGTTCCCTGAGATGCTTTTGATTAATGCTCACAACGGTTTGGGTAGCTACCTTCTTCGCGGAGGTGTGTTCAGGATGATTTGTTCGAATGGTATGGTAGTTTCGGAAGAGGATTTCGGAAGCATTCACATTCGTCACATTGGTTTCCAGGCAGAGCAAGTGCAAGATGCATCACGTAAGCTTGTCATGAATGCTACTAAACTGTCGGACAAGATTAATACGTGGAAGACTATTGATCTCGATCCTAAGGCTCGCATGAGCTTCTTTACGGATGCAGCACGCATTCGCTTTGGTGAGGACACAACTGAGGATTTGGTGCAGGAAGTTTCTAGATTCCGTCGTACTGAGGATCAGAGTAATGACCTTTGGACTACGTTCAATGTAGCCCAAGAGAACGTTATTCGCGGAGGTTTCCGTAACGGAGCTACGCGAAGAATGGTTCGCCCCATTACAAACATCCAAAAAGATGTGAAATTTAATTCAGAACTGTGGGACTTGGCTAGTAAATATAGTAGAGAGTTTGTTAGTCTCAATTAAATAATAATAGGGGGAGGGATAATTTCCTTTCCCCCTAATTTCATTATGTCTAGAAATTACGATCCCAAAGAACCTTTGCATGAAGGACCAGACGGAACGTATATCACCGTTTCCCAAATGCAATTTTATTTAAACCGTAGACACGGTTTAAAAAAGTTTCAAAATGCACATCCAGAGTTCCTGGAGTATTTTAATCTGTGTAGAGTGTATAATTTAGTGTCGGATACTATGGATTCTGACCCTGAGTGTGCTATAATGTATTGGGACGATAAGAAAAAAGTAGTGTCCTTCGGCTTTCCAAATAAGGGTAAGGTTGCAAGAAAACTTAGTCGCATTCGAAATGTGAAAACCTTTATTTATGAGGAAGAAGATGATGATGATGATGATTGGGAAATGTTTAGCCAACTCTGGGATGATGAATAACCATGGGTAGAACACATAGACATGATAAAGAGTGGCGACCTAAACTCGTTAAGAAAAAGGATAAGTATAAACCACAGCAGACTGATTCAGTAGACTGGTTCAGGACTGATCCTTCACTGTATGAAGAAGTATATGAAGAAGATGAAGAAGAACACATCTATAAGACCCGCAATAAAGATCCTAGAGGACTTTAATCCTGTTGTACCTTGTGCGTGGCTACCTGATCATGAGATTAGACGAAAGGAATATGTAGAAATGATTACTTCCTTCGTTCAAAAACATTTAAAGGAGAAATGGGATGCCAAGCCCTTACATTCTGAAGAATCCTCCGATAGATCCTAACCGACTACAGAAGATTTGTAAAAAAGTAATTGATGAAGCTAATGAAGATAGAAAATTTGCTCTAGAGACCCATAGGTTCTTTAGACAAATGTTAGATGACAACCCTCAAGATGCGTCAGCAAAAAATTTGATGGTAGATTGTCTTAAGCTTGCTCAAACATCCAAGACTAGTATTCTTAAGGTTATAGACCTTTTGATTAAACTAGAAACAAATCAAAGTAAGGGTACAGGAAATGCGGATGTTGATTCTTTGTATTCACAACTCGATAACTTAACTGACTAAATGAGTGACCTAAAATTTTATAAAGTAATTTGTGATGAGATCAACCTAGTTCTTCTCATCAAAAAACTTTCTATGTCTGAGGAGCGTCGTGCTTACTTTTCTGTTAAAAAGAAAATAAGTGAGCTGGAGAACCCTATTACTATTGAGAGTTACATTACTCACATAGTTAAAAACTTTCTTCATAACCCCGAAGATTTCTTTAAGAATTTACCAAAAGAAGATGCTGAGAAGTTAGCTGTACTCCAAGCAGTTTACAAATCTATTATTGAGGCATATCCTCCTTTTGATTTGAATTTTGTTTGTGCTGATATTAACAACGGCACTTACCTTGAAGATGTACAAGAAGCTATGGGTGCTATGCTTGCACAAGCTGCGGCCATGGAACCTCCTCCCACAAGCTTGAAGTCTATTCAGACTTTGAATGATGTAAGTGGTCTTGATAAGTATATCAAAAAGAATTTGGTGGGGCAGGATGAAGCGGTATGTAGGGTAGTTAATAACGTCAAGCTCATTGCCAGTGGTTTGTATAAGAGTGCATCATTCTTTTTTATTGGACCAACGGGTGTAGGTAAAACTGAGCTAGCACGACTTCTAGGACAGAAGTATAGTGGTAACTTCTGGAAGATCAACTGTGCTGAATATTCTGGTTCACATGAGTATGCCAAGCTTATTGGTTCTCCTCCTGGGTATGTGGGGCATTCTGATAAGAGCTTGATGGCTGATAAAGCTGAGAAGTCTAACAAGTGGGTAATACTCTTTGATGAGATTGAAAAGGCTCACACTAAATTTTATGATTTCCTGCTTTCACTTCTTGACGAGGGAACATGTACAGATAATATGGGAAGAGTATTAGATTTTTCTGAATCTATCTTTATCTTTACTTCGAACGAGGGAGTATCCAATATCAGATTGGGGAAGAAACTGGGATTTAGTGATAAGAATGTGTCAGTGTCAGGTTCACAAGAGGAAATTAAACAGTCTGTTAAGAAGAATTTTCCTGCTGAATTCATGAATAGGATTGACAATTACATATTTTTTAATACATTAGAAAGATCTCACTTACGTAAAATTGCTACACTAGCTCTAAGAAATATACCAATTAAACGATATAAAGCTTTGTTAGATTTCATTGTAGATAATGGATATTCAGAGGAGTATGGAGCACGCCACATTAAACGGTTTATTAAGAATGAAGTAGCTACAGTTATTGCTCAAACCCTTTTGGAGCGTAACCTCCCTAAAAAGAAGGGAGCTTTGTACACTCCTAAGATTGTGGACGATAAGCTAACTCTTGTAGGGTTACAGAATGAAGAAGATACAGGGAACCAAGCTGCCGTGTGACGACGTAATTAACTGGCTTGGAATTTCGCTACCTACCCTCTCTAAAGAAATTTAGAGAGGGTTTTTTATAAAAGTCTTAGGGAAGAACCTATTATAGTATACTGGCCCGTAGCTCAGTCGGTAAGAGCATCCGTCTTATAAGCGGAAGGTCACAGGTTCAATCCCTGTCGGGCCTACCAGATAATCAATAACATAAGGAGTTATATTATGAGTGAAAAAATGGAAAAGTATGTGGCGAAAGCTTTAGAAGGTTACGAGGCCAATTATAAGGCTATTTCAGAGGCAATTACTCAACTGGAAGTGCAGTTGAAAGATTTCAAGAGACAACAAAAAGAGATGACCGAAGGTATCACTGAGATGAAGGATATTCTTGGTTTAGAAGATGAAGATGCTTTAGAAGGTAATGCAAAGCCTACAAATCTAAAGATTGTAAACGATGGTGCGCCTGTCGATATGGAGTAAGGGTAGGCAGTGAACCTTTCCCAGGTAGCTCAATTGGTAGAGCGTCGGACTGTTAATCCGTAGGTTGTAGGTTCAAGCCCTACCCTGGGAGCCATTTTTAATTTAAGGAGTATGATGAACGGCAGATTGATTTACGGGTATTTTCAAGATGAGAAAGATGCACAAGCTCATCTTGAAAAGATGGCCCAGGGGGATAAAGGAAGTAAGAAATCTTTTGTCTATCGTTGTGAAAAGAGAAATCGTCCTAAAGAAGGGCGCAAACGTTGGATTGCATATAGACTAATGAGTAAGGAGTAACTATGAGTTTAGATAAGAAGATGAGTGACATTAGTGTTCTTCTTGATTCTATTGCTTCTAGCATGAATGACTTGGAGGATAAGTTTGAAGAGGTTCAAACAAACTATGATCTTACTGAAGAATCTGTGGATCTATTAGAACGTCTATCGGAGTATGCGGTAGATGCTATTCTAGGGTTTCAACGATTTCAAGACGACTTCACAGAAGAGTATCGCTTCGTAGAAGAAGAATGTACGGAATGAGGGACGGTAGCCCAACTGGCAGAGGCATCGGACTTAAAATCCGTACAGGTGTGGGTTCGACTCCCACTCGTCCTACCATCTTCTGATGTATAAACCTCTTCCCAAATCTTTAACTATCGGACCTTCAACCATTGAAGGTCTTGGGTTATTTGCCACTGAGAATATTCCTGCTGAAACTAATTTGGGAATTTCCCATTACTTGGTAGGAGAGGAAATTAGAAGGACGCCGTTGGGAGGTTTCTATAATCATGCTAATGATGCAAATTGTTATACTCAAGTTTTAGGAGATCGTGTTTATTTAATAACTAAGAGAATAATAGAGTCTGGAGAAGAATTAACTATATTCTATAAAATATGCCCATTATAGGAATTACGCTCTAAGGGCCTCATTTTCAAAGGTACTAGGACACCTATACCATACAAAAAGTCTCTTAGAAACGATCCTGAGGCTCCAATGGAGAAATACTTAGATGGATTATTCAGATATAGGAAAAAAAGTAGGAAAACTCGTAACTGACAAGAATGCAGCCTATGGTGATTCTTTTGGGAAGAGTGGGGAGTGTTTAAGGCAAATGTATCCTAATGGTATCAAGCCCGACCAGTATGATGATCTCCTTACCCTTGTAAGAATCTTAGATAAACTATTTCGCATAGCCTCTAATCCCACTGCATTCTCTGAAAATCCTTACCAGGACATCGTGGGCTATGGACTTTTGGGTATGCGACGGCACGACACTAAATAATAAGTGACGTTTCGAAGACGAGGGGCTTGACATCCCCTCTCAACTGTGATATAATAGGTGCATGGCCCAGAAATCTAAGATCAAGCGTGGAGATAAACTTGAGGTTTATCGAAACCTACATAAGAAGTGCTTCTCTGTGAGGCGCAAGGGTAAAGTTATAGAGTATGTATATGATTCAGGAATGCATCGTAGGCGTGTTGAGCTTTATCTTATTAACGCACAGTTTGTAGTGCAGCCAGCAGGGAGGGAAAGAGTGAGGAGAGAGAAGAGGAAGAATGTACACGCATTCGTTAGAGGGACAGCAATGCCTTTTGGGGGATTGCAGAGGAAAACTGTCATTACCCACTGTACAAAGAAGATCACCTACAATCCATACACCATGGATACATTTCAAGACCTGGATGGTAACGCGGTTACTAACGTTAAAGAGGTATACATTTCTCAAGGTGCGGTTTATATCAGATGGTAAAAGAACTCACAGTTGAATTGACATTCTCTTGGACTTTCACTCAAAAGGAGTGGAAGGAAGAGAAAGAATTTCTTGAAAACATTAAGGACAATCCTCGTATTATATTGGGAGCAGATTTGTATAATACTTTTCATTGTTTGAATGATATTACTGCTCCAAAACTAAAAGACATAAAGGTTACAAATGCTAACAACTGACCAGTGGAATAAGATTGATCGAAAATATGGGATGCTGATGCACAAGATCAGCCATCAAATTAGTGGAGATACAGCCACAGCTTCATTTGATGATAATCTCCAAGACATTCGTCTTGCAGCTATGGAAGCTGTGATGGGGTTTGAAAAGCAGAATGATGGAGCTAACGGCACCTTTGATGAATTCTGGGAATCCAAGGGTTTTGATAAGTATATCAAGACATGCATGTGGACCAAGAAAAACAATAAGGGTGCGAAGATCACTAAGAAGTCCCCTATTTTGAAGGGGACAGTCTCCACAGACAAGGAGGAAGTGTTGGAGATTGAAGCAGACTCAGGAGATGCTGATGCTGCTATCCTATTGGAAGAGATCTCTTACTTACTTACACCTATGCAGCAGAAGATTGTAGAGATGGTTACACAAGATCCTACGTTGGTTAAGCCTAATGGTAGGATTAATATTAAGAGGGTCTCAGAAGAACTGATCCTTAGTTGGTTTGAAACAGATAGACATATTAAAGCATTATCCCAAATAATGGGCAACGAATTCTAAAACCCAACTATAATATTATGTATCAAACAATGCCTACGGAATCTAAATATAATGTATATGAGTACAAGGTTTTCGAAACTTCTCTATCCACTAGAAACTTACCAGCTATCAATGAGCTGTTGAAGCGTTTAGTTGATGAGGGGTGGGAACCAATGAATGTAGACTATGTTAGGTACACGGTTTTCGCTCGTAAACCAAAAATGCTCAACGATTAAGGAGAATATATGAAATACTTATCAATGCTAGTTCTAGCAATTCTGGTGTGTGCTCCAGTATCAGCACAACGTCAACATGGCAAGCGTGTATATGAGAAGGCTCAGGTCGAGCGTGTTGTGCAGTGTGAGAAGGCTTGCAAGTGTGTGTGCCATCGCACTGAAGGTGTAAAGGGTCGTAAGGGTGACAAGCGTAGTCATGGTCGTAAGACCGATAAGCGCACCCATGATCGTAAGAAGGATCATAGGAGTGATCGTCGTCGTGATGGACGCAAGCGTCAGTCGTCAGACAAGCGTCCAAGCATTCGTTCTGAGTTGCTCAAGAAGCGCAGCCAGCGCCTACAAGAAATGCGTAAGCATCTTGCCAAGGCTAAGAAGAAGAAGTGAGGGTAAGGAGCCCCTACGGGGGCCTCCTTTTAAGGTAGGGAAAAATGACAAAGAGTACAGATGGAGGGTCAGTTAGAGGTTTTGCTCTAACTTTAACGTGGGAATTGGGGGAAGTAGAATTCCCCAACCTCACCGAGGGGGAAGCACTTAGAATAGCCAGGACATGCCAACCACTATGGAAAGCGTGGAAGATAGCTTCCCCTCGGGGTACTAAATTTGATCTTGATAAATGGAGTGAAGATGATTAAGACTATATTCTGTGATATTGATGGAACTCTCCTAAAATTCCGTGAGGACTTCGGCATAAGTATGAACTATGCAGAGCCTCTTCCTGGAGCCGTGGAAACCACCATAGAATGGCACCGAAAGGGGTACAAGGTGATCCTGGTCACGGGGAGACCAGAGCCCTTCAGGCGGCGCACAGAGAATCAGCTCCAAAGGTTTGGAATCATCTATGACCAGCTAGTTATGGGTGTAGGATCTGGTCCTAGGTATTTAGTTAATGACATCCCACCACCATTGGAAGGACTGCATGGGAAACCAACCGCATTTGCTATCAATTTGGCGAGGAACGATGGTGTGGAAGAAGATATACTAGAAAATCATCCGATTAATACTGTCTTTGAGCCATGTGATTAATTATGGGGGGAGATACTGATAAGTCTGCCTACTACACCTTGTTCAGAATAATGGGGGAACTAAGGAGTGCTTGCCAGAATGCAGAGGAATCACTTCAATCTTCACTGAAAGAAGTTAGCATTGTGGCTAAGTATGTTGCTTCCCTGGATAAAGTATTGATGCAAAAATATAACTATGAATTCAAAAATGAGGGGAAAGATGAGGCTAAGATTAATGAAAAGTGATGAAGTAGATTACGCTAAAAGGGAATTAACTTTTAATATAATGTTGACAATTGGTCTAATCACGTTTATTATAATGATGTTGGGGATTATAATGATATGACCACAAAAGAAGAACATTATAAGAAAAGATGTGATTACCTGACCAGCAAGATAAATGATCTATTCCATCTTTTGCGCGAAGAATTCTTAATTAGTAAAGAAGAGTTAGATGATCTAATGCTATTACTAGCGAAAGTATTAAAGGCTAATGACATCACGTAAACATAATAAGTCAAAGCCTATGACCAAGCATAGTTTTGGGCACTATGGAACTGAGAAAGAAGCTAAGGAGGCTCTTGATCAGCTACAGATCAAACACCCAAAGAAGAAGCTGGAGATCATTGTAGAGAAGAGAAAAGGTAGACTGTGGAAGAAGTATTGTGTGTGTGAATACGTCCCTGCGAAAGCAGCAGTGCGTAAACCATCTACGTATAAGAAACAATAGTGGTTGTGCTTAATAAACGATATCCAAATGAAACACCAGAAGAGAGGGAGAAGAGATTAGCTAAACAGAGAATAAGGAACACTAGGTATAGAGAAAAGAATAAAATGAAAATTAAGGAGAGAGGTCGGCAGTACTATAAAAATAATAGAGATCAGTGCTTGGCGGCGCGTACTAAATGGCGCAATGAAAATAGAGAGAGGAAACAAGCCATGGATCGGTTATATAAGAAAAATAATCGAGGAAGACAAAATGCTATTGGTGTGCGGAGAAGAGCAGCTAAGTTACAAAGAAGTCCTGGGTGGGTAACTGAGGAAGAGAAGAAAGCAATAGCTAATCTATTTATAGAAGCAGAGAGAAGAACCAAAGCAACAGGTATCAAACACGATGTACATCATATTTATCATCTCCAGGGGAAGACAGTGAGTGGCTTACATGTATTGGATAACTTAGTTATCATGACTAAAAAAGCACATCGAGAGTGTCATAGCCGTAATTCTTTCCTATAATAAGCTAAGTAAAAAAGTCAAATAAAGGTATAATAATACTAGAGTTCAGGTAAAAATTATACATCGGAAATTCAGATAGTTATTATCGCAAATACAGATATAATAAACAAATAAGTCAAATGGTGAAGTTTGGAGGATTCTTTAGGCTTGTATAAGTAAAAAAGTCAAATGAGAGTTTAGTGTTTGCTTGACCCCTTTTTTAAAAAACTTAAAACAATTCTCATCTCCCCCCTCCATCTATGAGAGTTTTTTAAGTTTTGCTCAGACCTTTTTTTGAATGTTTTTTTTGGAAAGACTCCAAAAAAGTCAAATAAGGTCTGAGTTTTTTTTTACCCCCAGACCCAAAAAAGTCAAATAAGGTCTGAGTTTTTTTATACCCACCCAGACTATAATAAAAAAGTCAAATTCTCCTGACCGTGATCTAAAAAAAGTCAAATTAGGTCACAAAAAACCCCCACAAACTAATTAAAGCTTGTGGGGGTTTTATTTAAATTTGGTGAGAGCGGTAGGGTTCGAACCTACGACCATTAGATTAAAAGTCTAGTGCTCTG
>Ga0208030_1001681_pt1 | contig 12087 bp, 14 predicted proteins | sample MalvirDeepMed_M9_FD_184246 | JGI IMG/M metagenome (GOLD analysis project Ga0208030, IMG submission 184246) | Marine viral communities from the Global Malaspina Expedition - Malaspina viral metaG DeepMed_M9 (SPAdes) (version 2) | ecosystem: Environmental > Aquatic > Marine > Oceanic | place...
ATTGGGACATAGATGTAGAAGAGGATGGCCAGAAGATAGAGTCTATAACAGCAACCATTTACCCTCAAGTGCTTGAGTTGGGAGGAGTTGAGCCAGAGAGAGTAAAAGAAATTCTCGACAGTCGCGATTTTTGGTTGGAATTTAGAAAGATACTTGCAGCCCGTGCCATAGAAAAAGTCGGTGACGTATGGTATCCTGATATGCACCACCGTGTCCTGAATGAAGATGTAGGACAGTTAGAATTTAAGATGGAGGTAACTCCCGACGACCCAGACGGACAAGCCGAGGTTACGTTGGCAATTGTCAGTATGTGGGATAATGAAGGCGTTGATAGGGTTGCTGGTGAAATATTCCACAAGTTAGCCAGCAATGATATTGCCGAAGAGATGCTATTACTAAAGATGGACAGACTTCTGAAAGAAGTCGCTGAACCAACGTTTGATGCAGACGCCCCCACAGGCGCACCACCAACTGGCGTCGAAACACCAGCCATGAGAGAGAGAGGACTTAAAGAACTTTTAAAAAACGCCGGTCTTGAATATATTGGTTTCATAGGTGGCGGTATGCATGGTAAAGTATATGAAGTCCGCGATCTTCAAACACACCAGAGATTGGCGGCAAAAGTAACAAGCCGACGAGAAGAAATACCAAAGCACGAGTGGCTAAGAGACAACTATGATTCGCTTGAGCCAATTGCCAAAAAGCACTTTCCTTTAATTCACGATATCGACCAAGTTGGGAATAAATACGTGATCACAATGGAATATTTAAAAGAGGCCCCCGCAGAAGTAGTAGACGACTTGTTTTATAGCCCGGGCTTCTCGTCCTCAGCACGCGTAGCCCAAAGACGAGAAAAAAGATTTTTATCCACCCCTGAGTCGGTAAAAGAGGTAATCGATTATTGTTTTGATAGTGGCATGCTGGCGGCATATCAGTCTGTGCCAGATCCACCGGCCGGCGAACGGTACCGCGCCCAGGGCGGCCATGGCATGCCCACTATTGAAGAAATGAAAGCAAAAGTGTATGAAGAGTGGGAAAGAGGTTCTGATCCTGGGCCACCTTCTGACGAATTCCTAGATTATGAAAGTCAAGACTTTTGGGATCTTTATTCAGGAAAAACGCTAAGACTTATGAATATTATGTGCGCCGTATGGATTGAAGCAGTCCCATCAAAATATGCGAATCTCCGAGATCTCGGTGTGAGCGAACTGGTTAAAATGATGCCGCAAATAATGGAGAAGCAAGTCGTTCCCGTTCACCATGGCCAACCACCTGGCACTCAGTATGCGGGTGCGGGTGCGGGCATAGAAGCTGTATATCCAGAAGCCGAAAGCATAATGAAAGCTATAGACTATATGGCAGAACAAGGCTTCACGCCGATGGACGTTCATCATAAAAATGTGTTGATGCGGCCTGGTACTGATGAACTAGTTATAGCAGACTTGGGTAATTTTAGATTAGGATTCCGACAGAGAAGTTAAATATGAAACTCCTACTTGAAAACCAACTAATCAACATAACCGACAGCGCTTTAAACGAGGTTAGACGGCTCCTGTTAGCAGAGGCCCCCGAATACGGGTTAAGACTCGGGATAAAGGGTGGAGGTTGCTCTGGGCTCTCTTACACCCTTGAGTTCACTGAATTCAGGGATGGTGATACTGTACTTGATCATCAAGGAGTAACGGTGTACCTTGATAAAAAAAGCACTATCTATTTGAGCGGCATTGCTCTGGACCATGAAGGAGGATTATCTGGAAAAGGTTTTGTTTTTCGCAATCCTCACGCAACGAACACATGTGGATGTGGAGAAAGTTTCTCTTTATAAAGGAATGGTGAAAAAAAACAATGAAACTCCTATTTGAAAATTGGCGTCAATATTTGAATGAGAGCGTAGAAGAGACGTTGGGTGAGGGCATCACAGATGTTGTCTTCCACAAAACTCGCCTTGATCTTGCGGCAGACATTTTGGATTCGAACAAGTTCATGACAAGCGTTGCGTTTGGCACACCCGCCGACAAGGAGCAAAACAAAGGAAAATTATATTATCTTTCAACGATGCGGTCGCCAACAGGGGACTACGGTCCCAGTTTGCCAGCGGTAACTTTTGGATTAGACGGGCGCAAGTTAGGTGAGCGCAGCAAAGCAGCCGCCGTGGATTATTGGGGTCCAAATTTTCCGACGGATGAAATGGAAGACCGGGTTTTCACTGATGAACCTTATCTTTCGCCTGCCACCAAATATATTACTGGAATTCATGTCGGGCTACCCATTAGCGACAAGGACCGAAAGATGCGGGTCACGAGAGTTGAAGAAGCAGAGGCTATAGACGCTGCCGCGAAGCTCTCGGGCATCCCGGTTTATTTTTATACCAGCGAGAAGACATATAGTATTTTAAACAAGACGAAGCGCCTGACTCTCGATCAGTGGAAGGAAGCATTCAAAGAGGCAGGCAGCGAGCTTGATGAACCGTGGGGCTACGAGAGTAGACCATACAAATCTTCTCTTTTAGCAGACGTCGCTCAAATGATTCAAGGCTTTGAGTCGGGTAACGTCGATAATATTGAAAAGGGTTATCAAACCGAGTGGAACAATATTAAATACGATTCACAGTGGGGGAAGGGGCTAAGTGAGCGAGCTTCCCAACTTCAAGTCGCGATTCATAACGCCAAAGCCAATCCGCACGAGCGCGCCGTCGTTAATCTCATCGCTCAAAAAGTAAAAAAACTGGGTGGCTTGCAAGAGTTGACCAACTGGATACAGCAGGAAATTAAAAAATGGAGCGACGAGCAAGAATTGAAGCAAGTAGCCGAGAGGCGCAAGATTTGAAACTCCTACTTGAAAATTGGCGAGAGTATTTAAACGAAGAGTTGAACTTTCTTCCTAATGAGATTCTCCAAGGAGAAGAAGAGTTTGACGAGGAAGAAGGCGAAGAAGGAGTTTTAGTTAAAAATATTCCCATGATATCTCTTAGCATGCTTAAAAAGCAAGGTGAGGGTATATTGAGAGATGTAGGAAGAAGCGAATTGAGTATGACAGAAGGATTACCTGTTCTGTTCTATAACATAGAGAAACAACAATTAATTGTTGACGACGGAAATCACAGGATATTCCAAAAATGGCTGGATGGTGAAGATTATTTTGATGCTTATGTATACAGTGGGATTTACCACGGCTATCTTAGACATGTTTATGACGGAGAAGAAAAGTTTGATTGGGATGAGGAGTATAGAAAATGAAACTCCTATTTGAAAATTGGCGACAGTTCTTAAGCGAAGAAGAGATCTCGGTAGAAGATATACACAAACGCGCAGATGAATTAGAAATTCCTTGGGATGATAATGCTGAATTTATGGCTTGGACCAAAGAACTTACTGGCAAATCTCATTTGGATGACATGACCAGCGAGGAGCTTTCTAAAATATATGCGGCTTTAGAAAATCGGGGTGACAAAAAGAGAACCATCAACACCAAAGAAGAACTAATAGATTTTATTCGGCAAGAGCCCAATCAAAAAATGTTCTTGGATAACCCCAAAGGCACAACCAAAAAGTTTGGTGGAGTGGAACCACGCGTTCTTCCGTTTGACTATGGAGAATACACCGAATTAATTAACCCCGCAGACGGTATGGGGTGGGACTTTCTTTTGACTCCAAGTTCCAGCGAACAAGATGAAAGCCTGTTGCCGGTAGGTCACATCAGCTATATTGAAGACCAACAGCTGTGGGATGAAAACGAGCGAGAGATGCCGGCAAATGTAGGCGATAACCACAAGCTAGTGCTATCACAAGGCGGTGAAATAAGTGGAGAGGAGAAAGACCTCATTACCAATTTTTTCAGCGATATGTGGCAGTTTAGAGAGCCTGAGTGGTATGGAGGCGATCATGAATGAAATATCTGTTGCCCATACTCTTGATGGTACCAACGCACACACAATACATAGACAAACTAGAAACGGCGGCTACGCAGACCTCTTTTACTGTGGGACCTCCCACGCGCTCTGGGACTTGGATAGTTAAGCCAGATATTATTATTTGCCCCAATGCGCCCGTCAGACCAGATCGAGTAAAACAAGCAGTTGACTTTTGGAAGAAATTAGGTTATACTTTTAATGAGATAACAGTTGCGGAGCCAAATGATTTTAGCTGCGCAAGAGAGATAATCCTAATTGGCGAGATAATTATAGATCTAGCAGGGCAGGACTTTTTAATGAGTGAGCATTTAGCCGTTACAAAAACTTGGATTCATAAAGAATCTAATGAAATACTCAAGGCACGAATTGAAATAATGTCCGGCTGGGGGAATTCTGAACGCATTATGGAACACGAACTAGGACACGCTTTGGGGTGGAGAGACTATAACCGAATTGGTCATCTTATGAATTCCAACTGGCCTTTGGGTGGGCACGACATAAAGGGGTTAAAACTATGAAACTCCTATTTGAAAATTGGCGAGAGTTCCTGAAAGAAGAACAAACATATCAAATATATTGCGATATGGACGGTGTTCTCGTTGATTTTGTGAAAGGGGTTGTAGAACAGGTGAATAAAGATCTTAAAGATTCTACAATTCAATCAAAAGAGATGATAAAATTGAGAAAAGCATTAGAAGAAGCAGAAGAAGCTAAAATAACCCTAAGAGATCTAGACAAACACGCCCAACCGCGGACTCCTCTCATCAAGGCAGCCCGCAATTATATGTATAAAGCGTTTGCTAATGATGAAGAATTCTGGGCAAATTTACCATGGATGCCTGATGGACAAGAATTATGGAACTATATTAGTCAATTTGACCCAGATATTCTAACGAGCCCTATGGAAGAGGGGTCAGAGAGGGGAAAACAACGCTGGATTGATGATAATTTAGAACCATCCCCTAAAAAGGTGTTCATGAGTCATGAAAAACACAAGTGGGCAATCAACGGAGAGTCCAATATATTAATAGATGATTTTCCTTCGAACACAATTCCCTGGGAAAACGCAGGGGGTGTTGCAATTTTGCACACTAGTGCAGCTGACACAATAGAGAAGTTAGAAAATTTGATAAATGAACCTCTCTGAGAGGGCATTTAAACACTATTTAAAGATGCGGGCCCTCCGGGGAATGATATATTATGCCAGAAGAGAAACATAATGGATGGGATCAGTACTCCAAGCTGGTTTTGAAAGAGATAGACGGCCTAGGCCAAGCCGTTACAGCCCTCCGAGAAGAAATTAATGGTCTCCGTGAAGTTCTTTCGGAAATGAGAAGCAACTCTGCGCACACTTTGACAGTGGTTAACGACCTAAAACAATGGAAAGAGAGGATTGATGACGTTACATCTCCCGCACAACTGGCCGAATTGGTCGACGAGATTCAAAAATTGAAAGATTTCAAGACAAAAGCAGTGACAGTGTTCGTGGTTGTCCAGTTTGGAATAACATTATTCATTGCATTAAACGAATATCTTTAAAAGTGTCTTCAATAAATGACATGGAAAGACAAATACGGGGAACAAATAAAGAAAATTATCAAACAAGCCACAGGTCTTATCACAGCTGACGATGGAGAACTCATACCAAGCGCTAAAATCAAGGGTACGGGACATATTTGGTGCTATTCTCCGGTAAAAAACAAGTTTTTAAGGGCTCCTAGAGGGATACAGGTGTATATTGTTGATGATAAAGAGGATGAAAAGGGAAGAATTGTGGTTTATAGTGTTTTAGTGGACATATTACTGATTGATATTGAGGAATTATCGACAGCGGGGTTTGATTGATGCTGTTTAGATTTGGTTTTTTCTGGAAATTCATACTAACCCTTGTTACATCGTGGGTTGTGTACGGGCTATGTGGTTATGAATTTACTATTATTACTATTTTAGCGTGTATTTTGGCGTTAAAGTTCCAAAAATAAACACATTTTAACGAAATGGGCAAGAAAAAGAAGAAAATTCCTCGTAATAAGAGGATAGAAGTCATCAACTTCACCAAAAAAACAGTAAAGGTGATCAATTTGGACGACGAGGTGGTCGTTTTTGACGAAAAAACGGGAATTTACCGCGTTTTACCTGTCAAAAAGTCTAATTATGACAAGGATGGCACCAAAAAAGAAGAAAAATAAGACGTTTTATGGCGTCAAGGGCGGCATTGCCAACCAAAAAGTGTATTTGGTGTATAATTTGTCCGATCCAGACAACAAATTAGTGGCTGATGGGCCTTTTGAAAGCCTGAAAGAAGCAAAACAAGCGATGGAACGCTATTTATCTAAAGGTTTGTGCTCTTGGATAGTAACTTATAATGAATGAGAAAGAAAAATTCGGAGAATTAGCCTCACAGGCGTTAAATATTGGCGATATTGTAGAATGGTCGAGTTGGAATTTTGAATTTAGTGATTGGGATACGAAATACGGCATAATTACGGCAATAAAGAACGAAATTAAGGGTGGTAGGCTTGTTTCTGTCTCCAAAGTGGCGCCATTAAGTGGATCAAAGGCAGAAATGGAGTTTTTTACCCTTGGTCTGAAGCCTATATCTCACTCTAAGCGAGAAAAGATTCAAAATAAATTTAATAGCTGAACAAGGTATCTTTGAAGACTATTTAAAGTATATTTGACCTCTAAAAGTCAAAAAGGACCTTTTTTCATGATTGACGTTTTAAAACCGCTAATTAAGCAATTTTTGCCCTTTGCGAAAGAGAAAATGGGCTTTGAGCGCCCTCCTAGATTGTTTTTGAAGCAAGATTCGCAAAATGCGTCCAATCCCTTGGGAAAAACGGCATTTTATGATCCAAGCGCCATGTCCATCACTTTATTCGTCTCAGAACGTCACCCAAAAGACGTTATGCGGTCTTTGTCCCACGAATTGGTCCATCATACTCAGAATTGCAACGGGGACTTTAAAAACGCCGGCGAGATGGGCGAAGGATACGCTCAGAACAACCCACATATGCGCGAAATGGAACGTCAAGCATACGAAATGGGAAATATGTGCTTCCGAGATTGGGAAGACAGCATAAAAGGAACTATTTACAATGAATCTCTACAAAAAGGAGCTAAAGAGAACATGTCTACAAAAAATTGGAAAGATAAGGAGTTGAACACCCTTCTCCTAGAAAAATGGGGGTTTAAATTTGATCCTGATGGTCTAACTGAGGACGAAGGCGCCGCCGGCGGGGAATTAGAACCGGATGAGGCAAAAGAGGAAGAAGACACTGGCAAAAAGAAGGGAGACCGTCCTTACGTCTCAAAGGAAGAGGAAGAAGGGGACCTAGATGAAGGTTTTGAGAAGCCCAAGTCTGCTACTGGCTCTGGACCTTCCAATAAAGCCGGCAAGGTTGATCGTAGCGACGTCGCCAACAAAGATACCTCCAACTTTGGCCAAGGAGGCTCAAAGGGAGGCGGGAAGCCGTCCGCTAGCGGAACCCGCGCGGCGTCCAAAGCCGGAAAGATTGATCGCAGCGATGTTGCGAACAAGGCAACAGGTAGATGGCTTAAAGAAGAGGAAGAACTTGAAGAGTACGGGTATGGCCGCGGGCCGACCGGTCGCCTAGGCTCGAAAGGCCCAGGAGGATTTGCTGAAGGGACCAAGAAGGGCGAAAAAACCAAGTCTGGCGAGGAAGCTTACGAATACGGAAGCAAAGGAGAAGAGTCTAAAACTCATCCCGGCGAGGAAGAATACACCACGAAGAAGCGGGAAAAGAAAAAGACAACTAGTCCCGGGCGTGGTGAGAAGGAAGGCGATGAGGCCTATATTAACGAAAAGCATGGCAAAGACTGGGGAATGGGCAAGGGCGAAAAGTCTCGCACTCGCCCCGGAGAAGAAGACTACACCGGCCACAAAGGCGATGAGTCTAAAACCCACCCCGGTGAAGAAGATTATGAGCCCGAAGAGGGAGACGTTAAAGATCATGCCCATCGCGCCATGCAAGCTATACATGATTTAGCAGGCGCCGCCGGGGTTGAGTTAGAAACACAGGTAATGGGCCCTGGTGATGAGGATGTGGAAGAAGAAGAATGGGAAGAAGAAGAGCTTGATGAGCGCAGGGGGCGCGGCCGAGCAGATCCTAGAAATCAGCGAGGACCTCCAGACCCTCGACAGCGACCAGTGGCTGAAACTCGGGTCCGTAAAGCTCTCCAGGGAAGGAAAATTACTGAAAAGCAAATGCGGCAAATTATTCGTAAAACGATGCAATTGCGGCAAGAACGAAAAACGAATAAGAGGTAATATCTATGTCCCTTGAAAGAGACTGGAGAAACTTTGTCAATGAGGCTATTGAAGAAAGAACGATTTTCACTTATATTCAAGGTCTCGATGAAATTATTTCCAACTTTAAACCCAGAACAATGACAGAAAAGCGCCGCTTGGCCCTTGCGCGTCAAAATTTACGTGAAGTTAGGCGCTATGCGAAAAAAATGCAGAACGAAGTGGTGGTTTTGCAAGAAAAGCTAAATATCCTTGAAGAAAGTTTGACTGGAGACGAATAATGGGTGGTGCCGCAGGACACATGAACCATCCGTTTGATCTGGGATGGGTAGATACTGGGTCAGACCTTATAGATTTTTTTGAGAAGGCAAAAACCTTTGTAGAGAAGAAAGGCGCCGGCGCAGTCAAAATAGACGGCGTAAATGTATCTTTTAAAGTGGTTGGTGATGAGGAAGACAAACAGTTTGCCGTTGATCGCGGTTCCTTAAAACCCATAGATATTGAAGGGATTACGACGGACCGTGTTGATCAGAGATTCCCAGAAGGCCATGGCATGCGGCCGGCCATTAAGACTCTTTTAGCTATCCTGAACCAATCGCTGCCGGAACTTAGGCTCCAACTTGAAGAACTGGGGCTGTGGGATGATCCCTCTTTGTTTTTAAATACGGAGTATGTGGCGGGAAGCACCAATGTTATCGGCTATGAAAATAACTTTTTGGCCATTCACGGGCTAAACCAGTTTTATCAGAGAATAGGAAAAGTAGGCGCCAGTAAAGGAATCGAACGCCCGGGCGCCGAAAGACCTGAAGGTTCCAAAGATGCGAGCGTTGAGGTTCCATATGACCCACAGGTTATGGAAAAACTAATTAAAAAGTTAAATCCTGTGGCAAAAGAGTACGGCTTTGAGGTTTACGGCTCGGTACCGACTGAAAAGGCGACAGATATTGATTTTTCGAATACACTATCACAACCTTTTACTGTGCGCATCTCACCCGACCGCGAAATCACGAAATCTCTGAGAGAATGGCTTTCAGAAGCCAATAATCCAAGATATAAAATTATCACCCTTAAAAATGGTGATAAGACACATCCTCTTCATAAAGCATTATATCAAGAAATTTTAAAAGGTGAAATTCCAATTGTAGACTTAATTGAAGATAACGATGCAGAGTCGGCCATTTATGGTGCGGTAATAATGCATGCCACCAGAATGTTAGGAAACGATATTTTAAATGCCCTTACAAGTCCTATGGGGGATGTGTCGGCACAGGAAGGGGTTGTACTAAGAGATGAAAAGATATTTGGCCCAAAACCTGTTAAAATTACAGGAGAATTTATCGTTGGGGGTCTCGCATCGGCTTTTCAAGATGCTGGCGGCGCCGCAGTGCCAGGCAATCGCGATGAAGAAATGGTTGAGCTTGAAATAGAAGACGAAGACGCTGATCCTGTCGGGCTCCCCGAAGGATATACAGTAGCTATTGTGCCAGGTGCGTTCAAGCCACCACATTTAGGACATTTAGACATGGTGCGTCGATACGCCGAAGGCGACGGTGTAAAAAGAGCAGACGAGGTTATCGTATTGATTTCAAACCCGCTTAAGCAACAGAGAACAATTGGTAAAGACGGCCGGCCCATCACCGCAGAAGACTCCGAAAGAATTTGGGAGCTTCTGGCAGGAGGCATGCCGAACGTCACCATTCAAAGATCCTCGATGGCTTCTCCAATACAAGCAGCCTACGAATATATCGGGCCAGAAGGCCCATTAGAACCGGGAATGCACGTTGTTTTGGGCGCCAGTCGCAAAGGAGACGATTGGAAACGGTGGGAAGGCGCCGCCAAGTACATTAAACCAGGCGTCGTTTTTGAAGATACGGAACTTAACGCCGTAGACCCGTCGATAAGACCCAATGGGGAACCATATAGCGCCTCTGACTTCAGAGAGCTTTTAAGCAGCCCTGAGGCGAGCATCGATGAAATAGCAGAGTTTGTAGGCAGTCGAGAAAATGCTGCAGCCGTCTTGGAAATTCTTGGAATAGAATCTCCTATGCCGATGGATGAAACATCGTCAGGCGCAGGAGGTGCAGTGGGAGGATTCTCCGGCCCTTTTGGCCAATCTTCACAGGATGATATATTGCCACACGAGATATTAGGCAAGCGAGATAACAAAAAGAAAAAGAAGAAGAAAAAGAAGAACGAAAGTGTTGACTTATCTGTGGTAGATGAGGTTTTCAAACTACTTAATGAAAGAGGCATTATATCATGAACGCGAATGAAGAGAAAATATTGAGGGAAAACATAAGACAAATGATTCGCTTTGTTAAGCAAAAGAGAGCAACACAAGCGCAGTTAGACGAACAAAAGCTTCGTGGAATCATTCAAAAACTTATCGAGATTGAAGAACTCAAAGAAGCCCTCCCGGACGACAAGCCAACCCCTAACAAGTCAACAGGGATTAACGTGCTAGAGGATCTCCTCAAGAAAATCATCCCCCAGTTAGAGATTGATTTCAGACAGCTTACTACATCCGATGAACAACGCAAGTCGTTCCGGGCACACATCATCAATGCCGTTATCAACACCCTCACACCAACTACAGTTAATACTCAAGCTGGAGACGCGGAAGCAGAGATTGACGCCGGCGAAGAAGCAGATGCGCTAGAGGAAGAGGTCGATATTGAGATAGGCGCCGAAGACGATGAAAAATTCATTGACATTCGCACTGACGCCGAAAAGTCAGCCGAAGAAGAGGAAGAAGAGGAAGCAGATCCTCAAGAGGAATTTGGGGCCGGCCTAGAGGGCGCGGACGAAACTGGAAGAAATGTGGCTTTTCAAAGCTTTAACAAAGTTGAGGGTCCAATCATCGATGCATATGAGTTGCTCTCTAATGATGAAGACCAAGAACTATTTTATGATTATTTGATTGCTAATCTCAAGCTTTATTTTGATAAGTTTGAGTCAGAATTATCACCGACGGTTGAAGAGCCCACTAATCAGGCTTACGAAACAGCCAAAGAAGAAGAGGCCGCCGCTGGAGAGGTAGAAGCACCCGCAGAAGAAGCGCCGCCCGCGTTAGAGGAAAACGTTATAGTTTGGGAAATATAATTCATGCAGTTAATAATGGAAAATTGGCGGAACTACGCTGTTAATGTAGAAAAGGAATTTCGTTTAATTAACGAAATCAATATGAGAGCGTATGATACATATGGGTTTCAGCCTTCAGAGTTTTTGAGTTATCAAGAGCAAGTATATATTATAAATGAGCTTGGCTCTGACGCAAACAATAATGACACAATGCATGCAATGATTGTTTGTGGCTTAATGAGAAACAAAGGGGACGAAGAAAACGCCCTCAACGAAGATATAATGACCGCACTATTGACTTTTAGAGGAGCATGGTTTGGAGTGAAGGCGTTGAATCAGCTAGTGCAATGGGTTATTGAGAAGTTGGGAATGAAGGGAACTGCGAAAGATTTGGAAAAATTTAAAAAAGATCCCGGTCTGGCCCGGGCCTGTCAGGCTAAATATTTCCCAGGGGGTGTACAGCCCCTCGATGAGCAGCCTGTTAAACCGCCGGCTTTACCACCACTTTACGTAAAATGCATAAATTTAGAGGATCCCCTCCCCCCAGAAATAGAAGCCTTAAAAGAATCTATTATTTTGAAAGCAACCAAATTTGTTGAAACAACATTCGCCACTATAGAGAGAAAGTTGAAGGGTCTTCTGGCATATATCGGCGCTGTTATAAAGTTCAGAACCCTTAAACCATCTGACGAGCAAAAACGCGAAGCGAGTTATATAACAGAAAAAATATTATTATATGTGTTCGCGGGTATATCTTTATACCTTTTAGGCTTGATGGCGTTAACCGGCGGCTGGGCCGGCATCGTCGCCGCTGCCATCCTTATAC
>Ga0208030_1001683_pt1 | contig 12081 bp, 19 predicted proteins | sample MalvirDeepMed_M9_FD_184246 | JGI IMG/M metagenome (GOLD analysis project Ga0208030, IMG submission 184246) | Marine viral communities from the Global Malaspina Expedition - Malaspina viral metaG DeepMed_M9 (SPAdes) (version 2) | ecosystem: Environmental > Aquatic > Marine > Oceanic | place...
GTGAAATCCCTGTTCACCTTTGGTGCTTCATGGGGAACCTCCTCTCTTTCTTTAGATTTATACTTGCGTATCAACATTGAATTATGATGAGCCGCATGACATTCCCTGCATAGAGTAGTTATGTTCTCTAAGCAGTCTTCATCCCACTTTCCATAAGGGGGATACTTCCTGTGATGGCCTTCAAGGTTATCTTGGCTATTAGAAAGCACACAACGAAACCCGTCCCTCTCAAAGGCGAGTTGTCTGAGAACTGCCCATAAGGGGGAATTGATGTATTCTTCGTATGTCATTTGTCCTCCGTTGTTTTGAGGACAGGATTTACGAAAGGGGTCATAAGTTTTCCCTCTCTACCTGCCCCCAGTTTATTCCGTTGTGGTTACTGAAGCCGTTACTTCTTCAGTCCCAGCATAGGGGTAAAAACCCACTGCGATGGCGATGGTAACGGCAACAAACACAATCCCGACACTCCAAAATTGCTTAGTCATGAGATTATCCTGCTGATTGTCAACAAAAGAGACATGAACCTCGTGATCGCCTCAAAGCCCACCCTGTTTAGAAGATGGGCTAAACTACGGTCAGCATTTTATAGCAGCACCGCTAAGGCTGCGACTTCTCTTTTTCCCTCGAAGTTTTGCTGAGGGTATCAAAGATATTTGAAGCGGTAGCGAGCTTCGCAGGAGAAAAGGCAAACGACAACGCTTCTTCTTGCACCGTCTTCGACTTCTCATGAAGCCCCCTTCTTGCTACGCTTCCCTGAATACCCGCCAATGGTATCCAGAATATCGGAAGCCTCGTTCCTTACTGTTTCCCGCTTCTCCGGGCTTCGCCGGAGTACGTCAGGGTTCTCCATCCCATTGAGAAGTTCCTTGCACTTGGATGCGACATCCTCAAGCCTTGTGTCTCCCTGAAAGTTGAGAGCCGGAAGAGTCTGCACGATGTCACGCAAGTTGGTTACTAGAGAATCACGAAACGTCTTACCTCCCTTGCTGTTTGCCTTATCCCCATCCTCCGGGGCAGACAAACGCTCAACGATACTCTCCAAGGGATCAATCACGCGCTCCCAAACTGCTTGGGATGCGTACTCTGAAACCACTTTGTCGGTATCTGCTTGTTGCTTGTCCAGCAAAGCAAGTGTTTCATGGTCAACCCACATCCCCGCTGTTTTGGTGATGTCCCCAAAGGCGGTCATGTTGAACGTGACCTTGAAGTCGGTGGCGAGCTTTTCGGGTTCAGGATAATCACTCTCATCATACTTCCCCCCAAGCCGTTGCTTCTGAATATGCAACCATTGCGTCCGCTTCTCCGGGTCGTTGTGACCGTATTCACGCAAGAACTCGGTGAAGGCATCCTCCGTTGCTCTCACAAGTTCCCTCATGCGGGTAGTGAACGGCTGCATATACTTGTTTGAGACAAGTACATAACTGTTCTTCCCTGCATCAGGAGGTAAGGAGTTCTTGTAGTAGTAATCCATGAGTGCCTTCTTCGCACTATCGAAACTACTCATGGCCCCCTTGCCGATGAGTGCCTTTGATGCCGTAAACGATCCCTCAGTCATCCCTTCACGAACCTCGATGATTCGAGCTTCCTGACGGTCACTCTTGTTCTTCGGGGGCAGACCCCTAAAGTTGAGAGTTGCCTTGTGGACAACCTTATCCAATGGGATTGGGTTGTGAGCTTTCTTCGATTCAGTTGTCATAGAACTAACTCGTTTCGGCGGGTTAGAATTCCCAATGCCAAGCCCCGCCAAAGCAAGGCATTAGGTTTAATCCTTGTGTGTACTTGCCCACTCAAGAGTGGATGGTTCGATCTGTCCTGTTTCGTTGTCTGCTTCCCATCTATCCAGTATGATCCCGATGGCGTACTCCACCCCAGATCGTCTCCCATTGAGATGGCTGTTGTCGATCTTGGCTTCCGAATGTTTCGGATATGGCATCCTTGCCGCGCTTTCGCGTTGCTTATTCAGTATGGAAACTATCCGCTTCTCTTCTGCCAAGAGCTTATTTAGAACTGGTACTGAGTCGTATTCCATATCCCTCCTTCTGAGAACTTGTCTCTAGTTAAGTCCGTTCAGGGAGTAGTCTGTAAGTGGAGACTTCCTCTCTTTTACAACTTGTTCCTTTCGCTCCCCAATCTTGTTGTCCAATATGAATATCACCTGACCGTCTTGCTCCATCACTTCTCCGATGATAACCTTGCGCCCGGTTTGCTTGCTTCCGGTTGTTGCCTCAACCCGGATAACGTCACGCTTGTGCTCATCACAGTAGAAGGCGTAAACCTTAACGCCTGAATTCCAACCGTTTACAGTCGCAGTCAATCCTGACGTTTTGTTCCCAAGGCGTGAGGCTTCACCCTTCCCACCTTGTAGAAACCCGATGTATTGTGCCATGTCAAAGAACCATGTTTTAAGGTTAAAAGAATGCCCTACCATGCCATCCCGAAGTAAGAGCGTGGATGCTGCCCTTGCTGTTCCAACATCCTCCCCGTTTTATTAAGAGCCGGAAGCCTTGCGAAGTTCTGCACTCATCCATTCATACCAGAATGCTAACTCTTCGCCTAGAAGCGCATCCCTCTTCTTAACCCTTCTCATTTCCATCCGGCAAGCCTCGATATGCTCTCTTGGAGTCTTGCCGTGATACTTTCCGTTCTTGTCTAGTTCTATCTCCATTAAAATTCCCCTCTGTAAAATGCTTCACCTGTTCTAGGGATATGAACCTCTTCATCCCAAGTTAAGCAAATGTAATTCCTCGTGCCATAATGCTTGAACCACACACCTTCATGGTTTTTGTGCATCCTCATGAATTCCTCTATCTTGAGGTCTATCATGGGGTGTTCTGCGATAGCGTCCCTCAACCGTCTGAAATCATGGTTGACTTCTATCGCAAGTGTCCTCTCGTTCATTGGAGAGATGAATGTCTGGCATTGATTCGTCATGCGGACTTCCTGTATGCCTTCCAAAAACTCAACTCAAGATTGATTGCATTCATTTTGCGGTTAATCCTTTGCTCCTGCTCCCGTAAATCGTCAATCCAATCCGAAGGAGTCTTCCCGTGATATTCTCCATTGGAATCTAACCTGATGGAGAAATCGTCTTTCGCTAAGGCCATGCTTTCCTTTCGCTTTGAGTGGTCAATCTCGTTAAGCAGACCGTAGTAGGCAAGACAGCTGACAACTTGTCCTGCCTACCATGCTTTGCTCACACAATCTCACACAATCTCACACGATTATTCCGTAATCTTGTGTAAATGATCCCTTCCTTTGAGAGACTGGTTGCTTTGTATAGGGTGTTCTAGTCCACTCCCTGATTAGATCATCCCTTAGCTTGTCCTTGTTCTCGATTAGGTTGACATGAGTGGCGCAAACCTCTTCTCCGCCATCCAGACATAACCATCCTGCTGTGATTTCCTCACCGCAAATCGAGCAGTTTGCTGGGAGTTGTCCTGCAAACCAGTCTGTCTCGAACTCAATCCAGCTTAGATCGTACTCATCCTGACCGCTTAATCTTGCGATGCAAGTCGAGTCTAATGTCACCGGAATCTTGGTTTCTTCTGACATCTTGTCTCCTGATGATGCCAAACCTCTAGGGTCTAGCGTTGTCTAAGAACTTTGGGCAAGTGCTTGTTTTGCCCGGATTATCGGGAGCAAACTAGGTTTCAACCTGCGTATGCACCCCAGTCTCCAAATGATTTGGAGAAGGCTTTGGTTCTGGCTTTTCCCTCTGCATTACGCAAAAGGATTTGTGTGTTTTGCCTTGAATTCCAAGTCTTGAAAGACCTAGTGTCCAAGTGCTGCCGATAGATGCTGGAATTCTTGAATCCCCTTGCATCAGACAACTTTCTGGTTGTTTTTAACACTCTAGCAACCCGCATTCCCTCATCAAGTGACAAGTTTGAGTGATTGAAGAACTCAACCTTGACCATCTTTGACATGTCAACCTGCCATGCGTACTTAGGCGAGTTTTCCATGTTGATCGGGATTGTCACTGTATCCCTTGAGAAGACTTTCTTCGCCTTCTTCGGTTGCTCGCTTTGGGTTGTTACCTTCAGGACTTGCCAAGCATCTTTTAAGCATCTACTGAATGGGTGCTTTCTGTGATTCCCGCGTATCCTGAACATTTCCCATGCGAGCTTCATTGCTTTCGTATTCATAGCGTTCTCCAAGTGATGTCGTTGGATGAATCGCCACAACCAAAGCCCAAGTTTTCGAAGAACAGTTTTCTAGTCAGCCAACATATGTTAACTGACCACAAAACTACCTTAGCATATAGTGCAACATACTAACCTTTACGGTTGAACATTGGTCTGGGCTGCAATCTTTCGGTCAACAGCATGAAATCGAGATCATATAGGAACCTCGACAATGCAGCATCCACACGCGCCTTACTATCTGGGCGTAACGCCCGCAAGCACTCGTGCGGACATGGTGTGCGTCTGTCCATGTCGCTCCTGATTCGGTTGGTAGGCTCAATTGGCCTGACATCAGACTAGCACAGAGCGCAACATACTAACTCTCCCATAGGCTCCGCATGACACACACGCGCACAGAAGGGGGGGAGGGGGTTTCCGCGCCCCCACCCAAATATACAGGGACTCCTAAGACAGACTCTCACACACTCTAAGAAACTGTTTGCATTGTGGATATATCCACAGTATGCTGTGTCTAACATAGGTTAAGACGGAGGGCAGGTATGGTTAGGAATCATTGGTACTGCTTTGATGGAGCAGTAGACAGGTTGACAAGAAAGAAGATTAAACGATTAGGAGGAACAACTACAAAGAAGTTTAAGGAAGCAAAAGTTGGACATCATAATGAGAAGAGCAAGATTGAACATTCCTCAAGAATAAGTGATATTTTTTGGGTGAAGGACCAATGGCTGTTTGATTTCATCTGGCCCTTCATGGAGGAGGCAAATGAAGAAGCAGGATGGAAGTATGACATTTCATGTGTACAGAACGTGCAGTTAACTTGCTACCCAAAGGGAGGTTATTATGGTTGGCACCATGATTCAATGGGAGATCATGAATCTGCATACCCAGATGATTATCATGAAGAACTTACTAGAGGATGTGTCAGAAAGTTAAGCATGACAATGCTTTTGAACGAGAACTATGAGGGAGGACATTTTGAGTTCATGAATTACAGAAATGGATTCTGCAAGGTTGAGCGTCCAGAATTAACTAAGGCAGGTTCAATCATAGTATTCCCCTCATTCGAGGAACACAGGGTTTCAGAGGTTACAAAGGGAACAAGATACTCTATGGTCGCATGGTTCTTGGGAAAGCCCTTCAGATGAAATTTACTCCAACCCCCCCAATCAAAAAGAAGATGAGCAATCTTATGATGAACAATGGGAAGTCAATGACAAAGAAGAAGATAACTATGGTAAAGAGGGATTTCGAGTTGGGATTGGGATCACAGAGTGCAATCGCAAAGCGATATAAGATGGGAACAACTTCCTTATGGAGGTTAGCAAAGGATAACGATTGGGTATACGCCTCAAAGAGATCAGAGATTCTTGATAAATTCACAGAGGCAGCATTTGAGAGGTTGAACTCACAGAGGGTAGACAGTGTTGAGCAACACGCAATAGAGTTACAGGCAATTAGGGGAAGTCTTGACAAGATCGAAAACTTGGAGGAAGCAACCCTGATTGAGAAACGTGTCGATATATTGTTGAAATGTATACGGGGAGAGAGAACTACTTTTGGGTTGCCGAATGAGATCAGGCAGGTCGAGACAAAGACAGAGAGTGTGGTCCGTGTAGAGGACATGCTTAAAACTCTTGACGCAAAGAAGCAGGAGTTGATAGAAGCTCCTGATGCGTCTTACTCAATCATAAACGAAGAGGTTGAAAATGACTCCTTTAGTGGGCAAGACAGAGCGGATGAACAAGACAGAAGCTCGTTACGCAGGGCATCTTGAATATCTGAAGCAGTTAGGAGAGATACTAGACTATCGGTTTGAACCATTCTCTATGAGGCTCTCAGAGGAGAAGTGTTACTACCATCCAGATTTCTTTGTCGTATATAGGGACAGGTTTGAGATACATGAGGTCAAGGCATTTGACAGACGTGCAGGAAGACCTCTAGTCAAGGATGACGCACTTGTGAAGCTCAAGGTTGCAAGCACAGTTTTTAGCTGGTGGGGGTTTCGGATGGTGTGGTATGATCCCAAAATAGGGGGGTGGGACTCAAGAGAGTTGAAATAGAATGGATGTACTACTTAGATGGTGGCTGATCTTCTGTCTGACAATATTGGGAGTTCTCGCCTCTATTCACTTTGATCTGCACATACTTCTTGAAAACGCAGATCAGACGAAGATAGGATTCCTGATTCTCGGAATGACAGGACTATCAACGATATGGATCGGTAGACGGACATTCTTTTGTGTCAAGAAGGGGCGTGAGTTGAAACCCCTTGAGACAGAGTGGTTCATCGCGGAATCATGTTTAACCTTGGGGATGGTAGGAACCGTTATAGGGTTCATCCTAATGCTGGGAACAACTTTCTCCGCAATTGACGTGACAGACTTGAGATCATTGCAACTCGCAATAGAGGGCATGGCTTCAGGGATGAGCACCGCATTATACACTACACTTGTCGGTCTTATCTCGTCATTGATTCTCAAGGTACAACTCATCAACCTTGAGAATCTCCACAATAATGAAGAACACTGAGAGATACAAATCTACAACTGCTTTGCTGGATTTGCTCTTCAACGCCCTCATTGGGGTGGTCTTCCTCTTCATCATAGCTTTCCTGCTCATAAAACCAGAAGAACCAAAGAAGGAGGATTTCGAGAGAAAGGCAGAGTTCGTCATCATATTGGAGTGGGACAAGAATCGCGTAGAGGATATGGACTTGTGGGTTCAAGACCCAAATGGGGGTATCTCCAGTTTCCGTGCTCCAAGAGTCAACTTCATGCACTTGGATAAAGATGACCTTGGGGGGAGGAATGACACTGCATTCGTGAACGGGGAGCAGGTTACAATAAAGATAAACAGAGAGGTTACAACAATCAGAGGAATTATACCGGGAGAGTATATTGTAAATGCACATCTCTTCTCAAGGTATTCCTCAAGATATTCTACCTCTGAGGAACATGGATTCCCAGTCACCATAGAGGTTATCAAGGTCAACCCAAGGTACGAGGTTGTTTTCAGTGGAGAGCACATCTTTAACATCAGAGGTCAGGAGGAAACCTTTGTGAGATTTGTAGTTTCAAAGGATGGGAAGGTAGAAAGCATGAATCATCTCAAGAAGGTATTTGTAATCCCAGCAGGGACATCAAGCACTCCATAATGTTTGAACTACTGACTTTCGCATGGATCACGATAAGTGCAACATGCCTATGGGTATTGATAGAGCAGCGCAAGAGAAGTCCTCTCTTTATGGTCTGCTTTATTCCGGTAATCCTTGCTGTTACAACAAGTACATTCTTCACGGTTAAGGGGATGCTGGGATACCCGATAGCGGGGGAACTTCCTGAAGAGTTCGTTTACATCTCACATATTATCAATGAACCAGACGATATCTATATATGGGTTGTGAAGATTGGAGATGAACTACCGAGATCGCATGTTATCCCATATAGCAGAGCAGATCACAAGAATCTTGAAGAAGCGGATAAGATACAAGACGGAGGAGGACTTGCTATGGGGAAATTCAAGGAGGGAGCCTTGGAGGAGGAGACTTCGATGCTTGAGGCAGAAGACAGGGATAATGATGGAGGTATGACAAAGGGGGGTGCACTAGAGTTCTACAGATTTGATTTACAGAGCATTGTTCGTAAGGAACCCCCGCAAGAAATAAAAGGTCAACATGAGAAAGAGGAAGAAGTCATCGAACAACCGTAATCGAATTCCACTTATAAAATGGACCGTTAGATGTGCCCTCCCATTTGCAGAACTTGCTTTGATTGCCTCTATTGCGTACTACGCATTCCAAACAGAAGGACTTGCCAAGGAAATGCAAAATTTGCTGTCCGCGATTGTTGGCGGTTTGATAGTGAATTACACTAAAATGTCAGGATTCATTTTCTCAAGAGAATCAGATGAAAGGAGTAGCGATGAAGAATGATAAGACAAAGAATTCAAAAGTTATTCAACTCGTGACTAAGACTGAACAACAGGATAAAGATTTGAAGGGTGTTTTCTTGGATATCTCAAATCGTCTTGAGAGTAATGACGAGGAGATTTCAGGGTATCACAAAGCAGTCATCATTCTTCTTGATGACTCCATCAAATCAGTAGACTCTCCAAATTATGAGTACACCGTTATCACTGCAAGCATGTCATCTGCTGAGACTGTATCCCTGCTTGATTTTGTTAAGTATGACGTGATCACAAGAATGAATCAGCCATGAGTGATGAAGGACAAGCAGTAAAAGATTATTTCAAGAAGGTAACTGAGGATGATCTTCTCTATTTCCACGAGTGTCTGAAAATTCTGGAGTTCGGGACCAAACGTCTTATCCCATTTCGACTCAATGTGGTTCAGAGGATTCTGCATGATCTTGCAGAGGGACAGTTCAAGGAGGAGGGACATGTCCGTTACATTGTGCTGAAAGCAAGAAGATTTGGTATTTCAACTTACATACAAGCAAGGATGTTCAAAAGGGCCGCGACAGACTTTAATAAGACAGTCCACATCGCGACCCATGACCGGGCAACCTCTGACACAATGTTCCAGATGACAAAGATAATGGAGCAGAACTACCCAAAGATGATAAAGCCGGAGGTTATGTATTCTGGAAAGAGAGAACTTACTTGGGGTTCTCAGGATGGAGGGGGGCTAAACTCAAAGTATGGCCTCTCATCTGTTGGTGGTGCAGAGGTGAGAGGAGATGCCATTGATTATCTACACTGTTCTGAGATTAGCAGTTGGGGAGACAAGGCAAAGGAGTTTGCAGTTGCCTTGCAGAACTGTGTGATATCGGGGTACGGGACAGAGATATGGTTGGAGAGCACCGCAAAGGGTGTTGGAAACATGTTCTACGAAGAGTTCTGGAGAGCATGGCGAGGGGAATCGGGGTTTAGGCAAGCATTCTTTCCTTGGTTTGTATTCCCTGAGTACAAAACTAAGCTCAACGAGTCTGAGTTACGTGGAGACAAGTTCAAGAGTGATCTTGGGACTGTCAGGAGGTATGGGGGCAAGGAGGAGATTACCCTTCTAGGGACAACCAAAAATTACAAGACTGAGAGTGGGTCCGCGCATTTTGAGGTTACATTGGAGCATCTCAAGTGGAGGAGACTCTGCATTGATACACAGTGTCAAGGGGATTTGATGCTCTTCAATCAGGAATACCCAGTTACAGAGGAATCCGCATTCATATCATCAGGAAGATCGGTGTTCAGCGTTGCAGCAATGAACAAATTAGCTATTTCGTCCAATTCTATCTATGAGACGAAGCCCCCTGAGAAGTATAGAGTCCCTGTGAATGAGTACAGAACAAGCAGGACAGGGATTCGCTCCATGAAGTATTACCTTGATCCAGATGAATTTGGAGAGCTTCAGGTTTGGAGTCATCCGGTTTTTGAGCGGGAATACCGAATTGGGGCTGATGTCTCAGAGGGTTTGGAGATTGGGAGGGATACTGACTGGAGTACAGTTTGCGTCATTGACGCAGAGACTCTTGAGGAATGCGCCTTGTGGAGGGGGAAGCTTGATCCCGACTTGCTTGGTTGGGTATGTAGTTCAATTGGGACATACTACAATCATGCAATGCTTGGGGTGGAGAGGAACAATCATGGATTGACAACTCTGACAAGTCTTCGGAATCTACATAGATATCCGAACATGTACTTTGAGCGGGTGCTAGACGAGAGAACGGCTAGGAAGCAAAAGAAGCTAGGATGGAATACTACCCTGAAGTCAAAACCCTTGATGGTGAACAATCTTCGGGAGTTGGTGCGGGAGGATGAGATCAATATAAGATCAAAGGAGATAATCCATGAGATGAATACCTTTGCACACCACCCTGACGGGAAGATGGGCGCACAGCACGGGAGGTTCGATGATTGTGTGATTGCACTCTGTATTGCCCTGATGGTGGCTAGGCTTTACCCTCCTTCCCTAAGAAGGAAGGAGGAGAAGAGGAGGAAGCAGGTTGAATCCGAAATACCTATTTTTCAGTTTCAGTGATTTTTTTCTTGACACTTGTTTGAGGATTGTGGTATAACTGAAATTCAATGAACGGGATGCGGTGGTCGTGTCCCGGTTCTTTTTGAACCGTTCATAAATATGAAAGGATATAATGGCTACTTTAGAAAGTGCCTTTTGGCATAAAGGCCAACGAGATTTGGTCGGTAATATGGCTTTGGGGAATATGGCCTTGGCGATGGATGGGAGTGAGCAATGCTCTTGGTCTGCAATACCATTCATGATTGATGGAGAAGTCCGGACTCTTACTGCTGATGGAGCAGGTTCAGATACTATTTTAGTTGTAGCACAGATGACTGGCTTGCTCCATGCCAACAACCCTGCTAAGACTATAACTGATGATTCGTCAACCTCGACAAGGACTGTTCGCCAGAACTTTTGTGGTCTATCTGTAGAAGCATATGCTCATGTCTACTGCACTGTAACTGTGGAAAAGCATGGCACCATTGGGACTAACTCCACGCTGCAAGCACAGGGTCATTTCTATGCCGGAGAGATCGTAGGTAACAGTGCGTCTCATGCGAATGGTGTGCAAACTGCACGAAGGCCCGTACTAGACTTGACGGACGAAGCTGTGATTGCTGAGATTTACTTCGACAACACCACTGCTGGTGCTTTGGTTGTTGGAGCAGCTACTACGCGAGAGTACATGGATGGTACTACGGCTGGGCATATCAAGAATTTGGCATACGTCAACGCCTATTGACAACTGGGGGGTGAAGGTGGACTAGCCCCTAGTACCCTCCGGTTTGCCTGATCCCCCTCTTCTTTGAGGAGCGATGCCAGAATACACAGAGGAAACTCCTCCATTGGAAGTGGGGGGGTCCAAGGTTCCTACAACGGATAGTCTTGCGGAGCTTGTGCAAGACTATTTCCTTCAGGCGAAAGAGTATCGTCAGGAGGATGAGGAAACGTGGCGTGGAGCATATGATGCTTACAGAGCCTTGCATCCCGAAAGGGTTGACAGGGTTTTGTCCTTGGCGAAGAAGAATGGTATTTTCATCCATCTTGTTCGTAGGCGTGTGAATTCTGCACGGGTAAAGATAACTTCCCTGCTTTTCGAGTCAGGGAAGATTCCATTCACAATTTCCCCGAATTACAATCCTAAGTTTGCAGCCCCTGATCTTCAGCAGCTTCCTCCGGGTGAGGTTGTTGAAGAGGTCAAGACAAGGGCAGAACGTATGGAGAATATCATACGGGATATCCTTCGTAAGACAGATTATATCGGGGTTATCGGCGATACTGTTCTTGAGATGTGCTTGTATGGGACGGGGATAACCAAGTCTATTGTTCTCAAGAATTATAATTATCCTGTTTACCGAACAGCACGACAAGACCCTGAAATCCTCAAGGCGGAAGACCTCCTTGAATCGGAGATGATCCCGATGATTGAAAGGGTTTCCTTGTGGGACATATTCCCCAACCCTGAAGCTAAATCTATAGATGATTGTGACTGGGTTATACAAAGAGCTTTCTACTCGGCGCAGCAACTAAGAAATCTTTCCCAACAGAATGGTTTCATTGAGAAAGCGATAGAGGAGGTTTTGGAGAGAGGGCTTGGAATTGATGAGGGAGCAGATCAGTCGGAGTCTCCATCACGGTATAACAAGCATAGGGGAGATCGCATTAAGAAGTATCAGGTCTTGGAGATGTGGGGAGATATTCCTGCCGAAGACTTGGAACCTTATATGGATGTCTCAAAGAAGATGAAGGGGACAAACATATCTGTTTGCATCACTTCTTGTGGAGACAAGGTTCTTCGGGTTGTCACAAATCCGTTTGATGGGAGGATTCCATTTGACTTCTGTTACTGGGAGAGAAACACAGAGAGTGTCTGGGGTGATGGGATTTTCTTCTCTATTCGTGATTTGCAGGATATTACCAACTTTGCTTTTGCTCAGATGGTGGAGGGCAAGGCTCTCG
>Ga0208030_1001685_pt1 | contig 12076 bp, 20 predicted proteins | sample MalvirDeepMed_M9_FD_184246 | JGI IMG/M metagenome (GOLD analysis project Ga0208030, IMG submission 184246) | Marine viral communities from the Global Malaspina Expedition - Malaspina viral metaG DeepMed_M9 (SPAdes) (version 2) | ecosystem: Environmental > Aquatic > Marine > Oceanic | place...
AAAAAAAAAAGAACTAAAAGAAAAATATGGAATGGATGAAGTTCCAAAGGAACAACTGCCAAAGAAAAAATCAGCATGGGAGAATATGAGTCATGGAAAAAACGAAACTAACAAAAAATGAATATCTGGATTCGCTTGATCCAGATAATTTGAATCTTGAAAAATCAGACTTGATTAATTTTTGCAATAATTGTATTACAGAATGGTCAAAAAATAGGAGAGCAAACTTCAAGTTTATTCTCAGCATGGAATTAATTAAAAGTGGAGTGAAACTAACTCCAGAGGATGTTCTCAAAACTGTTTGGAAAAAAATTCTAGTTTGGTTCTGGGATTTGCAATACAAAAACGCATTAGCAGATAATGAAAGCATGTTAAAGAAGCTGAGGGAAATTGGATCAGGCTAAAGTTGATCATGTTATCAATGCGTTTTTTCATTCATTGAAAACAGAGGAGGATAGAATGTTGGAGACAGGATTAACACATAATACAACAGTTGATTTGTTGCATCAAGCAACTTTGCAACTGGTTAAAGAAAATCCAAAAAGATTTGAACAATATGTAAAATTCTTTGAGGAGGGATGTATGTATTTGCAAGATGAAAGTGATGAAGCTCCTGAGGTAGAAAAATGAGTGAAGATGATAGTTCTCCAGATTCAAATGAAGATTTAGCCATTGACCAAGAAGATGCAAACGCATCAAGTCTTTCTCAAGAAAAACAGTCTCGTTTTGCAACGTCTGGAGAACATCTTGATTTTAATTTTGAGGCATATGACCAAGACATTTGTATCTTAGGGAGCAAAGGATCTGGAAAGTCTTATCTTGCAAATACAATTATGAAATCTCTCAATGGGATTCATGTTTGGGTTTATGATTTCAATCATCAGTTTCATTCAAGTCGAGCTATTGTTTTTAACGACTTGACAAAGATGCTGGAAGTTTCTGATCAAGCAAAGAGAGGGCATTACATCCTTCAACCTCACGATAACTCAGAAAATACATTCAGAAGATTTTGTGAGGAGGGATTCAAGAGAGGAAATCTTTGCCTAGTGATGGATGAAGCTCATTCTTGGCTCACCAAACAGAAGCAACTCAAAGAATTTAACAATATTATTTTATCAGGGAGACCAAGAGGAATTTCTTGCATCACAATTTCCAGCAGACCAGCATCACTTCCAAATAATGTTTTGACAAATGCCAAACATGTTTTTGCGTTCAAATTAAATCTTGAAAGTGATGTCAAATTTCTGGAGGGATATTTGGGGAGTGACATTTGGATTCTAATGCCTAGAGATAAGAGACACAAATTAAAAGATGAAGCTGAACTTCCTGAGCATACGTTTTTTTATCGAGACATGGACACAGACAGAGGAGTGATCGGTAAAGTCTAATGAAACTAAAAATCTTCACGTGTCCAGAATGTAAGTTCAGAAAATTTGAAAGCATCAATGCTCTCAATGTTCACATTGGAAAATCTCATTCTGTAAATTACAAAATTTCAATCGTCAATAACAAACCAGTTGTAAAATTAAAAACTAGAGCATCAGTTCAATATCTTAAAAAATAATCGAGTCCTCCATTTCTGCGAAGTTCGCATTAACTAGTATTATCGACTCGGTTACTTTGGAGGACTCTAGGGAATGACTTGACCAAGTTGTTATTGAAGTAACTGGACTCCTTGTATTTCGCACAACTCGAATCATTCCCATAGACTTTGTTAAAATCAGATAGTTTATGAGTATTATGCCAAAGGTCATGCCTAACTAGGCACAACCTTACTAAGCTGAGTCTTATCTATGCAGACTTACTAAGATTTTGCATAATGCCTCAGATAGTCACATCAGTTGCAAAAAACATCAAAGGCGTTGTCTTTGATGAAGCAATAATTGCTGTTATGAGTGCATCATTAATTGCTCCTTTCTTTGTTCCAAGAATCAACAATGTCTTAGACTCAGTTCCAGTTCTCAGAGATCACAAATCACTTTCATCACTCGTAGCTGGTATGGTTGTCTTTGGGATAGCAAAAGGAGTCAGGATGCCATCAATACTAAAGGCAGTTGTCATTGGTGTTGCTGGAGCATTTATCCTAACAGCAGTTCTTCCATTATACACTCAAGTCACAAACAGAGGAGTTGGTCAATAGATGGTTCTTAAGAATTATAGAACTCTAAGTGCAACTCAGGACTGGGATGGAACTGCTCAGACCATTATTACACAGCTCCCAAGAGATTTCTTAGCTCAACGTTATTACATTGATATGGACTCAGATGATGTTCGAGCTGCTGGTTCAGTAACAGCAGTAGTTGACGGAGGACTTAAGATGATCACAAATATCAAAATCGTTGCAGTTGGAGAGGGTTCATCAAGAACTATCTTTGAAGTCAACGGAACTGATTTGTATCACATGAACTTGTTTGATTACGGCAGTCCAGTTTCTCCAATTCAATTATCATTAACAACTTCACAAGCACAACTTCACATGAACTGGTGTATCGATTTCCGCTGTAATAAGATAGACCCAGATGACTATTCGGTTGCCCTTCCAACTTACTTGCTTTCATCATTACAATTAGAAATTACTTATGCAGCTCCATCAGCAACTAACTATGGTTCAAATCCTCCAACAAGTTTCAATACAAATGTGACAACTCGAATCACTTGCGTTGAGGGTATTCCAGAAGCTGGGGAAGACTTTTCCAGTAATCCCCTCATGACTGTTTTATCAAAAACTTTGACAGCAGACACATCAACAGGTTCACTTGAATCGTTTGATACTTTCTTCCAAGTCGGAGCATTAATTCGCAGAGACTTTTTGCGAGTTGAAAATTCATCAAATGTCAGAGCTGACTCCGAGATGACAAATTACCAAGTCTCGTCTGGAACAATTCCGTTGATGTCAAACATTTACACAGACTCACAAAAGATGAATAACATAATCAATTACAGGATTGGTTCAGGTTATCCTAGAGGAGTTCAAGCATTTACCAGCACAACAGCAACATCCGAGACAGTTCCTTATGACAATGGAGAATATGTTTCAGATGGATATTACATGATTGACTTTTACAATAACAGAATGCCTTTCATCAATACTGCTGGAGGACTTCGTATCGGAGGACTTTCAACAGTTGGATATAATACGGGTGACCTTACATTTTCTGGGAATTTTGCGAATGCTTCGTCAATAATTCGGAGAGTTCAGGAGACGATTGAAGGGTAGTTGATATGCCAAGTTACATTAACCAAAAAAAAAAGAACAAATTGCTAAGAAAGTAATACTCAAAGAATATACTAACAGATTAATTTTTCAATCAATGAGATTAACTGGTAATCAGTCATTATTGGAATCACATCAGCATACAGAACAAAAGGGAGTCATTGATTCATTGAAATCATTATTCTCTGGAGCAACTGGCAAATGACTTCATCAACTGGAGCTGGAGGAAAGAAAGCAGATGATGAGAGAGCATCAGATCAACCACAAACACAAACTACATCAGCAAGTCCATCAACGTTTGAAGCTACTCCAGCAAATGCATCCACAACTGCTGGAAGTTCGTCAACAACTACTGGAAGCAATGTTCAGTCTGTTGCAGTTCAATCAAGTCCTAATTATTCCAATCTTTACTCAGCTAATCCATTAACACAGGGAGCAAATAGAGGACTGGTCACAGATGTTCAAAACTCATCAGAGACAGCTCGAGCAATGGCAGACACATCAGTTGCATCTCCCACAAAATTGGGAGTTAATTCATCAGTAGTTAATCCAAGTCAGCTTACTTCACAATATACAGCACAGCAAAGCATGGCTATTCCATTGGTTAACGTGATGAAAAATGTTCCAACTCCAAAAGGATCAGGAGGGATGTTATCAGGAACAAATACCGATAATCAATATTTACAGAATGAGTCAGGTTCAATACGCAATGCAGAGGAAAGGAGAAACAAATACGTTAATCAAAATAAATTCATAGCAAATCCAACTCCTCAACCAACTGCTCCAATTCCAACAAAAATTTACACTAGAACAAATCTTCTTGACCAAGCTGGAGAGGATTCAAATCCTCTTTCAATCTTAGAGGGAAATCCATTTGTTGCTCCAGCTCAGAGATTTTTGCCTCAGATAAATGAGGAATTTGCTCCAAGACCTGAGCTCAAATCTTTTACAACTGATCCTTACATTGGAGTTCACAAAAAAAGTCCTATTGCTCCAAACTCTGACAATGAAGTTTCACAGAAAAAAGGAGTCATGGACTGGATGCAAGAAATCAGACAGCATAAATATTTTCCATTAGCTATCATGACCTTTGGCATAATTGTCATAGTAGTTATTTCAATTCTTAGAGGGAGAAATTAAGGAGGTGTTAATATGAAAGGTGTAAAATCTCTCAAAAAAGTTCCAAAAAACTTTTGGCTTATTGGCTTAGCAATCGTTGGAGGCTATTTGCTTTACAGAAATATTCATAGGAATTAAAATGAACAGTAATCAAGCAAATGAATCGGATGGTTCATATCATATTCGAGTTGAACCAAAGAAAAAACCAAAGCCGATTCAAAAACCAGTCGAAACAAAAAAGGAGGTAAAAAAGAATGACAAAAAAGACAGAAAGTAGATTGAGAAAGTTGGGTATTCCTGCATCATATGTTGGAGTGACAGCAATCATAATCACAATCTTTGCCACTCAATTAGGAGTGTGTGATTAATGGGTTCATTATTCACATCTTCTGATGGAAATGAGATAACTGCCATTGGTAACGGAGCAGTTGAATTGGATTTCATGGCAGGAACAGTCACTCTTCCAGATGGATCAGTTTCAAACATGAATAAGAATCTCAATGACTTAGGACTCAATCAATGTAACAGTATTGGAATTTGGTGTTCAGATGCAGATGCAACAATTCAAGTTGGATCAGCGATTTCATTGAGTGATCATCAGCTCAGTCACGTTGTGTGTAACTATGGATTTTCAACTGTTAGAATTAACATTCCAAACAATTCAACTCCAAGTGCTTCCAATCAAATATTTTTTATGGCTTCAACGGATGGTTGGCTAGGATATTCCTTTCCAAGAATTTCGCATCAAAGAAGTTCAGTCAGTGATACTTCATCCGATACTCTTACAACAATTTTATCAAAACACGTTGGAGCATACAATCAATTTTTAATCACAACTTCAAACACTGGAGGAACTTCCATTGATCTTACAATAGAATTTTCTGAGGATGGAACAAATTGGTTTGCAGATTCAGGATATACAACACCTGTCTCAATAGCAGCTTTATCTTACAACGCATTTGCCTCAGAAGTCGAGCATCATTTTTACAGAGCTAGAGTTGTTAATACTACAACTGGAGCTGGACATGCATCAGCTTTCACAATTTTCTGGAATTTCGTAAATGACAGAGGGAGTGCGTTTCTATAATGGTCACTCAAGAATTTCTCTCCAATTTGTGGACTCTAGTTCCAGCATACAAAAACCAAGCTGTCTTTCAATCTCATGCTCCAACATCCACTCCAAGTGCATCAACAACTTTGACTCCTCAAGGAAGTAATCCAGAAAAATCAAAAGGAGAATACCATGCTCCAATTCAACTCATACACTTTCAAACTCCTTCATCTCCTCCAAGATTTAGGGAGAGAAATACTATGAATCCTTTGGATCAAAAGAATGTTAATCTTGCAATGGAAAAAATTGCAGTTCCAGATCCAAGAATCAACATTACTGGAAATCATGTAACATATGAGGAAAGATTGCAAAACATGGATATTCAAACTGCTCCTTTCAATTACTCTGCTATTTTTGGCATAGTTGGAATCTTGCTGGGAGTGGTTGCCATTGTTTGGTTAGCAAGGAGAAAATAAATTGGTTAGTTATTACGGAGATAGGCAAACTCTGAGAACTCCAGAATCTCAAGGAGGGAGACCAAAGCCAACCTTAGCATCAGAAGATGCAAATTATTTTTATGATCAAACTAGATCAGGTAAAGTAACCAAGCGTGGAAAAACTCCTCTTCAACACTATGATTATTGGTTCAGAACAAATGTCAAAAATGAAACTACTAACAGAGGAACAAAAAGAATTACTCCATTAACTGAATTTGAAAAACAGTTGGGTGTAAAATTATCTGTTGCAGTTACAATGTTGCATGGTCAAAAGTATTCACAAAAAGAATGGGATGCTTTTCAACAAAAGAGAGTGGATTCTGGAATTGACAAATTAAGATCTGCTGGAGGAGGAGATAAGGGAGTTTACTATTATCAGGAATTAGATACAGACCAATTTTCATCAAGAGGCAAAATTGACTGGAGGAGATATTTCGAAGAGAAAGCAAGGGAGAAAGATTTGATTGTGGTTGACCTAAATAATTTGCAATTTCGAGAAAAACAAAAACCAGCAGTAGTTGAGAAAGTCAGACCAAATCCAAAAGAAAAAAGTATTGCAAGTGTGAAAATTGAAAAACCCGAACCTATTGAACCAATTGAAGAAGTCGCAAAATATTCTCCATTGATGATTGCTGGAGTCATTGCAGTTGTAGTAATTTTATTACTCAAAAGGAGGAGAGCATAATGCCTCATACACTTGATGCATCAGGCAATCCAATCAATCATCAAATATTTTTTGCATCAGGGAGACCCTCTCCAAGAACTGGATCAACTGGAGCTGGAGTTCAAAAGTTTGGAACTCAGCAATTAAAATATCTTGATCCAACTCAACCAGCTTTGGGAGTCATTGAGAAAGATGTTGGAGCAAGAACTCGTTTAACCTTTGGAGGAGAAGCTACAACTCCAAAAACTCCATTCTCTGCAAGCTATCAGATTCAAAGACCAGCAACAATCAGAACTCAAGCTCAACTCGAAACTTCTCCTCATGCTATTCCCTTACTTCCAGACTTTGGAACTATTGAATTTCCAGATTTAGGATTAGGAGATTTATTCAAAGAAGAACCTATTGATAAAAATGGATGTGAGTGTGAAGCTTGCAAAAATGGAACTGGTCAATGCTCAGATAAAAGAGCTGAATGTGATGCATGGGATTTAGGATGTGAACTGGGAGGAGGCTTTACTGATATTATTACTAATCCAGTTTCAAGCTGGTGGGATAAATATGGAATTTGGGTTTATGTAATTTTGGGAGTTATCGGATTAGGAATTTTACTATGGCTATTAAGACCATTGTTTGGAGTTGCAAAAAATGTAACTGGAATATCAAAGTCAGCAGTAACTAGAGTTAATGGGATGAAATAAAATGGTTGCACTATTAGGAATTTCAAATATGATGCTGGGAATAATTGCATTAGGATTTGCTTTATGGATTACTCAGGATAAATGGAGAGGTAAATTAGGATTATGAGTTTTGACGGAGATCTTTATCCAACAGCTGGAGCTGATGTCGTAATGACTACGACTGGAGATTTGGTCAGATATAATGCTGGAGCTAGACAGAGACTCGGAATTGGTAGCACAAATCAGGCGTTGTCTGTCGTAGGTGGTCTCCCAGCATGGAAAACTTTGACTCTTGCAGATTCAGTTCTCACAACTGCTGGAGATGTCCTCTACGAAAATAATACACCTGAGTTAGCTCGGCTACCAAAATCATCAGATGGAGACGTTCTGACGTTGGCATCAGGTTTGCCGAGCTGGTCAGCTCCTGCTGGAGGAGGTAAGATGGAATTAGTGGACTCGGATGTTTTGACTGGAGCTGGATCAACGCTTTCATGTAGTTTTACAGCGATTAATCAGAGTGATATTGCTTATCTTAGAGTAGTTGTTAATGTAAAAGCTGATAGTGCTACATCAGAAGCACAAGATAATATAATGAGGGTCAACTCAATATCAACAAATACCTACAATCAAGATGGAATTGCAGTTGAAGCTGGAACATCTCGCACTCTTAATAATGTTAACCAATCTTATGTGATGGTATGTAATAGTGAGCATGATGGAAATAGATTTGGCATTACAGATATTAGTTGCAATAGTGTATCAGACACTCTTCAGATAATTTCATCAGGAGGAGGGGTAGATGGTTACTTCACAGCTTTTGCAACTAACACAACAACTAGTCAAACTAGTTTTGATGATATTGAAGTTTTAGCTGGAGCTGGGAATATGTCAACTGGATCATCCCTTTATGTGTATAAGGTGGTAAATTGAGATTAATACCTAATCGAGATAAAACTCAAGCAGAGAAAATCCTCGAAAAATTCAAGAAAAAAAAATCATATAGAATGGTCTCAACTCCAACTGGAGAGATAATTTCCATTGAGACTACTGACAAAGAAGTTCAAGACTTTGTTAAAAAATTAGGATTGAAACAAGATGGATGACTTTGCTGTCTTACTCGGATTTTTTGCATCTGCGAGTATTGCGATTAATTTGTATTTGATTAAATCTGTTGCTACATTATGCGAGAAGGTTGCTAGATTGGAAGGAAGATTGTCTAGTAAATAACCGACCACTTTGGGTTAAACTGGTCTATTAATAATAGTAAATTATAATTAATTTGTGTGTGTGATAACAAGTAAATGATTACACGACACACTCATCTACCTAGGGCATGAGATGGGTAATCAGAGAAGTAACACACACACACTCACGACCTTTCAAGCTTAGATTAGATATACTAGATTAAATCGCTGTGTCTTATGAGTGAACTCAGCACACTAGGATTATTGCTAGCTGCTATTGTAACGCCTATCTCTACAATCGCACTACTGAAAATCCATAACGCAAACAAGTAGAAAAAAATTTTTTCTCCGAGACTTGTGAGAAAATAATTCTTTCTTTTTTTTCTTTGAAGTCGTTATGCCTAAAATTATAGTGTGTTAGAGTCTGCTAAATTTGAGAGGTTTTTCATCATTGAGTAAAACGCTGTTCATTTAGAATGGTAGTTTTAGGGGGGGGTTATGACTGGAGTGAGTGCTTTTTTACTCATTGAGTGAGTATAATCTAACAGAAACCAGTTTAGGAAGCATACAGTCCTCATAAGTCTTGCAAACGAAAGGTAAATCCATGAATAGGAATGAGTAAAATCCGTATACGAAATGACAGTCATAGTGTGGTTTCCTTCGTAAAAATAGCTCCCAAATGTGTTTCTCGTATACGGATTCCCATGAATGACACATCCAGCTAAGGGAAAAATATGCCTTAATTCGCAGTTCCAGATGAAAGTCATTGTCAAAAATGGTCAAAAAATGGAAGAAATTAGTCGAATGTAAAATAGCCTGAATGATGTTGAATGGAAGTAATCTGTGGATATTTTCGTTTTAATATTTTATTTACTTCAGGAGGGAAATCTCGTCTATTTTTATCTAATACAATCGTTTTTTTGAGAGCACTAAATTCATAGGGAATTTTTTGACCTTTGAATGTGAGATAATATTCTTTATCCATGCTCATCTGATGGGATTTTTTTCCTCCAGATTTAGCCTTTGACTTTTTGGACTTTGAGGAGTTTGCTCCTTTTTTCTTTTTACCATATTTGAGAGCAAACTTCTTTCTCCATGCGATTTGAGCTTTTGATGCCATAAAGTCAGTTCTCCTCCTATTATAAAAAATCCACTTTTTGGTCAATTTTCATCAAATAGGCAAGGTTATAACAAAACTTTGTAATTTCCAAACAATGGCAAATCAATATGATCCACAATGGGATCGAGTTGTAAGACAGCTTGAGACTCATTATGGAATGTATGACAAAATACGAGTTCTTGAGTTGGAGAAAGAAAACAAAAGACTCAAAAAACTAGCACATGATCTCCAGCATGAGATTGAAGTGAAAGTGTTAGAGAGTCAAGAAACTCACGAATTGGAGGAAAAATAATTGCCTCCTTTCTTTTTTTTTCTGAGGTGTGAGATTTGAGTGATGAGGAAAATATTGAAGTTGAGCGTGATGATCAAATCACGATTGGAGAAAAAACTTATGATATTGTTGAGCAGTCAGGGAGAGAATATCTTGATCCAGATCAAATCGTATTTTTGAAAAATTTAATTCCATTGGAAGTCCAAAGTTCAATAATAGACAGATTAAAAGAATTGGAGTATGTAACTGGCAAAGAAGTTGGTAAAGAGAAGTTCAAAAAAGTTGTTGAAGCTTATGTTGATATGTATAAAAAAGATGGCAAGTGGGCTAAAGGAGGAAATAAACCATTGGCAAAAACTGGAGATTATCATTCCTTTCAAGCAGAGGGTTTAGGAGTTCCAAACACATCAAACAAATTTCTTAAAGTTGGAGAGGATGCTGGTCTCTATGACAAACGAACACAAAAAGCAGTCAAAGCTCCAAGTCAACCAAAAACAGTTCGAGCAAAAGCTGTGGAGCAAGACCTCAAAAAATTCCAAATACATGATAAGGTAAAAAAATGGCAAGACTCTGATTTATTCACGGATGCTGGGAGAGGAGTTGCACGAAAATTATGGCAAGCTTTGATCCTATTGGATTTATCTCCAGATGAATTGTTGGAAGCTGACGGAGCAAAAACATCAACGGAGAAAATTGATTGGTTAAAAAATAGAATGAAGCAAGAAACTTTCACAGATGTTACTGGCAAAAAATGGAAGTTTGGAGAAATTGACAAAAAAGGAAAGAAATCTGGATGGGTTTTTGAAACTGGTAAAGAGTTTGGAAGTGAACAAAGATATGGCAAAGGAGCTGGAACAGCTCTCACGCAAAAAGGAAAAACTTACAAAAGCAAATTTCATCATCCAAGACCAAAAGAATTTCAAAAAGGAGGAGATACAGTCAGAAAAGAGATGACAAAATATCTTAGACATTTCTTAGCAACAAATGATGTTAGTGTTGGAGATCAACCTCTCGGAACTATCTTGAGTCAAACAGTCCAAGAAGCAAAACATGGTCAAATTCACATGACAGCAGAGGAAATTTTAGCAATGATTAGATGTATCAGAGATGTAAAAAACAGACCTCATGAAATCTTTGATGATGCTACAAATCGAACTTACAAAGTAGAGGATGATCATTGGCATGATGCTGAGATGTATTTTATCATTGGTCTCTCCATTGGATGGAGAAGGCAAGAAGCTTTCACAGCAGTTTGTAAGAGAATACCAAAAGGAACTGTTGATCAATCAGGTTTAACAATTAATGACAAAGATGGAACAATCAAAGTCTGGATTTACACTAGAAAAACAGAAAGAGTTGGGAGAGCATATTGGGGAGGCTTTGTGTTAAGTAGTGATGTTGGAGTTTGGGCGCATAAGTTGATTATGGATAAACTCAAAAGAATAGATAACAAAGATCCAAAATTAAAACTCTATTCAAAAGTTTGGGATAATCCACAAACTGGAGTGAGAGAATCTTATGATATGCATCCATTAATTGGGAGGGATGATCAATATATCAAAATTGGAACTCTCCATTTACCAAAGGATGCAAAACTATCAGATACGGAAAAAGACAAATACAGAAAAAATCCTTATTCAGAATTTACAATGTTTCCTCAAGTCAGAGAAACTAAAGAAGTTATTTTGCTCCATGTGATTCTCAGATATTGCTATAAAAAAGTTGGACTAACGGAGGATTATTGGTATAAAGATTCTCTCCATGCAGTAAGACACACCTTTGCTCAAATGTGGTTAAAGAAATCAAAGAGAGATTTAGCATGGGTTATGAAGTGGGGGCATTGGGGAGGAGTTGATGTTCTTGAGAAGCATTATGGTCAGCAAACAGATGAGCAATTTCTTGAAACTGCACATGATTATGCAGAGATAAAACTGGATGATATTGCAGACAAAGAGAAAGAAAAACGAGAGACAGTTAAATCAAAAATTGAAGCTGAGCAAACTAGAATGGATGTTGAACTCGGATTTGGTAAAACTTCCAAAGAATCAAAAAAAGAATCGGAGGAGGATATTGAATGAGCTACGATAATTTACATCCAACTTTCTCGTTTAGGATTGAAAAATATCAAGATCAAAAAATCACTAAACTTGCAACTCAAAATCAAAAGTCAAGAACAGAATTTGCAAAAGATATTATCACAAAATATCTCAAAGGAGAATTAATTGAAAAATCTGAGGACTTTCAAACAGAATTAATCAAACTAAAGATTGAAAAATTAA
>Ga0208030_1001693_pt1 | contig 12040 bp, 24 predicted proteins | sample MalvirDeepMed_M9_FD_184246 | JGI IMG/M metagenome (GOLD analysis project Ga0208030, IMG submission 184246) | Marine viral communities from the Global Malaspina Expedition - Malaspina viral metaG DeepMed_M9 (SPAdes) (version 2) | ecosystem: Environmental > Aquatic > Marine > Oceanic | place...
TCGCAATGGCGTGGGCGGGGGCGGAAAGGATCGGCCAGTCGCAAAGGGGAGGATGGGAAGGCTTCGGACTGGCGCGGCAAGTCGCAATGGTGGGGTTTGGGCATGGGTCGTCGCAATGGTGCGGAGCGTCCTGGTTCGGCGCGGTACGTCGCAATGGCGTGGTACGGATTGGTGTGGCACGGCTCGGCTTGTCGCAATGGCCCGGAGGGGCGGGGTTAGGCAAGGAAGGGATTGTCGCAATGGATCGGTGAGGCCTGGCCGGATCTGGCCCGTCGCAAAGGAAAGAGCCAGCCGCCAAGCAATACTCAACGGCTGGCAATAGATCACGCGGCTTCGGAATCCTTCTTCTTCTTGGAATCAGGCGGGCTCTCGCCCACCAACCACCGGACGTTGGTTGTCCGCTCAAGCCTGACTATCCGAAACTTGCCATAGCCTTGTGACCGGCAAGCACCAAGCCCATCATCCTGAGCATGAGCCAACATGCGTTGGATCTCTTCGTCCCGAAGCACAGCAGTAGCCCGTGGCTTCGGAAGATTCGCAGGAACACGAATCAAGAAACGAATCTTCGCACCATAGATCCTGTCGTGCTGCTTGATCAATGACCGTGGGCCAAGTGGTCCCATGACGTGGGCACACATTTCCACATGGTCATCGACAGCCTCGACAAAATCACCATCACGCTCAAAGTTGATCTGGTTGACCATGTCTCCATCGAACGCTTCGCCCGTTTCGTCGCAAGACTTCACGACCACAAGATGTTGAAGAGTCTGCTTGCTTCCCCGCTTTGCAGTGGAGATACCAAGCGTGCTCATCATTTCTCGTAGCATCGCTTTGACTTGGCGAGTCTCAATGTACGGACCAAAATCATTCGTCTTGAATGTGGTGCGAGACTTCTCTTCTTGAGCATCGATGGTTGTCTCCACATCTTCGCCAAACATCTCCACCATGCGACGAGAAACAATCTCCTGAATCCTCTCTTCGGTGGGAGGGGTGGCGCCTTTCTTTTCAGCGGCCTTGGCATCCCGTCGAAGTCTGGCTTCGATGTGAGTCCGAAAGACAGTGGGATTCACAGGGTTTCCCCCAAGGATGCTGTCTACAAACTCCACCTCGACAAAGAAGTTGTTGGTACTTTTTTGCAGTTCATCTTGCATGTTTTCTAATAGGTCTTTCATGTGTTGCCTCCTACGGCTTTGGTTGTTTTGTTGGTCATCCGACAATCGCCGGAAGGATGTCGTCGAACGCCCGGCGTGCTGTTTCCATCAGGCGCTCTGTCGATACTCGGTTGGCCTCGAATCCAACCACGGTGTTGTCATCGTCGTAGATAGGCCACACGATGTAAGCGTGCTCGGCAGTCTCCTCACCAGGCTCCAGCACCTCGACCTCCAGCCCATCAGTGATGGAGTCAATGTCTGCCGGGTCGCCCTGCGAATACAGGTGCTCGGTGAAGTCTTCCGCCGCTTGAACGTGGGCTGAGAACCCGTAGTGGGTGACCTTGACCTCCATGCGGCCGTTCGTCATCTTTGGTCCACCCGCCTTGCGGCAGATGAATGTCTGGGTTGTTGGGCTCACTTCTCACCTTCCTGTTGGTTGTCGGTTGTCTTTGGTGCAATCCACTTCATCACTCGCGGGTTGCGGTTCTTGATCTCTGTCCGTAGCCATGAGGCAAGGTGCCTCGACGGCGCGTAGCCACGACCGACTGAGTAGCCAGCCTGGTATGGGTGGAACTTGTAGCCCCAGAACGCCTGGGCCATCCTCCCTTGGATGAGGTTGAAGTCCATGCCGTGCGGCCTGCGCTTGCCGTTGATCCGTTCCTCCTTCATCAGTCCGAGATGCACGTAGTGTGTGATCTCATGGAGCAGCGTCATCAGCAGGTCGCCCAGGTTTGGGTGGCTCGCAACCGTGATTGTGACGCCGTAGAACGCACCACCGCTTCCGCTGTTGTAAGAGCCGAACTGTTGGCCTCGCTGGATGCGTATTGCTCCACGCACACCCATCTCTCCCCTGGCGCCCATTGTGCGGGCCCACAGCCTATCGGTCTTGTTTGCGGCTGCACCCTGTGTCACGCGGTTGCGCTTGCGGTAGTCGCACGCGACGTTTACGGCCTCGTCCCACTTGCTTGACTTGCACATGCGTTCGGCCACTTCCATGACGTTGAACGAGTAGCCCTTGCCCTCCACCATGTATCGGTCATCGCGCATCCACGACCGCTTGGTGCGTCGCGGCTTGGCTGCTGTGCGCTCACGCTTCCGTGTCGATGTCGCCTTCTTGGCCTCAGCCTTTTTCTCTCGCCTCTTTTCCAGCGTCAGACATGACCTCTCTGTCAGCTTGCCCGTCTTGGCGGTGCATGACAGGCAGTATCGAACCGCGTTGTTCTTGCGTGGCCGGGTAGGACCAAGCGCACCCACCTTGCAGAGCGGGCAAGTCCACCGTACTCGGCGGCTCATGCTGCACCCCTATCTTTGCGCGCGCGCACAAGGCTGCCCTCACACCGCACCAACTGAACGCATCCGCCGTGGCGAGTGGCGAGCTTTATGGCCTGCTCAACCTTGGCCGCACTGTCGAAGAACTCATCGATGAACAAGTGCCAGCCGCGCCAGTGATCAGCGTGGTTTGCCGGCTGCTTGACCAGTACGCCAATCAGTCCGCCCTTTGTCATCTGCACCACGGCTGCAACGGGCTCGGTGGCCTCGTCGTCCGTGTCCTCGTCCTCGATGGCTGGGCCAGGCTCATGCGGCAGGGAGTCGGCTACCAGGATCGGATACCGCAGTGTCCTGTGGCATACGCGGAAGAACCCCGCCTCTACGCCAGCATCGACTACCTGCTGCCACCTGGAGGAGCCAAGCCGGCTGAAGCCAAGCGCCTTCGCAGCGATCGGACGCCACCACTTGATCATCGGTCGCCGGCCTTCCTTGTTGTACACCGCGATTGCGACAGCGCGCGCGGCCCTGGTGTGTTGCTCTCTTTTCTGTTCTTTTCCCATGTCTGTTCCTCATGGTTTCCCGCGAAGGGAGTTGGTTGATTGTCGGTTGCTCTGTCCTACCTAACCCGATACGGTGGTCTGTCAAGTTGGGCAGGGAAGAAAAAAGAAGAGGGGAGAGGTGGGAAGACCAGAAACAGCCGCCCCACCCTCCCTATTGTCGGGTCATCGAGTCATCGAGATGACGTTGTCGGGCTGAGGCTCAGACTCATGGGACCGGAGGCCCCGCCCGTTGAAGCCCTCTGGCATCCCTACCTCACAGCCATTCTCGGCCAAGAAGCCCAGCAGTGCGGCGGCATCGGCAATGCCCATGGTGTATCCGGTACCCTTCTCTGGGCCGCGAGTTCCCGCCATCTTCTCGCGCAGATAGCTGTGGTGGACCAGCCCGAACCGGTTGAAGCGAAAAGCAGAGCCACCTGAGCCTCCCTGGAAAAACCAGATGAGGATGCAGTAGTCGTCGTCGGAGGGGTCTCGGCCAAAGACAAGTTTGTACCCGGTCATGTTGCCCGGCTCGTAGTTGAAAGTTTCCATGTGGTTGTTGGTTCCCTTGTTGGGGTTGTTGGTTGTCCAAGCTCAGAGCTTGTGTGGGATGAATCCGAAATCGTCGGCCTCTTCTTGGTCCATTCCCGCGTTCTGCTTATCGCAAAAAGCGATAGCATCCTCCTCGGTGAGGAAGTGTTCCTCGACCGGCTCGTTCCATTCCAGGTCCCAGGCGGTCCACTTGTACTCCATCACTCACCTCCTTCTGGCTTCGCACCAAGCGAGGCCATGGTCACCGAGAGCACTTTACGAAGCGCCTCTTGGTTGGGGTGTTTGTCTCTCTCTTCCTGTGTCGCCTCCTCAGACAACCGGTCGTTGTAGCAATCGCCGCAGAGATACGTGCCCCTGGCGCGAGCAATCTGGTCCATGATTGCAGCCGCCTCGTCTTCGTGGGTGGGGAGGTCGCAGTCATCGCATGGACGAACAGCATGCGTGCCCGCCGTCTCTTCATCTCCCGTGGAGGCTTCAACCGCCTTCACGATGTCGAGTACATCAGCGCAGCGTACCCACCCTCCCGCGCACGACAGAGCCTCGGCCACGGCTTCAGCGGGCTGCTCGCCGTAGCGGTTGACCCGAGAGGCTGCAACCTCGATCAATAGTCGTCTTGCTTCGTCAGTCATCACTCACCTCCTCTTATCTGTGTGTCGCCGTCACAAAGCCCGTCACTAAGTTCTTGTCTTAGGCGGCACAGTTCTTCCGTTGTCGCGTCGATTCGTTCGATGTACCTGTTCCATGGAGCGATGAGGCAACGGAGCAGGATATTTCCACCGTGTTTGTGTTCAACCTCTGCGTCTGGATGAATGATGATTGTCTTTCGACCCTCGCCACTCTTCCTCATCTCACGGTTAGAGACGATGGTGCGCCCATTCTCTATTGCATCCAAGATGCCCTCGATCTCCTGTTGTGCCATGTCTCCAACTAAGCGAGTCATTGAAATAACCGCGTTGATGGATGTACTGGTGGTGTTTGCAGCCGGGTGCAGATTCATGGCACTACTGCTCACCATCGTAAGGTAGGCTCTCCATGTCGGATGGGACTGTACCTTCTTTCTTCTATTGGCTCGCCTAAGTCGTCGAATCCTTTGGTTCGTATGTTGGCACACCATCTCTACGATGGCTGGCTCACGAAACACCTCACGGAATCGATTGTCCAAGGTGACGTATTCGGTGAGACTAAACTCACTCATCACTCACCTTCCTTGGCTTTGTTGTGCTCAGGGAAACTTGGGAGGTTCTTGGCTGCCTGCGATGCACAGGCTTCGATTCGCTCCTTAAAAAAGTTGAGTGCACCGTCAAGGCCGGCAACATTGATACCGCTTGAGCGACCATCCCAGTCGATGGGAATCTCTACCGGGATCTCGATGCGGGCCAAGCTGTCGTAGTGTTGGCCCCGCCACGCTGTATCTTCCCTCTTGACGGTGAGAGTGAATCTGAGAGTATCAGTGATGAGGAAGCTCACTTGGCACCCCCTGCGATGCGCTTGGTGCAGTGTGGACAACACCACTTCTCACCATTGAATGACCATCCTTCCTTCTCCAGCTTTCGGGCAGCATCATCTGTGTCAAAGGTGTCTACATCGTCAATGTGAGCATCGACTTCCTGGGTACACCAAGGCTCGCCAAAGCGGGAGAAGGAGGTGGGCTCCTTGTTGGGAAGATAGAATGTTTCATTGGCTCGGTTGTAGACGAGGTTCTCCCCGTTTGGGGGCTCGCTCCCTGCCCCACAGAAGACGCTGACTACAATCGGAGACGATTTGAACGCGTCCATCAGTGAATCGTGAATCGTAGGCATTGTGTGTTGCTCCGTTCTGGTTGTTGTTCCCACACCTAACGGCGTGAGGGTGGTTGGTCAAGTTAGGTAGGTAAGAAAAGAAAAGGATGGGGAGCGGGGGCCCGAACAGGCAGGCCCCCACCCTTGGCCTATTGGCCCTTCTGTTGGTGCTTACGAGCGGCCTCGCAAATCTCAAACCATGCGGCTCGGGATGCGTCCTTGATCTCTTCCGGGCTGGGATCAGGGTTGGCCTCAAAGAGTTCATTCAGTAGGCGCACAGTCACCCTTGCGTACACAGGGTTCCTGGGCAAACCAACCGGAAAGAACTTCTCTGGCTCGACTTTAGACAGGTTCGATGCGGCATCATCAGTCGTCACTGGGGTATACGTCCCATCAGAACGCAACTGGCCAATGGCCCGCATCTCATGGCGATTGCCTTGACTCATGTAATGATTCACTTCGCCGCGAACACTGCGGTAGTCGATGACTTTGAATAGAGGTTGTGGGTCCATAGTCTCTCAATCAAATGGTTGCGCGGGATGCCCCCCCACGTAGAGGTGTCTCGGTGACTCGGTATGTCTTTGAGCTTCAGTCGTTCAGCTTGTAACGACAGAACTCGATTCCACGGCATGTGCCTGTGTTGAGGACACGTTCCTCGACCACAAGGGTTTGGGCGTAGTCTTCATACGACCATTTGCGGCCGGCTTCGATGAGCACAAAGCTCTCGCCATCAGCATGACGATGCTCCATGAACTCATGCGCGGCTTTCACCGCAAGGCCCTCATCGCTGAACACCCCAAGCAGGCCGGTTGGCTCATACTCGGTGTGCAGCCTGAGGACAAAAATGGGGTCCATAGGTTCCTGGCTCCTGGTTGTTGGTTGTTGGTTTCTGGTTGATTTCACCAGACAGATCGGGAAAAAGGGCATTTGCCGGACATGGGTCACAACTTGCCTCTGTCCTGGGCATCGCGTTGTTTGCGTGCCAGGTCGTCGGTTGTCCGTGGTCCCATCACCGAGAAGGTTCCGCCACGGTTGCACCTGAGACACTCGTATCGACACCACACTACTGAGTAGCCCGACCCCACAGGCTTTTTGATGTGCTCCAACAACCACACATGGGGGCTGTCGGCCTTCCCTTCGTCGTGTAGATCATCGGCCTCTTCCTGGCGGTACCCGCACTCGGGGCATTCGGTAGAGGAATGCTCGTGCTTGGGTGCCAGGTTGAACTCCGCATGTGTCGGGGCTTTGCTCACTTGGCACCTCCTGCCTTGGCGATGAATCGCCGGTATAGATCGTCCAGCCGGTCGCTGAACGTGGTTAGGTTCTCCAGGGTCTGCTCATCCGCAAGCTCGGGGGCGAAATGCGCCCCGTCGTAGTTCATCGGACAGGCCAGCGTGATGAGCAGCTTGGCCTCCTCTTCGTTGTCGACCGTGAACACCGGCAAACTGCCAGCGGGGCACGTCCCTTTGGGGCCGTGGCCAACGACAACAGCTCACCATATCTCCCACGGGCGGGTGTATCTCTCGTCGGTCATCTGGCACCTCCGGCCTTGTTGATTGCTTCCCTTGCTTCGCTCTCCAGGCTGGTCAGCAGTTGGACGAGTTCGTGGTTCAGCACTTCCCATTCACAGTCTCGGCACACCGTTGCCGTTTCGACCACGCGCAGGGCCAAGGCCAGCAGGTCGGGTGCCGCTGCGATGAGTCGGGCGTTGGCTTCGTTGGCGGCACGCAGCCGCTCCTGTTGCTCAGGGCTCTTGGCCAGGGTGCTTCGTGGGGTGTGCGTAGTAGCAACAAGGTTGCCGTCTCCGTGACGCTCGAATCCGTCAACAGTGCCGTCTATGTTCGTTGCGCTACGGACAGCGCCGCAAGCGCGCACATCCTCTTGCTTGGTCATGGTCCATGGTCCGGGTGTGTGGTTGCTCATTGTTCGCCTCTGGTGAGTTGTGGAAAAGTGTGGGGCTTTGGTTCGCAGGCCCCAGACTGCGGCAGCTATTCGCTGCTCCTGTGGTTACTTTGCGGCAACGTCCACCTCTTCGGCGGCCTCGCCAGACGCAGCCATGATCAGCTTGGCCGCCCTCTCAGCCTGTGACGCAGCGGTCACGATGGCCTTCTTGTCCTTCTTCAAGACCTTGAGCCACGAGGCCAGGTAGGTGGCATGGTCCGCTCTCGGCTCCTCCGGCTGGCTGATTCCACAGTCAGCGCACAGGAACGCGGCGGTCAACTCAGCCACCAGTTCTTCCACGGCATAGGCGTTGTCGCCAAACCGCTTGCCGAACTGCCGGTCCAGCCGGGACTCATGGCCCGTGCTGTGCCCAGCCTCATGAAAGGCTACCGAGAAGTAGCAACCCTCATCCTTGAACTGCTCGAACTTTGGCAGTCGGATGGAGTCGTCCATCGGAGAGTAGCAGGCGCGGTTCCCGCCATGGTTCACCGTGACCACCTCCGACCATCCACCCAGCACCTCAGCAGCGCGGTCGTAGGTATCCCCAGCCACTGACCCATCATGGTCCTCGATGGTCGGCTCAGGACCAGGCGCGTACTCGCTGCCCTCTTCCCAATCGATCTGACATGCGTTGAATACCGCGTAGAGCTTCGGGTACGGGATCATGATCGGCTCGCCGTTGCTCGCTATGCGCGGCTTGCCGTTCCCATCCTTGGCCGGGAAGAACAGCCACTTGACGATGCGCGTGGACTTCTCGCCCTTGCGAACCTGGCCGCCCCTGCTCTTGGCTCCGCCATAGGTGTGCCAGGTGTTCGACCAGTAGCCCATGGCCTGACAGGTCGCCCAGCACAGCAGGACGTTGATGCCCTTGTACACCTTGCCGCTGGCACCACTCACGGGGCGCAGGGATGAGCCACCCACTCCCACCCACTGGGCACGCCAGGGCTGAACCCCAGCCTCCAGAGCCGTGATGATAGAGTCAGTGATGGTTGTGTAGGGGTCGATTCGTTTGTTGCTCTGGGCCATTGGTTTCTCCTTTCTGGTTTCTCTGTTTATTCTTCACTCTTGTCGACGGTGATCAGTGTCTTCCTGACGTGTGCGTCGAACTCACTGTCCAACCGTTTGACGAGGGCAGTGATCTTGTCGGCCACCTGGACACTGACATGATCTTCCGTGAATAGAAGCAGCGCCTCGATTACGAGAATGGTCTCGTCTTCGTTCAGTTGTGCGGTGAACTCAGCTACTGGTTCGACGGTGATGATTCGGTTCTTGCCCATCTTCTCTCTCCGATACGAAGCGCATGCCTCGCGGTGGTTGTTGGATTGTTAGAGGATTGAGAACGGGTCAAGCTGACCAGTCTCAGTGAGTGGCAGGTCCTGGGTCAGGATCTCCACCTTGATGTCCGGGTTGCTCCAGCCCGCGTCCACCTCATCGACCACCTCGTTCACATCGGGGGTACTCCACTGGAGGAGTTGGTGGCTGAAGCGTTGCCAGCACCGGCCATCTGGGCCCATACACGGCACGATGATCACGGTCATAAAGGCGGGCTCTTGACGCAAGACGATGCCCGTGAGGTCGATGGCTTTCCAGTTGGCTTGGCTTGGCTTCATGTGGTTGCTCCGGTTGGTGTCCCTTACCTAACGGGAAAAACAGGTCCGTCAAGTTAGGTAACAAGGAAAGGTTTAGGGTTGGGGTTCCGTGCAGCGTTTGCGTCGGGTCAATTCGGCCTGAGCAAAACAGCCCAGCCAGACCTCTCGGTTCGCGCTGCGGTCTTTGTCAAGATGAGGAGCCAGGCGCACAGCCTCCTCAAGCTGCTGCACGCTCCATGTCGCCATGTCGTGAAGGTTGAATGGTGCGCTCACTTGGCACCCCCTGCCTTGACCACACGAAGGGCCTCGCCGTCACCCTCGACAGTCAGCACACCGTTGCGCTGCTCTGCGACCTTGATGGTGAACTTCTCGCCGCGCTTGTCCATCCGAGCATACCGCTTGGCTTCGGTGCGGCTGATGATCTGGTGGGCCACAAGCCAGTCGAGCCAGGTTTGGATGTTGCTCATCGCCCACCCCCGCCCCATCCAAGTATGGACACAACGTACTCGCGAGTGTAGTGCGTGTCCCAGCCGCACCATCGACGATCATCGTCGGTGAGGGCTACGCCTGTAGCCAGGCAGAACGTGGGCACGCTGTAGACTGCGCCCGTGTAGGGGTCTGTGACCTTCACGGTGGGGTTCTTGGCCCTGCCGGTGTAGGGCATGCGGTTAAGCGGCGGAAAGGAGTGTGTAGCGTTCATGCTCGACTCGGGTAGTTGAGTTGGTGAGGGGCGAGAACTTCACCTCTCACCTAAAGGAAGGAGTTGGGGGTTCTGGCCGGACACGAGTCACAGCGGGAGGTGGCCCCCAGGTTTCCCCAGGGGCCCAGCAAACGCTCACTGCGCCGGAGTCAGGACGCAGCGGTTCACCTTGGTTTCACTCACGCCACGGTACTCGCCGTGACCTTTGATCGTGGCGACCAGGCTGTAGCTCCGGCCAACCGTCACCCTGTCCTTCTCGGTGTCCTTGGCGTGGCCAGTGGCAAACCACTTCAGCACATTGCCCTCACTGTCCACCATCGAGACCAACTCAGAGGTTCCGTAGTCCCCCTCGATGAGCCGGGTATCGGTCACCGTCACACCCAAAGCAGGATGCGACTCGACTCCCTTGCGCTTGTCAGCAGCCGAGAGCTTGCGCCCGAACTTGTCCCCAGGGGCCCCGATGTGGGCCGACACCTCAGCAGCAACCGCTCGCTGTTCCTCGCGCTCGGACTGGCGCTGGTCACGCTGCCACGCTGAGACAGCGGAGCACACGATTCCCATCTCGCGCCAGGTCACGAAGCCCATCGAACACGCCACCCGCAGGTTCCACAGGTAGTCGTTGTCGGTGTCCTCAGCGATAGCCTCGGTCCACTCGACCACCGCGTCCGCAGTCTGCTCGACCGCGTCAGCGTCCCAGGGTCGGTCACTCGATGAACCCTGAGCACCGTCCCACAGCTTGCGAAGCTCAAGCTCTTGTTGGAAGGCACCATCAGTTGAGCCCAACGCCAACAGGGTTTGCAGGACATGGTCAGCAGTAGCCCCACCACCCTGGTCCCGCGCTTTGCCTCGCGAGGTCCAGCCATAGGTTTGGATGCTCGCCACCGTCACGCCAAGCACTTGCTCGACGTTCCAACCATCAACACCACCGGACTGCCAGCCATCGGCCTCGTCACGTAGGTCACGAAGAGCTTGCTCAAACGATGCATAGCGCAGGATCTGCGAGCCGTCCGCCTCACCCAGGTAGTCGGCCAAGCACTGCCGCCCAACCTGTAGCCGCCGGCCATCGTCGTGCTCGATGACGAAGGTGTCGTTGCGCTTGCGCGCGGTGTTGCAATGCTCACACACCGGGCGCGAGGACCGAACGAGCGGGCTCACGGACGCACCCTCGTACCAAGGCGATGAGCGCACAAGGTTCCGATACTCGCCATCATCGCCAGCGAGGTGCTGGATAGCGGCCACGAAGCTCCAGCCATTGAAGTGCACAGGTGAGGAGGTCAACAGGTAGACGGCGAACCGATGCCAGCGATGTCCGCCGTACTCGTCGCGCTTGCTGTGCGCGAACTCACCGACGTGCGCCAGCCGTGGAGCGTTCATCCCCAGCTTCTCGGCCTTGCGTTCAAGCACGCGGAACCGCTTGATGAGGGTTTTGACGTTGGACTGCGGAACCAGCACACAGCGCTGTCCGTCAGCGTAGACGCCGAAGACACTGCCCTCGCCGGCCCACTCGCCAGCTTTGGCTTCCAGGGTGCCGGGAAAGCCACGGGATGGGGTGAGGGAAAAGCGGGGGACTTTGAGGGTAGAGGGGGACATGGTTGCTCCGAAGGTCAGTGGTTTAGAGGTTCGCTGCTACCCACCGCAAGGCAGTAGTCGCGTCATCGGTCGGGCTGGGTGCGGCGATCAGCTTCTCGACCTGTAGGGCCATCACCATAGCGGTCGCCTCAACCTCGGCGGCTTCGGCACCGGACGCTTTGGCAATAGACCGCAAGCGCTTAGTGGCACGGTGGTTCCGGTATCGGGGATCATCGACACCAGCGAGAAGGGTCGCGATCTGTTCTGTTTTCGGGGTCATGGCTTCGCCTCGTGGCGGCATCACAATCTCCTTCGTTCGCAAGTTCAGGGATTCACCTCCATCGGATAGTCCAAGGTCGAGATATGTTCGTTTAGTCATCGGTGCCCTCCTTGGGCGTGGTGGGGGCTTGCGCCCCGGTGAGGTGGTTAGGCTGTGGTGTGGGCTTGGCAAAGGCACCCACAGCCCGCTTTACGTCGCGTTTGGCGCGGCCACTACAGTTGGCGCGGTAGTCGCGGTCGCGGAAGCCGACAGGGTTAAACCATGCCGTTTCTCGCCGGTATGTGGGGGCCTCGGCGGTGGCCGCCTGCCAGGCGAGGTCTAATATCCGCGTATGCTGCTTGGCCCACTCAGCATCATATGCAGCGGATATCTCGCCCATAAGCGCCCGCAGGGCCTTCCGGTCTCCTAATGCCTTGCCGGCCTCAAAGCGTGCGCGCCAGGCATCGATGGCGGGGGCAAGGGCTGCCTCGGTGGCCTGATTTACTGTCTTGACTGATAGCATGCTGCCCTCCTTGGGCTGGGGGCTTGCGCCCCCGGTTGGTGGTTCAGGCGTCGTCATAGTCGCCGGGTGATGGGTTGTTTGGGTCAAACGACTCGCCGCATGAGTGGCAGAGGTCGGCGTGCCAATACTTGCATCCGCAGATGCATCGGTCACAGCCGGAATGGGCGTAGTAG
>Ga0208030_1001695_pt1 | contig 12030 bp, 8 predicted proteins | sample MalvirDeepMed_M9_FD_184246 | JGI IMG/M metagenome (GOLD analysis project Ga0208030, IMG submission 184246) | Marine viral communities from the Global Malaspina Expedition - Malaspina viral metaG DeepMed_M9 (SPAdes) (version 2) | ecosystem: Environmental > Aquatic > Marine > Oceanic | place...
GCAGGAAGGTCTTGCGGAAGCGGTTCAGGAAACATTAAACAGAACTGCAGCGGGTGTAGCGGGTGGCATTAACTTTGAAAACCTATACAGTGATAAGGAATTTCTCAAGCAGCTAGGTGAAGCGGCAGCGGCTGGCTTCTTCGGTGGTTGGGGATTTGGTGTCATCAATCCTGCGGCTCAAACAATCAAGATGATCGGCCAGGGAACTGGCCCGATAGGTGTCAAGGGTGGAGGAATGGTATCCGATCTTAACGTTGATCCTGCACAACCAGCTTTTGTGGATAGGGGATTTGCAATAGGGGATATTGTCAGCGTTCAAAATAGATTTAATCCTGACATAGATGCGGATGTTCCTTTATTCGGAAAGAAACCTAAATTCAAAGTATTGGGTACAGGAATAATTGACGGCATAGAGCAATACATTTTACAAGCTGAAGATCTTCCAGCGGCCATAGAGTTTGTTCCTACCACCAGTCATAATATGATTGACTTGGAACAGCCAACTCCCACCGCAGGCAATGAAGATACGGAAGAGAATTATACTTACGCACCTTTGAATGAAGGTGAATCCACTTTCGTTAATGAGAATCTTAGAAAACAATATTCAGAAAGCAAGAAGGCTTTGGTTCAGACGGGTTATATATCTGATGCCCAAGATAAAACTGTTGACACTTATCTGGGTGGAAGAGAGAAAATAATAAACTCAGTAGTAAATAAAATAGAAAGTGAAAGAGTTCAACAAAAAACTCAAAGGGATCTTTTGACTGATGAGCAAAAAACAGAAATGCGAAATGAGGGGCTTGATCCTGAAAAAGACATAGAAGGCGTTAATCCTCTATTTAAAAAATATGACAGATTTGAAGGTGAAGAATTAGCGGCAGAAGTAAATAAAGACTACGCTTATTGGAGAGATTTAAGTTTGATAAGTGAAGCCGAACTGGACGCGGGAGGAAACAATTTCGCTGACCAGGAAAAAGACATAACACGTTTGGGATATAACATAGGTGACAGGGGAAAAGCATACATAGAAAGTTTAAGAAAAAATGTTACTTCAACCAAGCAGGGAAAAAGTACGGAAGGAAGGGATAGATTAAATGACATAATAAAAAACAACACACCTTTCAGTTCAGTTCCCGCACTTTACGGTGGACCTGAAACGGTTAGAACAGTTATAGGTGAAAAGGAAACCATAACAGAACCCTTGACGGCTCAACAAAAAGCCAGCTTGACGGGTGACAAGTTAATCCCCATCATGCAGTATCACCCCGCACTTTTAACGGAAACCATAACATTTGAAGATCTGTATGTAATACCTGTCAATACACGCATTAGAATGATACTGGAATTGGCAGGCGCACTGGACTCACGTGGCTGGAAACATCGAGGTCTTAAAAATTATCCATTCATAAATACCTTAAGGTCAGCTTTGCGTGATAAAGTTAACTCCGCCCGCGCTGAGTTTGGAACACTTAGCGATGTATACAAACAGGCTGTACAGGATCTAAAGGATTTTGAAAATCAGGGAGAGCATCTTTTAAGGGCTGATGTTCAAATGGGAGACATAGTAGAAACATTCAGGTTGCATAACATACTGTCACCTACAGCCATTGCGGCAGCAGAAAGACGAATTAGAAATATACAAGCGGATTCAAGATATGCTTCAAAAGATCCTGCTGTAAAAAATCCCTTGGTATCGGAGATTCTTGCCTATGAAGCATTGGTGGCATCCGCTTACCGTTCCAGAAAACAAATAAATGAATTGCTAAAATCATTAAGCCTGGAACCCATACTTGATACCCCGATAACAAAAAAGGCGACAACCTGGAATACATTGACTTTTACCAAAATTAAAACGGCATTAACAAAATACCAAAACAGACTTAACCAAACCGAAACAAAAGTAAAACGGACTCCTATCATATCAGAACACGTGCGCCTTCAGGTTACGGAACCTGGGCAAGATCCTGAACCGTCTTTCAACATGGACTTTGAATTGGATATGATGTCTGTCATGCAAACCCTAAGGGATCAATTAAACAAATTAGGATTAACTAATGTTGATCTTGCCATATTGAACAGCATAAAAAGAAGACTGGAATTAACGCATGCCAAAAGAGTATCGGGGGAATACAGGCAGGCTACATATGAAGCGGCCAAAGCTTTAATAGAATTAAAAGCTCAAGGCATACACGGCAACCAGTTAAAACCTGTGCTTACATTGGACATGATAAAGATAGCCTTCAGCATGGATACCTTTGAGAAATCCACACCTGCGGAAAAAAGAATAATGCTGGCGCGAGCACTCCATACTTTGCATCATGAATCAATACATGCTTTTCATCAAATGGATATGTTTACAAAAGAGGAATGGAGAGTATTAGTAAAAGAAGCGGATGATAAATGGATAGATGAATTTGGAATTAAAAAAGCATATCCCAAGGGAGATTTGGAATTATGGAGAGAAGAAGCAATTGCCGAAGCATTTGGTGTACGAGCTTTCGGTGAAAGATATCCCCAAAAATCATTAATCAGAAGAGCGTTCATCAGAATAAAAGCTTTCCTATTAGCTTTGGCCTCTGCCTTAGAAGTGCACGGATTCTTAACTCCTGAAAGCATCTTCAATCACATAGAAGCGGGCATCGTAGGACAAAGAAACAAAACCAGAACGGAGACTGCAAGCATTTACAGAGACAAAGACCTTCATAAAATGACATTGGTTAATCCCCATGGCACTCTAGTTATGAGTAATAACTTATTGGATACTCCAGAAAACATAACTTACCAGCGAAGAGTCATAGAACTTATGACGGGTGAAAGAGTTATACCCCTGCGTGAATATGAAAATCTTGTCCAACAAGGCTATGTGGAAGGTATACCTGAACTAGTAAGCACAAGAATATTTACAGACGGTGACGGAACCAGACACCAAGGCGGGCCAGAAGGACCAGTGGTGCCCCCTTTGAGCCTATTTGAGGGAGTGGCGTTTGAAGTATTAAGGTTGGATAAGGCAAAAGAACGACACATGAAGCAAATAGAAATGTTTGAAAAAGAAGGCAAAGGAACAATTGCGGTAGGATTGGATGACAAAATAATAACGGATGCCGTTATCGATAAAAATTTAAAAGACGTGATTGTAAAAGATGTGGAAAACTTTTTTGATGAAAATCCCAATGGGTCATATCCCATTGACGGCAGTCGTATATACTCCATATATCCTGCCCCGTATACAGAAGGGGTAAGCAATGACGCTATGAATATGTTTAATAGAGGCTCCTGGCAAAGAACCTTGGCTCAATACATTACTCAAATTGAATACTGGAAAGCGGCTGCCAGAGACCTTGAAGCAATGGAAGTCAAGCTTGCAGGAATGATAGATGAAAAGCGACATTCCGAAAACATACCTGCAGTTGGAGTTGACGGTATAGTGAATGTCAAATTCTCAACCAAGGCGAATGAGATAAGATGGTCACTTAATACAGAAGAAAAAACAATGGGGGCTTATATGTTTAATAATCCACATTGGTCAATGTATACACATATGACTCCTGATCAGTTTTTATCTTTAGCATCTTCTTTACAAAAAGGTGAAGGCACAGCTATTTTTGATATTACACGAAAAGATAGTATAAATTATATAACTAAAGGAATTAAAAAAGGAAAAAAAGTAGCAGTTCCTTGGATAGAAATAGAAATATCCTCTGATGGTACAACTGCAAGAGTCATAGGACATCAGGGAAGACACCGTGCCACGGTTGCTAAATATCTTAATGGCGTTCAATCAACCATACCTGTAGCAATTAAATTTAATTTAAAAGAAACAACAGTACCTTTGAATCCAAAAGCAAGAGAAAAATTTTATGAAGAAAATGTTGGTAATGTTCAGCGGTACGGGGCCGCAGAAAAAACAATGTTAGATGTAACTATGTTTCATTCAGGAGTCTTAGCTCCTGCGCTAGAACACATAGGAGATCTCACGCATCGAATAACGGAATTTCCTTTTGTCTATGGAACAGTAAAAGAAAAAGTTGAAAAAATGATAACAGCACTTGATAGAAGTTTTGAAGTTTGGGGAATGAATATGATGAGTTTCCTCGATGAGCATGAACAGAACATAACGAACAATTTAAATTATAGAAAATTAAATCGAAAAGATTATGTAACAGAACTTCAAGATAAATTAGATGCATATGTGGTAGCACATTCATTAATTCCAACCTATAATGAAATACAAGGTCATGCAAAACAAGCCGCTATTGCCATAGGTAATTTAAATGTTGACAAAGCTCTTGAACATTTACGTTTTATTAAAAGAGAGTTAGATAAAGGAAAAACATCTTTCGAAAAAAAAGCACGAGAAGTAGGGCCAGGGGATGCTGTTTTTTCAAATGAAGCTAGTACAACAGGAGCTTATAAAGCTACTTTATATGGAAGACAAGATCCTACCCACAGAGCTATATTAAGTAAATGGTTGAAACAAGGTACGTTAAGTAATGAAGATTTTACTACCACTCAATCCTCTTCCCAAATCATAGACAAGGTATACCAATCGTTTGAAGTAACGGAAGCTAATGAATTTAATTTCAGTGAACCATATATAGACTACAACAACCCAACAGTCAGGTATTCAGTCGGAAATTACACCGAGCCTGAGATCAACATGAACCGTCAGGAAAAAAGAAGTACTTTAAATAAAACAATAAAAGCAATTGATGATTCCACTGAGCCTTGGGTAGGACCAGGGGGCACGGCAACACCGCGTAACATGTCCGCGCCTATGAAGGTGTTGGGTCACGCGCGTTCAATCGCTAAATTAAACACGCCGTTTCAATTTCTTTATAATACGTTTATGTATATAGGAGAGAAGACTCGTTCACTCCAGCAGCATTTTACAGAAATTTTATCAAGAAGATACATGCAGGTAATAGAAGATCCTGCCATGAAAGAGATGCTGGCAAAGGCCATGATCATTGCACAGATGAATGATTTAATGGACATGAAAGTGGATGCGCAAGGACGGTTGACTTTCATAGCGAAAGAAGACGGTGGAGCGGCGGATCTTCCTGTTAAACAGGGTGAGATAATTGTTCTTGAAGGTGACGTGGCTGGAGCTTTCCTTGATGTTCATAGAGTTTTTCAAGAAGTTAACAATGAATATTTAAGAGCGGAAATTGCAAGGGAGCATGTGCCTAATTTATTAAAGGCGCTTAATTTAATGAGACGATATTTTCCAGCGCTTCCTGAACTTAGAACTGTATTTAATTTTGAAGGATTGACAGAGGAAGAAATATCCGCTCGATTGGAAAATTTAAATTACACGCAAATTAAATTCATTACCACTAGCATAGAAAACATCATGATCATGCGAACTCAAATGGATGGAAATGTTGCGGAAACTATTAATGTTTTACTTGGCACTAAAGATGCAGGACTCAACAAGCTGTTGAATACAGCGGGCAATGTTACCACCATGAACAGAAAAATGTATGTACCACTATCCCGTTTCGGTGACATATTCATTGCCGTTCACCAGACAGTTACAGTAAAGGATAAAAAGGGGAAAACAAAAGAAGTGGAAAAACTGGTTTGGTACCAGCAGTTTGAAACCATGGGTGAAGCCAATGCGGCGCGTGACGGGCTCAGGCTTAAGTTTCCTGATGCAACCATTAGCCAGCCCGCTGTTCAAACTATAGAGAAGTTGCGTGCTCTTGTCAGAGATACAGAGAAACCACCTTCAATGGAATTTTTATCACAGTTTATGACAGATACAAACGCATTAAAATTCCAGGAAGTTTTACAAGAATTAAGACAAGTCCTTGAGAAAAAAGGATTAGATAAAGATGTAATGGGCATGAAGCAATTCTATACATCAAGAGATAAATCAGTAGGAGCGGAAGGAGTTCCAGGCTACAGCGCGGATTTCCCCCGTTCCATCATGCAATTCCTGATGGTGGCAAGTAGCACTCTTGCCAGAAACAGGTATGCCAAAGATAAAAATAAATGGTATACAGAAACTATAGAACATGCCTTGGAGCAAGGTGACACTAATTTATTAAAGTTCACTGAAAAATATTATAAATATGTAGAAGATCCCGTTCAAGAATTTTCAAACCTTAGACGAATGGGATTCTGGTGGTATCTTGGCGGAAACATATCATCAGCTTTTCTGCAAACCATGAGTTTGGTACAATTTACAGGACCGTTATTATCACAGATGGCAGGAACCAAAGCTACCGTTACAGAGTTAGGAAAAGCTTTTACGCACGCTTCTGGCATGGTAGTTCATTCAATGAACAAACGTCAGTATCAAGATGCTTTTCTTGATTTTGAAAGATTGCCCGCAGGTGAACAGAATGCGGCTCTCAGGGAAGCATTATTCCGTGCCATAGCGGACGGTACCATTAAGCAAGGACAAGCTTATTTGGAAGCGGGTATTGTTCCAAGCATGGGTGGTCCGCTTGTTGGCAGTCAACGATACTGGAAAAAAATAGGAAGAAAATTTGAGAATATAGTTATAGGGGGCACCTTCAACACGTTTGAAGCGGCATCCCGTATCACGGCTTACATAGCAACCTACAATTTAGCGGTGAATGATCCCAAAGTATTGGATCAAGCTGATCTTTTATATGGAGATGACATGAATTATCAGGCCCAAATGAAACAATTTGGAAGAACTGCTGAAGCGCTTGCCCGTTTCATGACTTCAGAAACTTTTGGGGTATACGGAAAAGAAAACAGACAATGGCTTGGAAGAAACGTAGGATCACTCGCCGCATTGTTCATGACCTACATGACACAGATGATGGGATTAATGTACCGCATGTTGAATCCTCCAATAATAAAACGTAAGGCAAGCGGAAAAGGATTTGAAATTGGTGTGGCAAACCCAGCTAAAACAAGATTACAAAACAAGGTGGGTCGAAGAGCGTTCGCTAGAATAATGCTAATGATGCTTATAACAGGCGGGGTATTCGGATTGCCTGGCGGGGAAGACGCGGAAGATTTGTATGATTTAGTTAAAAAAATGCACACAGGCATTGAATCAGACATAAGAAGTGAATTTAGAAATATGCTGTATGAAGCGGGCTGGGGTCCAACTCTAATTGAATCTATGGAAAAAGGATTGATTAGCTCTTGGCTTCATATGGATGTACAACGTAGGGTAGGATTTGGTGTCATGCCTTGGTCTCAACAAGTGCGCGCTTTAATTAACATGGCAGGCATACCAACAGGAGCACGGGCTGAAGAGTTCTTGGGAGCGCCTGGTTCTGTTTTCGTGGATGCCGCTAGAGGTTTAACGGAACAAGGAATACGGGAAAATAATTGGGGAAAAGCGTTTCAACAAATGTCTCCCACATTCATACGTAACATATTAAAAGCCGCGGAATATTCTCCATACGGAAATGGATTTGCCAGCACAGGTTATGGTCAAGTATTGACGCATGATGTGGCAAGTTATGAATTATTTTTACAAGCAATTGGATTTACTCCAACCGCAATCGCAGATCAAAGAGAGGCTTTGTTTCAGGAAAGAAAACTGGACAAGGGAATGAACCTATTTAGGCAAAGAAAGAATGCCCAAATAACCAACGCTTATCGTAATATAATAATGGGCGGAATGAAATATAATGCAGCTTTAATCAATAAGGGTCAACAGCAATTAACTAATATTTTTGCGGATGTAATGGAACACAACGCTGACCAGCCGCCGCATTTACTATTCCTGCCTGACATAAGATCATTGCGTGAAGAGGCTATGAAAGCTGTATACCCTGGGTATAGAATAGCGACAGAGAATAAAAAATTAATTGGTGAGAAAATGAAGATACGAATGGCTTTGGGATTGGATTAAAATGGTGAATCCTATATTTAAATTGATGAATAAAAGTATTTCAACGGATGCGGTAAATAATCTTGTTGATACTCCTTCCAATAACATATCAGTTAAAATGCCAGGGGCTACCGCAGAGCCTGTTGGATCGGAAACTACTACTCCATTAAGCACGCCTGATTTAATGACTGATGCAATTTCCAATAGAAAGGCAGGATTTTTAGCTGATGTGCTTGCGGAAACTCAAAATTATTATGGTGGAGGATCAGGTGTCCGAAGCGGTCTTCGTCATGCAATTGGGGCATCCTATCTTTTTCAGGATAATCCAATATTGAGTTTCATGGGTAAACATTTAGCCATTTCAGACTTTGGAGTTGGCGCTCCAGATATAGCTGATGATAAAGATTTAGATTTATGGTATCATTCAGATGGGCCTCAAATGGACAAAATTAAATCAAGACATTGGACAGAAATACCAGAAATATTTGCTCAAGACATTCAAACAATAACAGATAAAACTAATAACAGAATAGGTATTGACCAATTATCTGGACTTTCTTTTGAAGAAAGATATAAAAAAATAACAGGATTAATGAAAGAGCAACTGGAATATTTTGCTGAAACAGGAGCCTTTAAAAGGGGATTGCCTGTATGGAACCCTGATGCATATAGAGCAGAGGGAAAAACTTTTGAAGATGACGGACTTATCAAAACATCAGAGGATGCTAGAAAGCAATTAAAGGTTATAGCAAAAGGAGAAGAGGATTTAATTGATGACAGACGAATGGGTTTATTAAAAAATAAAGGTGACCTGTCATACATAGAACAAATAATGGAACGTTCAAGAGAAGAACATTATACGAAAAATATTAATGAAAAAAATAAACTTAAAGAAAAAAACAAAGAATTAATAAAACATATAAATAATCCACAACTTGCTGATATAAGAAAAAAATTAGAAAAGAGTTATGATAGAAATTTAAATGCTATAGAAAATTTACAAAAAGAAATAAGTAAAAGAGAATTAAAACCAATTGATTATATCTTCCCAATTCAAACCCAAACTGAGCCAATAGCTAAGAAAGTAATAGAAGAACAAAAGTTTTTAGAATCAAAAACTAAATAGCATCCAGCATTCTAAGAAGCCCCAAGTTATCCACCTTTCTGTTATATGATTTTTTGTTGGAAACTTTCTGTTGCCTAAACTCTGGGCTTTTTAACATCTTAGCTACAGGATTGTTTTTCTTTTTACGGTAAGTTATTTTTTTCTGGGTTAACTTCATTGGTTTAATAACCATACAACCCCAACAAGTGCTAATACTGTCATTAGCAGTGGCATGTATTCTTTGATCATTTGTTATTCCATTTTTCCTTGGCGCGCAGTGTCCATCTTTCAAACGCTTCCTTGCTTATTTTTTTCCTGACCATCTTTGCTCCTTCTGGAATCTCATTGTGAAGTGTTACTATTTCCCCATCACTATTTAGTTCCACCAGCGCAGGTCCGCAGAACGCGTCCTTTGTATAATCCGTTTCCTTTTTCTTAAGTATTCTTACTTCCTTCATGCATGAGGACAATGATTCCATTGGAACATACTGTGTTAGCCTATGCTCACTATCGTTCATGTTCCCAAATATGAACATAACTATGATGCTAATTACTTCCATTTGATTCCCTCAACTTATCCTTTAGTTTCTCTACGTCATTAAGTAATCGTTCTATATCCTGCTGTGCTCTCTTTATGTTTACGGAATTGCTCATCATTGACTCCATTTCTTCCTGCATACCTTCAACTTGAGAACTCATAAACTCGATTAATAAATCCTGTTGAGCATCTGCGGGTAAACTGCCTAGCTCACCCCTGGGCCACTTGATACGGAACTCCGTATTTTTCGTGAGATCGGCTTCCATAAGCGTGCTTCTCGTCTCAACATTGTTAAGCCTTTCTTGTATTCCGAAAAAGGCGTAGACTCCAACTCCGACTGCTGCGAGTATTGATATAAGATTACGCATAGGCATAGAAATAGCAGTCTTATCACTTACATCCATCCTTCCATCAGCCATGCTTAATCTCCGTAGCTATATGATCCGCCCTTGGTTTCGTTCTGTTGCATTATATTATTTTGTTGCTGTTCCAAAAATTTAAACAGATCCTTATGCTGTTTTTCTATAGAACGGTTTTGCTTTACAATTTCTTTATCTTTTGATTGCATCTTCTTCATGTCTTTATTCAACTGTTTAACATCCGCAATTAAATTTTGCAAATCAATTTTCATTTTGACCTGGTTCTCAATTACTTCTTTTTTATTTTCTTCCTCAAAGCTTGCGTACATCTGGTCAACGCGAGAATCCAATTTTGAAATGTACCATATAACACCAATGCCCTGAACAAGCACGAACGCCACAACAGCAAATGATATCTTAAGTCCGTTCATTTATTCCTCCCATATGAAGTCTTGCTTCACTGTGAAAGATTCCTTAACGGAATCTTTTCCATTATCTTTTTCAGTATCCGCTACACCATATGTAACAGATGTCTTATGGGGCTTCATATACATTCCGTCACACCCCGATAAACTAAGGCCGAGGCTGACGAACATTAGGAATATTATCTTTTTCATCTTTTCTTCCCCTTTTATTCCAACGTTTATGCCAGACCCAGACATTAATTTTGCCAGATATTCTTTCAATCCATGCAAGTATTTTATTTTTTAACAAGACTACCTCCAAAGTAAAGTCCGACTATAGCGGACATTAAGTGAGTATCAAGTGGTGTTATTACCACACCAAAGAACTCCTTGTCCATGACAATTTCTTTCTTCTCAATCAGGAATAAAAATCCCCTGGAAAATTCTGTCCATGTCAACCATACGCTTGTATCAAAAAATACAGGTACCATCTTAGGCCATATGATAATGGCAAAGACAGCGCTTAACGCAATGATTCTTCTGGTCCATTGAAAGCCTGTGTTCTCATACTTTCTTGCCTTGTCAATCTCAGCCATCTGAAACTTGCCACGTGCAAGCAACATCTTTTGCTCAGCTTGTTTAGCCTTTATGCTTTGACCCCATATGGACATGAACCCACCCAATAAAGATGAGCCAAGCATTGTAATCATTTCTACTGGTAATCCGCCCATTAATCTAACTCCATTTCCTGCAACTTGCGCCGCTTCATTTGTTACTAATCCTGTTACTACTGATCCTAAGATCGCTAATATTATTACTTCTATTCCCATTCATTATAAACTATTATAGATATCTATAGCACTAGCTTTTCTTCTATCAAAATGTTCTTTCCCTTTTTCAGGTTTTTCAAAAACAGAAGTAAAAACACCTGCTATATCTTCAGCTCTGCCATGACCAGGTTTAAATAAAAATTCTCCCAATATAGCTCTTTCTTGAGTACCAAGCATATCAACTTTACCTTTAACAACTTCATCCATAAAATCTATTTGAGATTCAATGGAGTCTTTTTTCTTATTATTTTTTCTCCATGTTTCATAATGGGGTTTCATAAAATCAAATTGAAATAAACCTTCAGCTCCATCCTTTTTTGGTTTACCTTTTGCATTTAATTCTTTTTGTTTATAATCAAAAGATCCGCCTGTCTCTACATCTATATTACCTACAATACCAGCAATAGCTTCTTTACTATATCCTTTATCTTTTAAATGATCAATAATTTGTTGCTTAGAACTACTTGCACCTCCACCAGAACCTCCCCCAGAAAAAGCAGCAACAATCTGTTTTAATAAAGTTTCTAACCCAGCCATCTAATGCTCCGTCAAACTAAAGTCGGGATCAAAGACCACGGTCTTTTCTTTACCCGAATCATTAGATTTACAATCACAGTCTTTGCACTCGCATTGTCCGCCGCAACATGAACCTCCGTTACTGCAGTGGCAGTTATGATCACAATTTTTACAGGTCATTTCTTTTTCCTCATCTTCGCAAATGTCTTGGCAAGTCTGGCCCGTCTTCCTATCTTGCCGCCTTTCTTAGCCGCCGCATCTAGCTTGGCCTTGGGTATCTTCTTGCCCATGGGCACACCCAAGTCCTTGTGCAGTGCCCCCTTTTTAATCTTGGCTTTTTGAATCCATTTCTTTGCCATCTCATGCACCTATTGTATCAGCCGTCATTCCCAGAATGGGAAAGGATTCAAAGGGTATGCAGAAGGCTTCCGTCTTCATGCTATCCTTATC
>Ga0208030_1001697_pt1 | contig 12012 bp, 3 predicted proteins | sample MalvirDeepMed_M9_FD_184246 | JGI IMG/M metagenome (GOLD analysis project Ga0208030, IMG submission 184246) | Marine viral communities from the Global Malaspina Expedition - Malaspina viral metaG DeepMed_M9 (SPAdes) (version 2) | ecosystem: Environmental > Aquatic > Marine > Oceanic | place...
CCATACCCCGATTGCGCTGGTATACACCCGCAGCATCGGTCTGATCATTCTGTATATGTAATGATTTTGTGGATTTTATATTTGCCATTTTATCCTGCGTCGTTCTCTTGTTTCGTATCTCGCTCTGCAAAAGCTTGCTTTATTTTCTCGTCTACTCCACGAGTAACCCCATTTGATATGTTCTCAATTATACCATTAATGTCCTCTTGTGAGAATCCGGGAATAGCTAAACTTCCATTAATGTTAATATTATGGGTTATATTCATGTCTGCCATACTATTAATTGTATTGCTTAACATGCTAGAAAGCCCACTAAATAACGTAAAAGCTTCCGTAAATGAAGCCAAAGAACTAGAAATTATAGATCCTGCGTTACTAAGGTCTCCCCCGATAAGTGATCCAAAGTTATTAAGCGCATTTGTTACTGCTGGGAATTGAGCCGCTAAATCTTTCGTGCCGACAGCTATGTTCGATGAAGAAGTGCCCAACTTACTTGTAAATTCAGCCAACCCAAACTGTGTGTCATCGTAAGTCTGAAACACCCTGTCAAAATTATCAATAACATCACCAAACGATGGCATTTCTATATTACCGGAAGGCCCCCCATTCTGCAAGTAAACTGGACCTCCACTACTAAAGCCTCCTCTTCTAGAGCCCCCCTTGCCTTCATTAATAGCAGACATAAAACTCATGCCGTACTTATCTACGGCGGATTTTTTCATAACAAACTCGCCGGGAGTTAGCATCGCGGGAACGGTGTCAGTTCCTCTTGGAGCCCAGTTTATACCGCCCGGAATTGGCCCTCCAGCAGCTCTTCGGACCGGCGCCTGTCCCCTATTTTCGTTGGGCTGAAAGAGCCAAGGTTCGTTAGCTAATCCTGCGAGCCTAAGAGCATTCGCAACAGGGCTGTTGAGGTTCAGATTTGCATTCCAGTCCATCTGCCAAGCAGCATTAATCGCATCCCGAGCGTCTTTCTGCTGTTCCTTGACACCAGCATCTAGCATTTGCAAGCCAGCCGGTATGGCTCTAACATTACCAGTCATAAAAAGACCAGTGTATTTCATTTCGGTCTCGCCGCCCTGTAGATATCTCCTACCTTTTCCGGCATCTAAATGCCAGTCTATAGGGTCGTTCTTAGCCCAGTGAGCCAATTGCGGTAGCGTCGCACCTATATTGTTTCGTATTGCCATTGGGTCATATTGTACACCAGCTTTCGCATCTACACCAGTAATGGCGCCCGTTTTCCCTAAATTCCAAGTGTCGAAACCAAGGGCGTGAAGATATGGGAACATAGCATCAAAAGCCTCTGCGGTTCTCGGTAGGTTAGTAACCATCTGTATTTTCGCTGGCTGGTTAAATGGCCCTACCCCGCCGTCTTTCTTGTACAACCCAGAATAGTCTGGAACTCTTGGTCCCCTGAGGGGAGACTTTGCGTTTGCTCCGGGAAAATCGCCCAATACCCTTTTCATGGCTTTTACTTTTTCGGCACTGTTAATCCACCAAACCTTCATCATAGCGCCTAGCAGTCTATCTTGTGCAGCCTGTTCCGCCGCCGCCCTTGCTGCTGCATCCTTGTCTTCTTTCTGTCTATCCGCAACAGCTTCAGCCAATAATCCCAATCCCGCAGGACCTCCCGCCGCATTATCAAAGGCTGCCCCGCCCTGCCCAGCAAGATCCTGTGCTAGCTTATCGTTTATAAAATGCCAAGTATCAATATTGTGCTGCCAATGGTCATTTATCCCATCATTATCAGCATCTTGTCCAAAAGCAGGGTCAGACATAAAGTTCTCCTCATCCGTAGCACCTGACATCCAAGGTTGCGAGCCCGGCCCTAGTAGATTTAAAGCTGCGCCGAATCCGCCGCCAGCCGCAGGCCCTTCGAGGCCACCTTGGCCGCCCATTTGGTCACCGCCTAGTGCGCCCCCTGCATTGTTCCTTAAATCCTCATAAATCAAGGCATGCAATCTTAGTTTTTCTCGTGCCTCTGCGTTGGTCTGTTTCCACGCCTCAACATCAACACCCTGTTCGGCAAACCCAATCCCCATATCCCCACCTTCAAAGGCGTTATAAATAGAATCCATACCAGCGGCCAAAACTCCGGGAAGTAAGACCCCTATATCTGCGGTCATTGCTGGGTCCATAATATCTGCTCCAGCATAGAAAGCAACAAGATCTTGGAGAGATTTAATGCTACCTTGTGCCGACTGCATCCTTTGCTGAAGATTGCCTAACCGTTGGAATCCTGTCTTTCCAAAAACCGCGTCATCAAAAGGACCCGAGTTTTGTTTTTTTACCAAGCCTGAAAGAATGTCCCATGGAATATAGCCAAGCCTATCCATTGCTATTTCGTTTGCTGAGCCCTGAGCCGCTCCTCGCATCCCTTGTAAGGGGCCATCTCGAAGCTTCTCCAAAATCTCGATAGCAGTCTTGGGTAATGATCCATCCATAATCGCATCGAAAGGTATTGAGAAATCACTATTCCCAAAACCACCAGCAAGATCCATAGATTTCAATATGTCAGAAATTCCAGCAAGCCCGTCAAACTTTAATGTGTCTATAGGTCTTTTGTAAAAACGTCTTAATGTTTCAAGGGCTGGTTGATGACCAAAAACTACGGAATCCAAAAACTTTCCGGGCCCAGACATGGCGTTATTAAACATCAGCAGATACTGGTCTTGCAAAGCCTTGAAGGCCGCCGTTAGTTGTTCATAGTTGCTAGCAAAAGACTCTGCTCCCCCCTTAGTCAGCTCTCCGGGCCCAGTTATATCTGTGCTATTCAGCCAATCTTCAGCTTCACCGTGGAGACCACCCTTATACCAATTTAACCCGTCAAAATAGTTAGGCATAGCAGTTGTCCAGCCCGTGCCACCCATGGGGCACCTTCCTACCTCTGAATCCATCCGCGCCGCCCCCTCTCAGGTTTACGGGGATGCTATTTTTGTTATCCTCACCAAGTTTTTGCAGAGCTTGAAACTTTTGCATATCTGCGTCAAGACCTTGTGGCGGGATGCTTTTAAGGCTGTCTTCGTCATACCCCTTATCAAGCGCATCTTGCATCGTCCAATCCCCAATCAATATCTTTAGTATAGGACTAGTATCCCATTCCCCGCCCAAGGCCCTATCTTGCACGCCGCCTGAGGTCCCGACACCAAAGACATCCTCAGCAATACCTGTTGGAGTGGTTCCAAACGCGGCCATTGGCAGTGCAGCAGGAGTTAAGAAGCCAAGAACATTTGCCGCAGTTCGCGCGTTGCCCTCTTGTTGAAGCGTAACAAACCCTTTAAACCAAGTGTCGTGTATTTTTGGATACTTGCCCTGTTTTACGAAATCGGATTTAAACGAACTATTGGTAAATATGTCATTTCCGGGTCTATTTCCATAATAGCGCTGTATACCTGCGACAATTCCTTTTAATACTGTTGGAAAGTTTGACTCCTCTGCGCTAAGTCGCATTTCTGGGCCTAATGAATTCAAGTCACTCATAGAGTATGACCCCGCCTCATTGGCGATCTTAAGGGCCTGAAGCTCTTTTATACCCAAGGCTCCCTTTTTAGTTAAACTCCTACCCAAAAGCTCTCCATTGTTAATCGAATAACTAAGACCTCCTTTAGGAGAGAGAAGTCCTTCAAAGCTATCGTCCAATTCCTCATAAAATTTCACGCCGTGACCCTCTGCCATATTCTTGAAGTCATCCTCCCAGATCCGCAGCTCTTTTGTGCTAAGACCATCGTTTGTGCTCCCAGCAAGAGATGAAGATATGGTTTGGTATTGAGAATTATAGTTTTGCAAGGAGGCACCATCTCTCCAGCTTTTATGGCTAGTTGCAACAGCCCCACCACCCTGAAGGTATTGAACTTTACCGCTATTGATACCTTCGAGGGCTCCACGGTTTTTTCTGGCCGCCTTTTTGTTAACAACAAATTCACCCGGAGTTAACATAGCAGGAACAGTATCTGTACCTTGTGGTACAAAAGCAACGTCTTTACCTCTTTTTTCTTTTCTTTCTATTTTCCTTTCCATTCTTTTGCCTTTGGCAGCATACACAACGCCGCCCATCGCCTTTGGAGGGGCCACAACGGGTTGATCAAGCGCATCGCCAGCACCACCCCCAAGCTCCTTTCTTATCGCTTTAAGCTCTATAACCATCTGTCTTATTCCGGCAGCCAAATCATCTTTCTGCACTCGCTTAATAACCTCAAGAGCTGCCGCCGCTTGCTGTTCCTCCGCATTGATTGCTTTGAGTTCATCTATTAGCTCTTGCTCTTTATCGGTAGGTTCAAAGATCTGTTCTTGAATAGATCTAAATTCCTCTGGAGTGAGCTGCCGACCCCTAGCCCTCATGGCAAGACTGACTGCTGCTTTTAGGTCAAACTGTTTTAACACATCTTCTCCGGTCATTCCCGGAACAACTTCAATATTTCCAAACTTCTCTAACAGCCCCCTAACCGCGCCACGCATCTCATCTGGGATTGAATTCAGGTTGCCGGTAGCTAAAACCCTCTGTAGGGCCATGAAATTCATATCTATCTGTTTTCGTTCTTTATTTGAAGCAAAGGCAAAGTCCCTTATTTCGCCAACAAGGGTTTCTCGCTTCCCTCTTTCTACGTCAATTTCCGACAATATCGCACTGGCGAGCTTAGACTGGTTAGCTAGCTCTTCAAGGTTTTTAGTTAAAATCTTCGTCTCGTTAGCCAAAAGCTTTTGTTCGTTTTGTAGAGCTACTGCGCCCTCTGTATCTCCGGCACCCTGCTTCTGTTCAATCCGGGCCTGAAGTTCACGCTGACTCTCTCTCTTTCTCTCTATCTGTATCATGGTCGCTCGGGGGCCCCCTCCAACCATTCCAGCAGCCTGAACCTTAGCATTTCTGCGTCTCTCCTCAGCAGCCCTTATTTGCCCAGAACCAAAGTCTTCGCCCCTAGCTTTAGCCAACCTTTCGGCTCCACGTAACTGCACTTCTACCTGACGCTTTACAGCGGTGGCGATATCGTTGGAAGCCTTTACTATATTATCACCAAATTTAAACAAGGCGCCCACATAGCTTTGTTGAGCTTTAGCCAGCTCTTGAAGAATCTTAATTTGGCCTTCATTTTCGCTATTTATCATGTCCATGATTTCACCAACCTCTTCAGGCTGTAAACCATCTTTAAGCATGCCTAATATCGCATCACGAACGGCGGGACTAATCTCAGAGAAATCTATGTTGTTAGCCGCCAAGAAATCATCTAATTGAAGAGAAGCGGCAACGTCATCTAGTCCTCCTTGTAGCTCTGTTAAACCCTTATTTATCAAAACCGTTCTGATGTTCTCGCTATTCTTGATTCTCTTCAGAAGGTCATCAACCTGAGCCTCTATCCCAAAGGTAGCCCCTGTGGCTGTCGCAGCAGCCTCGGCTTCGGGGGTGACAAACCCTGAACCTAGAGTTGCAATAAATTCTGCCGCGTTAGATTTCATTAATTTTATGCTTCCAGAAAGAGCGCCAAGACGGGAGTCTACCATTCCTATAGTACTATTGAAGCTTGTCATAGATGTTTCAAAAGAGTTCATTGCCATTGCTGCCGCTTCTGCCGACCGAGCTAAAGCAATATTTGCAGCCAAAGTTACTGCTGCTGCCTTCCTAGCTTTCTCATCTGCTTCCAGCCTCTCGTTCATTGATTTTTCTTGAGCCTGTTTTGCCTTATTGGCTGTGTCAATGGACGCCTGTTCTATAAGCATCCTCTCTAGATTCAATACATTGATACGCTGGGCCTGAGTCATTTCCTCTTCTGTGACACCAAGAAGCCCAAGTCTTCTCTTAGCTTCCTGCTCATGAATTCCGCTCATCATCATCTGGATTCGCGTAGCCTGCTGTACCGCCATGCTGTATTTTGCAAGCTGACCCTGTATTGCGGCGCTATCCATCGCGTCGTTAACGGACATGCCACCTTCAATCATTTCGTCTACAGCCTGATTCATCCCTGATTTCATATCAGAAGCCATTTTGAACCATGTCTGGCTCATCTCCCTCATTGCCTCAACTCCACCGTCCTTGATCTCCTTAAAGATATCTGAGTCCATCATCTCACCCCTGAACTCCTGATCCATACCAGCTTCCATACCTCTAAACGCTTCCATGCCAGCTACAGCCTGAATAGAAGAGGCATAGAAATCGTCAAAAGCCTGCCCCTGCCTTTCCATCAACTCGACACCCTTGAGTTGCTCAAGCTCTATAGCTTTGTTTGCCATAGAAAGACCATTCATTGCATTCACAGCATGCCACGTTGACTCCACCAAAGCATCACTAGACCTCTGAGTCGCTTGCTCAACCGTTGCAAACGCCGCCCCTGCTTCTGCTCCCGCAGCACCCGCAGCCGCTATTGCGGTGGCCGCTGTTGCTGCATATGCTGCCATCACGACCAAAGAGGCTCCACCCGTCGCAATTCCAAGCGCAACAGCAGCGACAACAGCCGTGATGCCCGCAACCCAGTATCCAAGTGAGGTTCCGGCAGCCTCCGCCTCTTTCTGGAGAGCTCTAGAAGCTAAATCTTTTGCTTCCCCTAAAGTCATAGCCCCTTCGCCGCTCTTGAGATCTTTTATTCCTTTGGTGTATTCTTCGCCTAGCTTCTTGGCTTGTGCAGCCAAATAAGCCGACCGAGCCGCAACGAGAGTTATGGCTAGAGCTAACCCAACCATAACTCCACTTGTCGCCATAATGATCTTTGAGGACATTAATTTAGCCGCAGATTCTGTAGCGGTCGCCGCCGCATTCACTCCGTGCGCGGCTGATTCTGCTACAGTGGCCCCTGTATTGGTCCAGCTTGCCACAATATTGGCAATTAAACCCCCTACCATACCCCCTAACTCCATCGCAACCATACCCAAGATCGGCCCAAGCATAGCAAGAATGTTGACCGCAGCTTCCATCTCCTCAGACATATCCCCCATCTGTGTCGCAACCATACCTGCCATCATGGCCATCATCATCATCTGATTCCCTGCCTGTCCACCACCGCCCATCATCCTGCCTCCGGCAGCTGCACCCATCGCGCCGGTCGAACCTGTCGCAACTTTCCCAGCACCTTGCTCCAGCGCCAACTCCATTTTCTTCATCGCATCCCTAAGTTGGAGGATTTCAGCTTCAAGCGCTGCTATTTGGGTGTTCGCGGGCATAGTGGTAACAGACATTTTCCCTACGTTTTCAGCCGCAAAATTAAGAGCTTGTATCATTGTAGTCATCGCAATCTGAAGGCTACTACTGACGATTACGATATTGCTCATGGTTTTGGCCACTAAAGACATTTGCGTGGCCATCTGACCCATGGGCTGTGCTAGTGTCGCAGTTTTTGAGCCACCGGACAACTGTGTCGCTGCGGTTTTCATGGCGGCTCCAAGGGTATTAGCACCCGTAGCCAAGTGCTGAGCTATTTTGGTCGCTGATGTGTATAAAAATTCGGCCACCCTCCCCATTGCTACCCCAAGCGCTTCAGTAGGGGGTGCCAGTAGCAGAGAGACTTCCATTTGTTTTGCAAGGGTCGCAGCGAACTCTTCCATAATAAGAGTCAGATCTGAAATAGGTTTCGACAACTTGTCAAAGATCGTGAGTTTAGCCTTCAAATCTGAGCCAAGAGTCTTAAATGACCCCTCAACAGGTTTCAGCGCTGCCGTAATAGCTGCTTGCATCATCTTGGGTGTAACAGTAAAATCTATGGATGCCTTTTTTATGCCTGCTGTGAGAGGGACTAGCGATGTCGTAATAGCTCCTTTCATCAGTTCATCAACAGTGGAAATCCCGACAGCCGCATTCGACATACCCTCTGCAAGAACAGCCATGCTAGCGGTCGCAGCCTCTCGAAGCATATCGTCAACAGGAGTAACCCCCTCTGCGGTTGCTATAAGAGCACTAGAAATAGCGGCTGTCCCTTCCGTTACACCTCCTGTTAGTACTTCAGCCGCAGACGTAGAAGCTACCATAATACTTTCGCCAGCCCGCATCAGCTGTCCAATAAGCGCCCCTATTTGTTGGGCAAGATTTGTAAAGCCTTTAGATGCGCTTTCTATGCCGGGAATAGTTCCTATAGACCCGCCTCCAGTCCCACCGGGCATTGCTCCGTAATTACCTCTTGTCCCCGTAACAATACCACCAGCGGCGTATCCATTAACGCCGTTAGATTGGTTCATTCTATGAAGGTTGGAATAACCTATACCCTGAGCGGCGCTTTTCTTCAGTACAAACTCACCGGGCGTGAGCATTGCGGGAACAGTGTCTGCACCTTTTGGTTTCCCCCCCCGAGCAAATCCCTCAACATCTTTAAACGATATCCCCGATGCTTGCTGGGTATAGCCATTCTTTCTCGCGTGCGACGCAAGCTTATCTCTTACCTGATTAAGTTTGCCTGATGATCTTTTAAGCTCAGCCATTTTCATTTGCTTCACGCTTGCTGGTGCAAACACAGAAGATAAGCCCACTTGGTTTGCCGAAACTTCACTTTCTAGCAGGTCAAAATTTTTCGTATCCCCAGAAGGCATTGCTCCAGTAATACCCGACACAACCCCCTCGAAAAGAAAACCCTCAACCGATGATACAGCTTGATTGTCTGCTGCTATCTGGGCGCCAGCGCTTTGGTTATTAATTTTAGCACTCCCAGCAGTTAGCGCGTTCATAAAATCACCGTCCATGAGTGTCTGCGATACTCCTTGTGCAAGGCCTTGCTTAGCCATGTCTGTGATTTTGGCTTCCGTCGCTTCCCTCAAGCCCTCTGGCTTCAAAGAGCTGACGGGAAAAGTCGCATCAGCAGTTAAAGAAGACTTAAACGTGGAGGAATTTACAAGCTTCTGCACTTCATTAAGCTCTTCTCCTGATTTTGCGGATACCCTTTTTGCAATACTTGCTTTGGTTTCGGGAGTAAACTTGCTAGCGGGAACTTGGCCCAGCGAGAAATTTGCCCCGCTTATGGTTGAGTCTGTTCTTTTTTGAAGAGAGAACCCTCCCGCCCTCTTTGTGCCCGGCCTAAATTTAACGTCAGCCATCTTTATCATGTCAAGAGCCCTCACTCCTTCTCCGACCTCTTCTCCCGCTTCCTTTCTCTGCCTCATAGCAATAAGCTGCTTGTCTTGTGGAGTCAGAGCGGCTTCCATGCCATAATTACTTCGTCTCGCAGTAACAGTACCACCCGCAGCATAGCCATTATTCATCTCTGCCATATTGTTCGCGCCAATTTTCTTGACTGCGGATTTGCGCATAACGAACTCACCGGGCTGTAACATCGCCGGAACTGTATCTCTATTTCCTCGACCGGGAACCATACCACCACCAGCAAAACCGTGTATTTTACCGCCTTCGTGTCTTCCCCCAATACCAGCAAACTTACCAAAAGCAGGTAATGCGATCTGCCCAAGTTTAAATGCCGCCAGCGCCGTAAGCATAGGGAGGAGGGGCTCAAGTGACTCAACAACCTTGAGAATAGATTCCGCTAACCTAATTGCCGATGTAGCTAAAGTTTGAAACGTTTCACTATCAGCCAAAGAACGAATAGTAGCATCAAACTTTTCTTTCAGCTGGGCAAACTGGTTTCCTAAACCTTGTTGAGCAATACCCGCATCTCTAGCGGTAGAACCCATTGCGTTATTCGCTACCGACAGAGCCTCTGTAGATGTTGTATACTGTTTAATAAGAGGGATAACCTTACCAATTTGACGGAATCCACCAAGCTGTTCTACAATCTCATTAAATCTAAAGTCTCTCGGGTCAAGAGCCTGTAATCCAGCAGAGAGTCTTGCTATAGCCTCCATTGGGCCAACAAATTTACCCTCTGTGTCTTGGAGAACAATGCCTAGCTCTCTAAGGCTATCAATAGTTTCAGACCTCTGGATACGAGTAAAGATAGTTCTAAAACCAGTGGCGATAGTATCTGCGGTTTCACGGGTTGTTGCACGAACAGATGTAAACAAAGCAATCAATTCGTTTAGTTTACCACCGGCAGCCTCAAACACACCACCAGTCCTTCTAACCACAGAGATAAGGTCAGCAGACTCAACAGCAAAACTCTTAGAAACAGCGTTAATAGAGTCCATAGCCATTTCTAAGAACTGAACTTCTCCGCCCGCCGCCCGAACTTCTCTTCTAAACTGACTAAGAATGGCTATAGCGCCTTCTGTCGTGTCTTTAATGTTATCAAACGTAGCAGCTAAATCAGTCTGAGCTAAAATCTTCAGCGCCCCAGTTACTTTGTCGGCAGCAAAACCTGCCTGAGATAAAGTTCTCGCAGCATTTAATAATTCTTCGGAGGATACACCTAGATTACCAGACAGTCTTGTTACCTCATTACTGAGATCTCCAAGCGCCCGTATTGATTTACCAGTAACCTGAGAAATTTTCAACATCTCTTTCTCAAACTCAATAGCTCTACCAACAGCAGAACCTAAAGCCCTAGTCAAGGCCAAGAAGAAGCCCGTAGCTAATGTAATAGAGGCGAACCTTCTAGCCGCCGCCCCCAATGCAGAACCCAAGCTGTTTGCCGAACCGGCAGCACTATTTAGATTTTTGGAAGTAACCTTTGCACTTACTCCAACTTTCTGAACAGCGGTATTTGCTTGGTTAAGAGATTTGGCATTAACGTTAGGGTTAATCTGCATCGTAATGCCCTGAAGCTGACTATTGACCTGTCTAACTATCTGAGGAACATTTGTAGGAGGCGCCAAGCTCAACTGCGCTGTTAAATTGAATTTAGATGCCATATTCTCCTCTCATGCTCTGCTTGATATAAAAAAAGGGGCAGCTCGAAATACACATATGTATCGTTTGCTACCCCTTTAAGACTGTCCACGTCTATATACACAAAATTATGTAACTTCTTCAGTCTTTTTTGGTCTACCACGCTTTTTTGGTGTGGTTTCTTCGCCCTCAGCTGTCTCAGCCTCTTCTTCAGCGGTTTCGGCTTCTTCCGCAGCTTTTTCTGCCTCTTCTGCGCTAATAGGCACAGGGATAGGTTTACCAGAATCGTCCAAGAATGGAACAAAATCATCTACAACAGGATTGCCATCTTCGTCAATTTCAACTCCGTCTTTATTGACGTAATACCTGTCTTCTTCATCCTGCTTTTGATAACCTTCTTCTGTGCGATAAGCAACAAATCGCATACCCTCTGTTTCGATCAGGTGCTCTTTGCCTGTTTCCTGATCTAGAAAAATTGCATGCCCGTCAGAATTAATCAGCTCATTTTCTTTATTAGCAAAGTTATAATTCTTGAGGAATTTGTTTTCTTCAAGAGTATTATCATAATTAGGATCTAACTCATAAATCAAAGAAGCTAACTCACTAGCGGCTTCAATAGCCCAAGGCTCGTCACCCTTTTTATCATACTGAGCCAAGTCTTCAAACACTGGCGTAACCTTGTCTGTATCCAAAACACAGAGTGTTACTAGAGCATTAAAGCGAGCATTGTCAGATTGGCCCTCAACGGTATTAGAGTCCAACAAAGTTCTCTCCGCGATTAGGGTTCTAAATTTAGCGCGTGTCTTTCTCAAGTCAAGCGCGATCTCTTTAGCATCTTCAAGAGGGATACCACCCTTTTTGAGTTTGCTCTCTTCTTTTGCTACTGCCGCAAGAAGTTTCTTTTCTTCAGAATCTTTAGCATCATCCCAAAGCCCCTGAGATCTCATGTATTCGCCAAGCTTTTTCTTGAGAATAGCTCCGCCTTCTAACGCTTCGCGAAAAGCCTTATTATACTCAATCTGAGAATCCTTATACTCTGCCGTAGAAGGTCTTTTAACCCAGACAGTAACGTCATTGTCGTTCTTGTCTTTAGCGTTAACCTCTACAAAATCTTTATCCTTCTTATCACTCATTATCTTCTCCTTTTTCTACTACTGGTAAATTAATTGTATGTCTGTTCCAAGAAATGTCGTACTGTGTCATTTCCGCCTCTAGGTTTCTCATTTGGGTATTTCCCCGATCTAGAATTTGTGAGCGAGCATCTTCAAAAATAGCCTTAAGTTGAACTTGCTCATTAGTTAATTCTTCGTCGGATTCCCACAAAA
>Ga0208030_1001701_pt1 | contig 11996 bp, 7 predicted proteins | sample MalvirDeepMed_M9_FD_184246 | JGI IMG/M metagenome (GOLD analysis project Ga0208030, IMG submission 184246) | Marine viral communities from the Global Malaspina Expedition - Malaspina viral metaG DeepMed_M9 (SPAdes) (version 2) | ecosystem: Environmental > Aquatic > Marine > Oceanic | place...
CCTCTGCTTCCTGTGCATGGGGCCAAACGTGCTTGATCCCCGTTTCCATAGATTGCGTTCTTCGATGTTCTCCCAGAAGATTTTGTTCCAGTCCTTCGGGGCCACCTCCGTCTTCGGCGGGGGCATGTTGTTCATGTCCTGCGCCATCTGGAGGGCCTCCCCGACTGTGTACATCGCCTCGCCGCCGCCCTTTCCGTCTGGCGCTCCGCATATCAGTTGGAACTCCTCTCCAAACAGTCGAGCGTCCCCGAGGTCACGGGTCAGTTTGACCCGCTTGTCGTTGCGGATGACCGTGATCGTCTGGGAGCGTCGAACGCTCTGGGAGTCAGGAGCCGACTGGTTGAACTCTCCGATATACCAGCACGGCTCGTGACTCCAGATTTCAGTTGTGTTTAGCTCGACAATTGCCGCCAAGGATTACTCCTAGACAGTCCAGTCACGGTTGGCGGAGATATCGACGTAGTCAACCCACGCATACTCAATGGCAGCGGTCTTGGCTTCTACCATCGCAATAACAGCAAGCTCTGCTGTAGTTGAAACAGCGCCTGTCTTGGTCTGCTGTAGCACACCGTCTATGTACCAACGCGCCGTCCCGTTAGGGGCGACCTCAAGACGAAGTATCTGCCACTCGGCAGCGACCGCATCGTCGTTCGCGTCTAATTCCCTAGAATCAGTTTCGCCGGTCGTTGTTCCACCGTTATAGACCATATGCCAGTCTTCGTCGTCTGTGAGTTCAGAAGACAAAAGGAAGCCACAAAGGTTTGCCGCCGACAAGGTGACCGTAATTGTTTCAGCGTGAATGGTCGAACCCTGTAAGTTCTCAGCATCCTCGTTTTCATCGGTCAGCCCAAAGTAAAACTCTTTTGTGTCGAGGTCTACGAATTGCACCCTGCACTCGGCTATAATCGTTCCCATTTTCCCGACCACAAACGATTGTGGTGTTGCAACGCCACAGGAGTGATCAGCTTCGTTAGTTGTTGTCAAAATACCGACACCATTATTTGCATCGGTTTCACCAACAGTAATACCTGAGTCAGTCTCGGCAATACCCTGCCCTAAGACCCTGAGTCCCGACCCACCGAAGGCTCGGGTTGCCGCTGTTTCAGCGACAATGTCCTCGCCTCCAAGGAAGTCCTCAAAGATTTCGATTCGTCCTCTTGCGCCATGCACTTCTGCCATTACAAAGTCTCCTTCTGAAGCTGTAGCTCCAGCCTTCTTATTCGCGCCCTATAGGGAGCGATCACTTCACTTATGTTTTCAGTCTTGCGGGGGATACACGCCAGATTCTCCAGCCTGTTGTCCCCCATGTCGCCGTTCATGTTATGCACAACCCACCCCTTCGGAATGGGGCCGTGCCGTCCCGCCCAAGCCTCACGACGTGGGTTCAATTAACCGGCTGGCTCTGTCGCATCCATATGCACTTCTACCAGCCAGTTGCCCGAGGAGCGTTCGCCGTAGGCGTACTCGTCATAGTGGAAGAGCGCTGTCGCGCCGCCGCCGAGTTCAGGCATTCGCTTGGTCTCGACGTAGGGGCTTCTGCCCTCCACAAGGATAAGCGCCATCTGGCTGAACACGCCGCCCTTGGCCGTGTTGGAACTTATCGTCAGGTTGCCGTCCTCATAGAGACGCGCGCCGGAGATGTTGCCTCGATATCGGTTCTGGAACGCCTCTGCGGCGATTCCAACCGTCAGCGGTGCGCCTCCCTGAGCTTCTGTTCCAATTGCAGCCACTGTGCTGATGCCTGGAGTGGTCAACTGGTTGTCGATGTCGGCAAGCTGGAAGCCGTGGAACACTGCGTTGATCGGCGCGGTCGCAGGGGCAGGCTCCGTCGTGTTGGAGGTGATCCTGTATGAGGCCGACGTGATGTCGCTGGTGTCCAGAGCCGTAGTGCCGTCGCCTTCCGTGCTGGACGCGCCGTCAATGGCCGTCAGGCCGTCGGCGTCCTTCTTTCGCTCAATGGCGTTCTGCGCCAGAGACCCTGTCTGGGCGTAGGCGTTCGCGCTGATGCGAAGGGCAACCCGATCCAAGATGACCGTATGCACCCCGATCACCGTTGGGGTGATGGAGAGGAGCGTGTCGCTCATCTGCTGTGGGTTGTCAAGCTCAGTGCTTTCGGTCACGGCCTGCGCTGACAGCTTTGCCATCGAGACTTCGTTCCAGACCGTTCCTGTATTCTCGTCAAGTCGCTGGCGGTCTACCAGATTCGGCATGACCCCTGCGAACTCGCGAACTATCCGTGCCGCAGCGATCATCGTCGGAATGCTGTCGGCAAGGGAATCGGTAATAGTGTTTCCTACTGCCATTTCTTGCTCCTAGATGCGGATGCCCTGCTTTCTCAGCATTTCAGCCGCCTGCGTTATTTCTTCTTTAGTCATGGAGTTGTTCGGGTCTCCAAGCCTGCCGAGGAGGTTGCCGCCGCTCACGGCGGGACCGCCCGTTCCGAGGCTCATGTCTCCGACTCCTTCTTCTTCGGCCCACTTCTCGCGTTCAGCCTTATGCTGCGATTCGAGGTCGTCGAATCTCTTCTGGTAGGACTTTTGCTCCAGAGATCGGGTGATGCCTCGCGCCTCCATGATGGCCTGCATCATGAGCGCCCTGGCCTCTCCCGTTCTGCCCTCGTTGGCTTGCTCCAGGCCGGTGTTCCATGTCTGTCGCACTTGCGCCAACTCCGGCGCTGTGTCCACCTCCAGCAACGAGTTGCCTTCGGCGTCCGCCACAGAGGCGTAGAGTTCCTCCTTCAAGGAGGTGAACTCCTGCCTGGTCCTGCCCGAAGATAGTCTATTGTCGATAGCGTCCATCTGCGTTCCGAGGGCTTCCGTGTCATCGTTCTGAAGAGCGCGGGCGACGGCAAAGTTAGCGTCCTTGACGGCATCGAGTTGAACTCCAAAATCCGCCACTATGGACTCTACGCTCTGCGCTTTGGTCACCCGGCCTTCCAGAGACTTGAACTTTTGGGTTAGCTCGTCAAATGCAGTGTTCGTTTCGGCAACTTTGGCCTCCGCAGCGGTGGCTCTTTCCTCCCAACTCAAGGGTTGCTGCTCTTCGTCGGCTGTGATCGCAGGCTCGACACCGGGCAGGTTCGCCGTATCGTCGGTAGGTTGCTGTGTCATTGCGTTCCTTTCATTGGGGAAGCCCCTTCTGGGGGATCGCCAAACAAAAAAGTCGCCCTTTTTACAAGGCGACTTTCGCGCACTGGGCCGTATGGGCTTGTCGCGTTAGTATTACACTCGTATTCTATATGTGTCAACCGACTCCTGTCGTTTGATTTCAAAAGATGTCCGGCATCTGGGACAGACGAATAGAGCTACGCCCTTCAGGGCCTCGGCTACCTTCCTTCGGCATTCGGGACATCGAACGGCCTGCGGCAACATCAGGGAGCCACTGCCAGTTCTCGCTCAATCGCCAAAGTATTGGTTATCTCTCCCCCTTGCTCCTTACGAAGCCACCTGATCTCTGCTTCCAATAGGCTGTTTTTAGCCGTTGTGATATATCCCCACATCCATAGCTTGCGCTCTAGGTTAACGTCATTCTCGCGCATATAGATTTTCTTTCTATCTGCCCGAGCCATTATTGCCTTTAAGAGAGGGTGGTTGTCTAAAAATACGGCGGAGTCGTTTGAAGCCCTCCACTCTCTATACAGGCTCAGAAGGCCCTCTTCCTCGGCCAGGTCACGCCTTGCCTGGAGGTAAGGCTTCATCACTTCCTGATCGGCTTCAAAACGCTCGATCATTTCCCTTACCTCTTTGTTGTCAAATCTCTTGCCTCGGTAGGTGTTCCTCTCTCCTGTGACCGGGTCAATCGGAACTACCTCGCCGTTAGCGTCTACCCCGGTTATGTATGCGCGGATATCCTCGTCAATGTCGTCAGCCTGATCCAGAATCTTTGCGCGCGCATCGTCACGCGCATCGAAATCTATCTCTATAGTCACACGCCCTTCAGCCGTCTCATAGATACTCGGCGCGTCAGCCATCCAGAAAGCCTGGGCGAATGTGTCCCAGATATTTTGGTTTTTAGATTTCTTCTTAAACTCGGCTTGAATATCGTCATCGCCTAAAAGAATATTGGATTGATCGAATCGCGTGCGCTTGAACGTCTTAATAGCCTGACGAAGATCATCTCCGCTCAGTCCTCTAAGTATATTATCTGCCAGTTCTGATTCTCCCTTTTCCTTCAAACCGGTGAGGGTGTCAAAGCGACTGGATATCACTTGAGACAAATTCATCGGAGCGCGACGGTCTTCCAGGGCAAGCAGCGCCGTCTGAACGTCTTTGTCTTCGTTAATCATCCGTTTTTGGGCGACAGTAAGGTCTTTCTCAGCCGTGTCAGGAAACATTTGCCGTCGCGCAAAATCCTTTTGGTCAGTGTAGCTCAAGGCGCCTGACTTCAGCCCGAAGGTTTCTCCGGCAATAGTCACTCCAGCCGTTAAGATATCTCCTCTTTTAGCGGCCCTTGCCGCCTCTGGTATCTCCTGAAAGGCGAACGGGGTCATCGTCTTTATAGCGTAGTATCCAGTCTTTGGAGACCACACATTTGCCATCCCCCTGCCCACTTCCCTGGTTCTCTCTCCAATAGCCGTTGAGCCAGAGAACACGTCCCACCCCACACGGACCACAGGCGAGGATAATGTGCGAAGGACTTCATGCGGCCTGCCCATAGACGTCAACATGAGTCCCTTGGCCAGAGAGTCCCAGGTTCCTAGCAGGCTGAAATCCCGATTTCCAACCCGCGCCCTCATGAAGTTAGAGTTAGGATTGCCCCTCACCCACGGACGCATATCGGTCTCATGCCCGTTCATCCAGTTGATAAAATGAGTCAACATCACCGCGCTGCCCACCATCTTCAGCATGGAGCGACGCGCTATTCGCTGGTCAAGCGCGGCTCCCGGCCTGAGACCAGTCGCCGCCTTAGCGACCGTTGATAGACGGGCCTGTAGGAATCTTGGGGCGAATAAAAGCAGTTCGCCCCAATCGCCGCCAGTGCGATTTCTTGAATATCCCGTCATATTGTTTGCGATCTCCGCAATGCGCTCAAGGTCGCCATTCCGCCGAAGCTGCTCCAGGGTTTTGCCCATGCTCAGCTCGTTCTGAAGCATGTCGTCGGCCCACTCCAGCCGGATCGTGTCTCCAAAGAATCCGAAGGCTCGGTTGGCTTGCTTAATCCCAGGGACTCGCCCAAGCGCGGCGATCACCCCTGTGAGCGGCACTTGAAGCTCTCCCATCTGAGCGCCGCGAACCGAGAGATTATAGCTTCCTGCCCACTCTCCTGCGGTCAATCGCCCGGTGGACTTGGCGGTGTTATCGTACTGCGCTATAAATCTCCCAAGCACTCGATCTCCGTGAACGCCCCACGCCTGGAATTGCGCCTGCACCGCAGACGCCCACGCCCTTTGGTTCGCGTACATTCCGGCCAGTCCCTGAATGCCAATTCCAGACATGTCCACAGTTGTTTCAAGACCCTGAAGCAATCTGTTAACAAACCTAACAGTTGAAAAGGGGGCAGTTTGTCCGATTCCACGCAAGGGGCCTTCCGTGATCATTATCTTGTTAATGGCTGCGGCCATTTCTTCAGGGAAGGAGTGGCCTTGCATCCCCGGTAGGTCAACATAGGCGTACCCCGTGCGGGGTCCCCTTTTTGCGGCCTTAATCATGTTGTCCCATTCGACGCTTATCTCGTCAAGTTCTTCCTGGTGTCTCGTCAGCATAGCCTCAGTGTTAGCGCGCCTAGTCTCTTGGTTCCGAAGCTGTTCGCCGCTCTGATTGGCGAATCGATTTGCTCTATCGGATTCTCGCGCAAGAACACGCATCTCCCTATTGAGCGCCGCAAAACTCAATTTTTTTTGTATGATGGCGCGTTCGGTCTTCCTTATCTCTACCGCCGTGATCCGAGCGTTCTTGCGCTGGTCCTTGAGTATATCGCCGCGCTCTATTAAATCATCAACCTTGGTTGATATCTTCTCCACTCTCTCTGAGAGATTATCTACCTTCGTGGTGAGTTGGTCAGCCATTCTCATGTGAGCGCCAACTGTTCGTTTAAGGCCCCCTGCCCTTGCTAGAGGGTCATCTCTTCGAGCCTTCCGTTCGATTTCGATAGAATCCAGTCCCTCTTTAATGGCCTTGTTTAGCTCTGTAATATCCTTTGAAAGTCTGCGTTCGCTCTTGTTCAGCGCCCCCCGCCACGTTTGCAGGTCTCTGACATTCTTCCCGTGCTGTTCAGCTAGGGCTACAGCATCCGCGATAGCGGTCCGAAGCTCCTTTCGGCTAAAGGCCAAGTCAGCATCCAGTATCCCTTGTTCCTCTTTGGAAAGCGCTCTTTGGGCCGCGGCCTCGGCCCGCTCTTCTGCTTGCTCTGCTCGACGCGTCGCGCGCCGAACAAACATCTCCAACACGCCTTCCCTGGTGTTCTGTTTGACAATCGTGGCCTTGCTGCTCCGTATCTTCTGTCTCAGGCGCTGTACCAGAGAGCGTAATTTTGGATCGACCAGCATGGAAGGCGTTAGGACAATAGACCTTCCGTTTGCGTCTCGGAGGCCCCTGAAATAGTTCTTGGCATGTATGCCAAAGGCGCGCTCTCCTGTGTATGTGGCGTATTCTTTCAACACCTCGCCAATAGCGGGGTATTGGTATCCTTTGCCTACGCCTTCTGCCGCCGACGTGAATGTCTCTGGCTGCTCCGGCCCTCTTGGAGCCTCGCCCCTGGTTTTTACTCTAGGAACCCTTACCGGAGTTTCCAGCCCTTCCTTTACCGCCCTGCCTCGCGGGATATAGAACCCGCCCTCCATGACATCCGCCCTGATTCCCCTGTCAACTTCGGCTTCGTCAAGTATTTTGGCATAGGGTTCTAGGTCGTCCTTCAGTTGCCGCAGCACATCTAGTTGCTTGTCACTTAGGTGGGGGCGATAGGTAGGAAGCCTGGCGGCTATATCCTGTATCGTTGGCGAGAGTATCTTGACAGGAACCACAGGCGCCACTTCCTGGCCAACCCGCGTAATTGTCAATGTTGGGTCAATGCCATCGAAGTGCATCACCTGATTCTTGTCATTGAAATCAAAAGCGTCATTTATCAAGGCATGATATTTCTGCGATATGACGTTGGACACATTCTCGATTTTAGCGTTAGACGAAGCTCGCGATTTCATAACGGGAGTGGCTAATTCATCATCCAAAGTCAAACGAAGCGGTGTCCGCATTAGGTTTAGCAGGTTCTCGCCGCGAGTCAGGCCCGGTAGGATGAGATCGAAGCCAAAGAGATTAAAAGACGGCAGAGGCACAGTGGCGGACTTCACCCTGCCAGCCATAATCGGGTCTATGTCGTTTATATAGTTCGCGAACTTCATTCCCAAACGATGCGCTTCAGGGGTGTACAGGGCCGTCAGCGCCTGCGTCTGCCTCGATAATCCCATAGCCGTTTGTCGCGCCGCAAAGCGGGTCGCCGGCACTGCTATTCCCCTGGCTAACGGCATAACTCCGACCGTTGGCGATATTGGAAATGACAAAAGCGCCGCCAGGAACGGGTTCATCTCATTCATGTCTCGGAAGGTTATTGGCTCCTCCCCCACGCCCAGCGTTAGTATGGAGCCAAGCATCTGTCCAATGGATTCCTGTGTGCTTCCAGGCTGCTTTGATATCTGGATAGCGCGCTCAAGCAGTTTCTGCGCCTCTCTCTGCTCGGCTTCTTCCTTTAGCTGAACGGGATCGGTCACTGGCTGACCGGGGACGTCTTCTGGGAAAGTTCGCGCCGCTATATCTCTAACGTCTTGCGGCTCCAGCCCGCTTATAACCCAGATGATATCGTTTTCGCGCTCAAAGGTGGACGGGAACCTGAAGTCCACAGGATCGCCCATGAAGCCTCTTCCGGTGAGCTGTGTCGCGACATCGCCAATGGTAGCTTCCGCTCCGGTCTTGAGTCCCTCAAAGAATCCCTTGACTAACGGAAAGCCCTCCATGCCACGCGCTCGCGCCTGTATATGCTCAATGGGCAGGCGCGTCACCGGCTGTCCCGTTTTCATATTTTGAAGAACTCCGGCAGTTCTCATTGCCAAGAGCCTGCGGCGAGAATCGGTCTCGGACATTCCCTCTACTGGAATGTCATACACGCCCAACCACGCCTTTTGTATCGGCGTTGTTGGATCAGCGAAACCCCTGGATACCTCCGTCCCCAACTCCTGCCTCTCAAATGTTTGTGACAATTCTCTGGAAGAGGGGAAAGTTGTTATTTCAGCGGGAGCGACAAAAGGCGTCGATATTTCTTCTTGCTCTCGTGTGACTAGCGATTCCCGAAAGGTGGGATAAGTTATAGACGGTAAGGGAGCCGACGGGGCCGTTGGCTCGGGTGGCTCCGATGGGGCTGTGCGTCGTTCGCGCAGGTCCTTTATAGTAGGAGGTGATCCCATTATATTCTCAACTCTGTTCTGCCACGGCCTCTCAGCGACCGTCTTCGTTCTCTTTCAGATTCAATATCCTCGCGCTCTGCTTCGCGCTCCAGGCGCTCCCCTTCTTGCTCTTCTCTTTCAAACCGCATCAATTCAGACGCCACTCCCTGCGGAGTCTCCCCGAACCGTTGCCTCAGACCCGGCGTGATGCCAACGAAATACTCCGAGAAGTCCAGCGGAGTTCCGGCAGTTCCTTTGAAACCGGCTTGTATTTCTGCCGACTCGCCAAGAAGGAACTGCTGAAAGCCTATATCGTCAGGCGCGGCCTCGCGTATGGCCTTGGCGAACTGTGTGGCTGACGCCCGTTGAGGCATCCTGCGTAATCTGGCCTGCTCCTGAACGTACTCCCAATCTTCAGCCTCTCTCAGTCGTTCCCTGCGGGCCTTCTCCATCTGATCAGAGAATGGCTGAAGTTTTGCTATTTGTTCTTCTATGGCCCTAATTCTTTCAGGGTCTCCAGTCGCTCCAGGGGAATATAAAGGGTCTTGAGCTGTACGGCCTGCCTGTGCAAGCCTTTCTACATCTAACGTAGCAGAAAGCTCGGCTAAAGTTTCTCGTTCCTTGTAGTATTCTTCAAATGATGGGCCAGCCATGTCGTCGCCCATTTGCTCCTGAATTCTAGCGAAGTCCAGAGCCGCCTCCTCTTTTCTCCTACGCTCTAGGACAATATCTGAGGATTTCTTTACTTCCTCCGGTGACGGTATATCGAACGGAGTCCCGAACCCTTCTGGAAACGCCGGTATCTGGCCGGGGTCTAGCTGTGTCTCTCTGTCTGCCAGAGCCTCTTCCAGGCTCTGAGTCATGCCCATCGCTCTTTGCCCCGCCGTGAATGGCGTAATGGCTCCCGATGGAGTCACTCCCTGCCCCATCTGTTGGGCATACTTCCATCGATTATAAATATCCAGTCGCTCTGACCTGTTTAATGTTGCGCCTGTGGCTCCCGGCTCTGGAAACATGAATTCGTTGAACGCTGTCTCGGATATATCTATTGATGTTATTCCGCTCTCTGCGCCGATAACTGCCTCTGGCTCCGCTTCCTCAATAAAAGCGACCTCCTCTCCGAAGGGCAATCCAGCGCGATCTCTGATCGGAAAGGGGCGCCTATCTGTATCAGGCCCTACTCCAAACTCGGATAGAAAGAAGCCCGTAACGTCATCTAAAGTCTCAAAGTCGCCTATATTCCATGCGGCCGCCTCAACCATCGCCGGCACCGTCTCAGTCACGAAGTGCTGGTAGAACTGAGGGTTTGACGAGGCCGAGATAATGTCATTATCTACGGCAAGATTAAAAGCTAATTGCTCAAGGCCCTTAAACTTCCCGCCTTCGGACACCTTGAGCGTTTCTTCGAGCCTAGCCCGATTAAGCGCCGCCGTGTTCACAGACTCAATAGAGTCCAGCAGGCTTTTAGCGACTTCGTCGTCGCCGGGTTCTAGGATATCTGGCGCTCTCGACCCGTCAGGCAGAATCGCAGGCTGATATCCTACGATTCCTGTGAGATTCTGTTTTTCCCATCGCAGAAGATTGTCTATGCCCCCTGCTTGGTAAACATTCCGCTGCCATTGGCTTAGAACGTCCTTATCCAGGCTGGATGGGTCACGTCCGGTCTCGTCCAAGTACCATTTATTGAAATCTTCTTTAGCGTCACCTAGTTGATACGACGCCCTAAGAGCGTCGCCCAGGCTCTCTCTGATGATCGCGTCAGCCTCGCTGCGAGAGCCTGCGCCGATAAGCGCGTCACTCAGATTGCCAAGCTGGTCTTTAGTTAGATCGCGCGCCTCGGAATAATTGTCTTTAATGAACTTTTCACTACCGCTTGGAGTGGAAAGATCGTGCTGAGTTATGAATTCCGAATGCTGGCTAAAGACCTCCTGGTACTGGCCCTGCTCCATAAACGCAATAGCGGCATCGTTAACCGCCTGGAACACCTCGAAGTTGGTCCTTCCCGCCGCCCGCGCCTCTTCCGCCACTTTATCCAAGTCTTCTCTGAAGCGAGCGTTAGCGAACTTGGTGGCGGCTTTTTCAGTCTTGCCAACAACTAGGCTAGCGTCGGTCTCAATATCAAGCTGCCTCATCAGGTCGGTCACCTGATCATTGAACTTCTTGCCCTCCTGCCCGTATGCGGCGAGGAGCCGCTCTTGGTACTCTGCCTGCCGCAGCGTGACCTCGTCAAAACCTATAGGCGGTAGCCGCCTCCAGCCGCCTTCGGGCGTTGGTAGCGAACTATCTAGCAGAGGCTTTTTCAAGTCCTCCCCAACAAAGAAGTCGAACGCCTCGGCCAGAGTTCCCACGCTCGGCATAGTGGTCATGCGATTGAACGCATTGTCAAAATTATCATCCGCGAACTGGACAACATTGCCCATCATCTCTGTGAGGGCGCTAATAGCGGCCTCGGTGGAGGCTGCCCCTAAACCTTCTCCCAACTCCTCCCTTTCTTGCGTGGATAATAGACGCTCAGGAAACAGGACGAACCCTTTTTGCAGCGGCGTAATGATATCCGCCAGCACCATGCTCTCAAGAACCAATTCCACCTTCTCTGTTCTCAAGAGATGCCTGGGGTCCTCAAGCAGCTCCAGGTCCATATTTTGATAAATGCCTTTTAGAGCGTCTTCCCATATCGGGCTTATGCCCGTTATGACAGTCGGCGCTCCTTGAACCATCCTGCCATCGTCAATTGTCCAGTGTTTGTAAAGCGAGCCTTCGACTATTGGCCTCAAGGTCTCCGAAATAGCAGCGCGGTCAGTGACGCCGATAATGCCCGCCCACTTATTGGTGACTTCGTTCACCAATGTGTCGACATTTTTCGCCGTGAAGTCTGGCACGAACAAAGTCACGTCGGCGTCTTCCCCGACGCCATGCCCATACAAGAATTTAGATGTCCTGTCATCGTCCCAGCTACCCGACCCCGGTTCATCCTCAAGATATGCGTTAGTGGCATTATCAAGAACCGCCTGATCGGCATCTTCAATTATTGCAAGAGCCTCCTCCAACGCTAACTCTCGTGCCTTGCCCACAATCTCGTATGCCACCTGAATTGCGACGAGGTCTTTGAATGCTAGTTTTTCAGGAGCCTCTCCCCCGAATATTGTCCTGCTGGTCTGGGCGACATTAAGAATGCGCTGTATATTTGCGGCTTTGTCGTTTCCGTTGCTCATGGTCTTTCCCTAAAATCTGCCGGGTCAATGCCCAACTGCTTCCAGCGTTGCATAATGGGATTAAACTCTGGCGTCTTGGGCAAAACAGGGCGCATTGCCTTCTTGCGCCGGGACTCCTGCGCTCCGCTTCTGCCGCGCTTTCTGATGCTTCGATACTCGTCAAGCACCGCTTCTATCGCCTGCGCGCTAGGGTTCTTTCGTCCAGCCATTCTCTACTCCCCCAGTAACGCTCCCACGTTGTCGATTCGAGCCGGTCTCGCCACGTTCTCGGACAAGGGCTGTCTGAGCGGCCTCGCCACTTCCTGCGCCCCCCATAGGCGGCTGGGTCAGAGGAAGCTGCCCTTCCTGCGCCGCCGCCCTGAGAGCCTCCACGTCCTCTGCGTCCACCTCGTCCATAGCCGCCGCCTCCGCCGCGA
>Ga0208030_1001704_pt1 | contig 11990 bp, 32 predicted proteins | sample MalvirDeepMed_M9_FD_184246 | JGI IMG/M metagenome (GOLD analysis project Ga0208030, IMG submission 184246) | Marine viral communities from the Global Malaspina Expedition - Malaspina viral metaG DeepMed_M9 (SPAdes) (version 2) | ecosystem: Environmental > Aquatic > Marine > Oceanic | place...
CGATGCCGTACATGGGAAAATGAGAAATGTCACTAATGGCTTGGGCGAGCAACGAGCAGTCGCCCCTCATAAAATTAATATATTCGGAGGGATGGGGTTCCTCTTCCTCGTTCATATACTCTCGCCAGTTTTCAAGTAGGAGTTTCATTTGTTAATCCTCATCCTCCAAATCCCACCATGACCACGTTTCAGCTTCGGGATATCTGCCTTTCATATAATGAAGCCACCATCCCCTTATTTTCATGATAAGGGGCTCTACTTCCTCTTCACTATACCCAGAAACCATTGCAGTTTCAATAAGTTCTCCTAGAAACTCGTCGACTACTTTTGATGCTGGGATTTTAAGCATTTTTGCTTTTTTATATAAACCTACAACATGAGCTTTTGTTTCAGCTTCACTTGTATAATAATCTTCTGCTCTTTCTAGTGTTTTCCAGATTTCTTCATCAGGAACTTTTTCATGAGTAATATCAAGCATTTCCGTTGGCTGCATGCTGTGCTCTAGTTCATGCCGGAAAGTACTTTTCAATTCTGGTATCAATTGAGAGAAAACAGAAAAATCATATTCAAGTGGCAGAACAATATTAATATGAAGATCAGAAGTTTTACGTTCTTCTTCATCACCGCCAAGTGTATACTCATAACTTCCGTGGGTCATAATATCGCCTTCTGCTACTCCATATTTTTCATCTTGACGCACGTGTATAAATATATCACGAATTGTATCTAGTTCATCAATAATCGGACTGGTTAAAGTGACCAACGCGTGTCCTTTCTTATCAATATTTTTAATAAATTCGTCATCTTTTAATACATGCATCACTTCGTTTGTTAACTTAGTTGCATATCTCTCTAGAGATCTTCCTTTCATATTCTCTTTTAAATAGCTATGCCAATTTTCAAGTAGAAGTTTCATAAATCATTTTCCTGTCAAAAAATAGTAACCCAATTTCGCGTAATCTTTCTTATTCATTGCTTTAGGGTCTGAAACACCCGGAAATACAGTTACTAACGAAATTAATTTTTTCCCTCCAATATCGCCAATCTCACCTACAATTAAGTTTAATTTATCGGTTGGCTGTAGAGGTCCATCAATTACGGGAACATCTTGTTGAATAACATACTGACCCTCGGGATCAGCCTCTTCTGGACTTGATAATTCGTTGCCTTGCATATCAAGCACCTTCAGATCTTGTTTCATTATAAAGGGTATGCCCCTATTATTTCCAATTTTTTCTCTATAATCAAAAGTTCTAGGACTAGTCCCTTGTACCTCACTTTTGTGGATTATTGAATCTTCGCCAATATCACTTCCCATTTCAACATTAAACCATTTCAATTTTGGCGGCTCTCCTGCAACTTCATCAGGATTTGGTTTCTTTTCAAGCAATTCCACAATTAATTCAAGCAAAGCTTGATCATTTAAATATGCATCAGAGAATTTGGATCCTGGCAGATCAGAATCTCTCATATGCGATGTCTTAGCATGCTTAAAAGTGTCTGGTAAAAGTAAAAATATATATGGCCCAGCATCGACAAGGCTTTGTTCTGTTATTTTGTCAGCATAATCTTTTAAATATTTATTTCCCCGAAGAAGCTCTTTTGCTGCTTCTAATTGATTAATGTTTTCTGTCAAGTATTGTCGCCAGTTTTCAAATAGTAGTTTCATTCTAAATCCTCCCCTTCCTTTACTTTTTCTAAATCTTCTACTTCTTCAATAATTTGAAGCGCCTCTAAGGTGTGCTCAAAGCCAATATCAATATACATTTCTGTAAGATTTCTTTTTGCCTCAAAAGCAGTTAATTTTCCTTTTTGGAATTCAATACATATTAAACACATATTAGCACCCGTCATCTTTTAAAATCTGCGAATAAATCCTTTCCATAAATTTTTGAATTATAACTTTAATGTTTCGTTCTTTTTTTGTTTGATCGTCAGAAATTTCTTTAACTTTTTTTTCTAAAGACACGATTTTCGTATTAACTAGATAATAATAATCAACAGCTATTTTCTCTAAATTAGAAATTCTAGAATGAGTGGAATACACCACGTTGCCCAATCCTAAAATACCAATAATTGCAATTATTAAAATAATTATATTTCTTTTCATTTCAACACCCTCTTATAAAAACGTAGATCGTTAACGTTAAAAAACCAACTATAGTTATCGCTGCCAATATATTACCAATATCAAATTTATTTTTTTTAAAAAGTTTCATTATATTAATTAGTTTTTATTTTTAGAAACAAGAATTAAAGTAAAGTCTAAACACCAAAATAACCCCCCATTGGACCACGATACTAATATGTCTGTAATTTTCTCTGCGGGCCTGAAGCTAAGAGAAGCCTTTACATCAATAACAATTCCTACAACATCTCCGTAAGAATCAAATTGCACCATATCACCAATTTCAAATATTGGCACCTTCATATAATAAATACAAAAAAAGGGAGCGTAAAGCTCCCTTTAAATCTGAATTAATAATAATTCAACCAGCTGTAGGCGCAATTGGCTCTAGTACGTGTGCGCACTCATTACACTGAAAACATTGAACTGGAAATTTAAGTTCTTGGCCCGTGGGAGACAAAAGAGCAGAAAGCTTTTTCATCATTGCTACGGGTGAAAAATATAAATGTCCACACTTCTCACACCCAATATCTTCAGCTTTATTAATATCGATATTTACTTGTTGTTGCATAATTTTTCCTTATTTTAGTAATAAAAACGTTTTTATTGTATCTACAATTTTTCTTATTCGAGAGGGCTTTTTATTTGTCACGAAAAAGTTTTTTTGCCACAGTCTCCAAACGAGTATTCATTTCTTCAACCAATCTAGTATAATTTCTTTTAAGAGTATGTACTTCATCAGTTAGTTGTGAATATGCGCTAGTTAGTGTCCTAAGACGATTATTAAAATCTTTATTTTGAGCTTCTAACTCTTTATTTGTTGCCATCATATATCTCCTTATATAGCGTTATTGGTAAGGCTTAATATTATATTACCACAGTCCGGAAACGTTTTTAATAGAAAAAGAATAAACAAATGTCTTCTATTATGGTCTTCCTCTTTGGATAGCCTTTTCAGTTATTTTATCAGACCTAAGTTCTTGAATTTGTTGTTTTAAAGAGTTAATAAGACCTCTTAAAATAATATTTTCATTTCTTAATTTTTGATTCTCTTCCATGATATTTTTAATAAATTTATCCGTCATATTTTAAATAGAATATATCTCAATCATCATGCCGGTATAGGCTATAATTATTTGATTCCTTTACATTTCTTCTGTCAATTTTTTTTATCACTTTATCTATTTTTTTCCCTAAAAAGGTGCACGCTGCAAAAGTTGTTAGCGCGCTCACAATAAAAATAATTGTTAATGATAGTGAAAAACTCATTATTTCCTCCTAAGCTTCCGATCAGACTTGAACTGATGACCTGCTGATTACAAATCAGCTGCTCTGCCAACTGAGCTACGGAAGCATTGTCCATTAGATAATTTGTTACAAACTCCGTTAACCATCGAGTCGACACCGCCAAAAAATACATTCTCAACCACTCTTCGTTGACAATTTTGATAGGCCCAGAGCATAATTATTATAAATACAATTATGAATATCGTAAAAAATATTTTTTGTAGTTTATCTTTCATTTCCCATTTCATTTAGTATACCTATTATATAATATAAATCAAAAAATATAAATTTTATTTTTGATAAGTCCCGAATGCTCTGTCTATAAATGTCCAGAAAGTGGCGAAATTGTGTTTTGGGCTTTTCCTGTGATGGTCATAATGAAATTGGGATATTTTATTTTTGTGAGGGAGGGAATGTATTCTATAATGTATGATTTCATATAATATGACATAAGAGAGCATTCCAGAAGCAAAATAAAAATTAGTACCAACCCCAATCAACGCCGTTACAATTGAAAAGCCAACCCACCCGGCCAAAGGAATTAAAGCATATTTTTTCCAATTGGAGTTATAGTCATGTTTGTGGTGGAGAGTATGAACTTTTTTCCATTTTTTAATAAATTTTAAGTTTCCTAATTTTGTATGAAATATAAATCGATGATTAAGATAAAAAAGAAGAGCAGAAAAGAAATGGCCCAATATAAACTCTATCATCTACTCTCCCGATAACACACACTTTCCGTAATCAATTTTGTTACAATATAAGGATCACAATTAGCATTTGGGCGCCGATCTTCTAAATAACCAGCGCCATATTTTTGAGTTTGTATGGGAATGCGAATGGAAGCGCCACGATCAGAGACTCCCCATCTAAATTCTTTATATGAGCAGGTTTCATGATCTCCAGTTAATCGTTTTTCAATATCATTTCCATAGTTCCGAATATGCAGCGCTGCATTATCCTCTAAAGCTTTGATCGCTTGTATACATGCATCATATGAACTCCGTGTCTTCTTTGTTGAGAAATTGGCGTGGGCACCTGCCCCATTCCAGTCACCACGTGCCGGTTTTGGATCTAAATTTATTTCATACTCATAATTTTCAGCAACTCTTTGCAACAAATAGCGTGCAACCCATAGTTGGTCTGATACTGATATTGCACTTAAGGGGCCAATTTGGAATTCCCATTGTCCAGGCATCACTTCAGCATTAACACCACCGATTTTCAGCCCAGCTGTTAAACATGCGTTTAAATGTTCTTCAACAAAATCACGTCCAAAAATATTAGAGGTACCTAAGCCACAATAATAGGGCCCTTGAGGTTTAGCATGCCCCCAGGAACCAAAGCCTAATGGCGCCCCTTTTCGAAATAGAGTATATTCTTGCTCGATACCAAACCAAACATCATGCGCATTATAATCGCCTTGTACGGTTAAACATAAAGATCTGGTATTGGTTTTATGGGAGGTCATATCAGGATTTAGAACTTCACATAAAACTAGTTTATCTCGAACGGGATCTCTCATTGGATCTGCGCAGATAAACACTGGCTTTAAAATACAATCAGATTTTGATCCTTCTGCTTGGCCACAGCTGGATCCATCAAAACTCCAATTTGGAAGCCGATCCCCCTCAGAAAGCACTTTTGTTTTACTTCTTATTTGAGATAATGGCCTTGTACCATCTAACCAAATATATTCAGCTTTATAAGTTCTCATTGTTTAATCCCCTAGGAGACAATCCACAGTTCTACAAGCGCTCGTCCACATTCTGCAAAATTAAGATACTTGTTGTTAATAACAACATGCCTGTTATAAGAATTCTTCTTCCATTTAAATGTGGGGTGCATTGTCCACTTATCATAAAGATCAGATTTTATATAACCAATACTTAAGCCGCCTTTACCCCCAACAATAATGTTGTATTTGCCTTTGGTGCCTTTCCATTGAATTTTTTTACCAAGCTTTGTTCTTTTAATAATTTTTTGTTGTCTAAACTTTTCTAATGTGTCCAATTCAACCCATTCATCGATTTTTGCTAGATCTCCACTCCAAAACATTATTTTGCCTTTTCATTGTTGTTATGTTTCATCATCATACAGTGACATATACGACTAGTGTTTTTCTGGGGCCATGGGGTTTACAGCCTTCCAATCTGGCGGCCGCTCTCCTTCATAAGGATCCCAATGGCCATCAGTCTCTTCACCTTGCATTGCTTGCATTAAGTTGAGCAAGTCCTTTTGGTATTGTATACCTTCGTCAGCTTTTGGTCTCCAAGTTTGAAGAAGCTTATTAAGTTTATCCCAAAGAAGCTTGCCATTTTCTTCTAAATTGGGCGGATATCCCAACAATTCAAAAGTTTCAGAAGTTTCTGCATATTTGGCCTTTCTGTAATCTTTATCCGTTTCATAATCTGATTCGATTAAATTTAATTCTTCTTTAATCAGTCTCTTTAATTGTGATTTGGTAAGTTTCATTGTTGTTATTCCTTGTTAAGTCTTGTTACCGCATGTCAATAACAAAACGGCTCCTTATAAATAGTTGTGCAGTCCCACAAAACCATAAATTGTTTATATATTTGTCTTTTGGGTCGCATGCAGCCATGGCGAAAAAGGCGGGGGGCAAGATCTTGGAATATTCACGAAAATTTTTTTTTCCAACTATCGCACTTTGCGCTTGCTTTTATACCCCAATATTAGCTTTGTTTGTCGTAGGAGAACACAAAAATGTTCAGTATACATTTGGAAAAAAGAAGGGGGCGTATGATTTTGTCCCGCATCAAACTCATCATCTACCCCCTCTAATTCGCCAATTTTAAGCTCATGTGTATCCTTACATAATTTCCGGTGATCTGCCACGGGGCAAACACTAGCTACCGGTTGAATCGCGGCGATACGCACAACCGATGGAATTATTATATAATCCATGGAGCTAAAAAACATTACACTATAAACATTCTTTGATTACTACCACAGTCGCGACTGCTACTGCAAGAAGCTTCCAATGACGAACAACAAGATTTTTTGCTCTAACTAGTAAATTTTTCATTTTAATATCTCCCGCATGCATACATGCAATGTCCAGTAACTAGTCGACTTAACTTAATTAAGCATTGTTTTGGTATACTTTGGCGATGGCAATACTTAAATAAGTATCAGCTTCTTGTAAGACGTTTTCATTTGTTGTATTACCCAAATACCAAATCATGCCAATACCAAGCTTTTTACATAGCTGAACTTCTGGAGTGTTATTAATATCTCTATTCCCACCATTCCCGAAGAAATCGGGTTTAAGGAGTCTAAGAGTATTACACACAGTATCATCAGCATCGTCAGCTAAAATTACATCCGTAACCCCTGGAATATGCCTAAGTACAGCTTCACGATTTTCATATTTGGAAAATAGCTGTTGATTCCAGGCATGCCTTGTGCACCACTCATCACTGTTGAGGATGATCACAACGTCGCCTATCTTAGCTGCGTCCAATATCATAGCTACGTGATTTTTCCGCGCTGGATTAAACCCACCACTTAATGCTATGATAGGTCTTTTTTCTTTTGTCATGCTATAGCCTTATATTATATAGTGGGCCCACCTGGATTCGAACCAGGGACCAACCGGTTATGAGCCGGTGGCTCTTACCACTGAGCTATAGGCCCGGGATTTATTCACTCTCCACGTATACGTCGTATACTTGTGGATATGATGTTTTGTATTTTACAGTAATAAAGAAATTGTCAGGTTGCCGCGTAGGGGGCGTCATCTCCGCTATCCCTAGCATTATATTTCCACAATCGCACGTATCGGCTGAGTTAGCGCGAGTAATGTCTGTAGAAAACCATTTTGTGTTGCACTCTGTACACTCAATGATCGATTTAGTCCTCGGGCCATTATCTTCTTCTTCCATACACTAATATTTAGTGTGCGCATGGCTATTTCCATATCTTGTCTAGCTTGATTTTACTCTTAATCGCCAATTGTACTAGCTCGTGAGTTGGCATATCTTCCTCAAACTTCTTTCTCTTGCCCCTTAGAGCGCGTTTTAAGACAGTTCTCTCCTCTATGCATAGGAGGATCCCTTCTTCGATTGCTAACTCTTTAAGACGCATTCTCGTGGCGTTCCTGGTGGTTGCCAATTTATTGTATTGGCCCTTCAAGTATAACGCCTCCTTAATAAATTCTTGTTTTGTTACTCTCACGTGTTATTCCTTTATTCTCAAAAAAATATTCTGAGGATTTTTTTAAGATTTTTTACGGGCCGCGCATGGATCTTCGCCGGCTGTTACACCGAAATGCTTTTGCAAAAGAACCCACATCATTTTTTTGTGTTCAATTTGGCGATCGTTCGAACTGTAAAATCCGGAATTAACCATATCCGCCCACTTTTCGGGGGTTTCCTTCAAGGATCCGATCGCTATCTGTCTCCATTTTTGATATCGTGCCGGCTCTAGAGTTTTGGCTTTTTCAAGCCTAGCATCCAATTCTTTAACTAGTTTAGCCACTACTTCTTCGCGACATGCGCCTTCTTGAGTTTGAGCTTGAAACGAGCTAAGAATGCCTAATTCTAAAAGCGCTTTTTGCGTTTCTTCTTTAATTAATTTTTTTAATTTCGCTTTTGTGATTTTCATATATGTAAATTCCTCATGAGGCAATACAATAACTAGTTTCAATATCTCAAAAATGGGTTACGATTCACTTATGTATATGGTCGGCCCGGTACGCGTATATTTTCCCATCGGGACATACATTCGGGCATAGGGGGGGGAGGGGGGTACCCTCTCTTATCGCTTGTTTCAATTAAATCATGTTTCTATAATAGCACCTTCTTAACGCTTTGTCAAGTAGTTTCTGTATGTTTTCTCGCTTTTTTATGTTACCCTCGCATGTATAGTATCTTACCATGGATATCCCTACTGTAAATTTACTATGCATGTGTTGTTTGTTCTGAATTATCTTTTGTACTCTCCGATCTTTTTCTATCTCCACTAAGAGCAATCTTAATTAACCCATTGATATTATTACTAATTAATTTCGAGTGTTTTTTGATCATAAGGGTCATCATACGTATACAAAGTACGCATGGCCAACGCGAACCTAAGCGAATCTAGGGATGGATTACCCTTGTCATCGCTCATATACGCACAGCCAGACGGCAATAATTGCAATAGGTTATCATGCGTTAGTGTAGTTAATAAATTTAACACGTGTATAGTTCCTTTCCATGTGTATAGTAGCTATGCAATGCTACATGTTAATTAGGTTAACGCATAGCTAATATGCGTATAGTTACTCAACGTAGCGTTAATGTACGTCGTGTAGAATCTTTTCACTTGACAAATTTGCCAGTATATGGACTTTATACTTAACCTACCCACCAACATTTTCCCACCAGGCTGAGATTCGCACTGTTAAAAATACTTTAAGCAGGGCAACCTCCCAACCTATAGAGATTACATAAGAATATCAACTACTCGGCCTTCTGCCGTTGCAATTCGGATTTTCTTACCATGAATGGAGTTGCTCTTGCAACCCTTGGCATAATTATATGCCTCTCTCTCTGAACCAAAGGGACCACAAATATTAATCCAGTGGTCAAAGTTTAATTTCTGTACGTAGAATTCCATTTAGTGTCCTCCAGCTTCGCTTCTTGCTTGCTCTCTCTATCTTCTCTTACAGTATACCAAAAATATTAGCTCTTGTCAAGAACTATTTTCACTTTTTAGAGTTTTTACCCTCTCGCGAATCTTTTGCTATAACGCCTGTCAAAAATAATTAGAAGAAAGCGCCAGGACAATCCGGGGTACAATCGCGATTGCAATTGGTTTCACAACCAATTGGTTCGGGCGTACCTTGAACAATAGAAAAGAAAGGCTCGCCCTCTTTCATTTTATAAGTTACTTCGCCCTCGTCAACAGCCACAAGAAGATTGGCGATGAGGGATTTTGCAACTGCATCCTTCTGAGGATCGACAAACACTTTTGCTGCATAAAAATAAAGGTCATTCATTTTTGATCTCCGCTATGATTTGATGAAGAATTGCCACATGGCAAGACTTGCGAGAATTTGACAACCAAGAACAATCAATCCTTGAATTAGCATCTTAAACAACCTGTCGGAATAGTTCGGGATTATTAAAAACATAGAGCGCCTCGCGGAGCAAAGACTTGTGGTCATACGAGAATACTCGCACGCCCATGATATGAAGATAAAGAGCTAGTTGCCTAACCGTTGCCTTTTGAATGTTCTCGATTGAATACAGCATATTTGACCTCTTTTAAAGGGTTAAAGGTAAAAGGAGTTGAGGGAAGGCGGCATAACACCCACTCACCAGTCATCGCTTTCGCTCGTGGCCCTTCATGACTACCGATATTGGCTCAACTCTCTGCACCTTAATTATAGGAAACGAATTCGTTATAGTCAAGGAATTTATACAAAAGGAAAAGATCAGGCGCTCTCAAGAATGTTTTTAAAAAGATTCTTTCTAAGTTGAGAGTCGGTGATTCAGCTACCAGCGTTTTCCCCACCCTCCGAAGAGGAGCTTGAATTTAAGGGGTCGGGGGTTTCACCCGCCACCTGATCCCTTCCAGTGATTAAAAATATCAATTCTTTTTTGTCGATCCGGGGGGCGAATTCCGGTTCAAGTCCCTCGCGCATTGTGGGAGGGCACGCCCTGAGTTCAGAACATTTTTTTTGTCTTCCTCCAGCTTCTTTTATAGTATAGCAAGAAAAACGTCTGTCGTCAAGTGTTTTTTTGACTTTTTTGGCCTTTAAAGCCGATAATTGCCTTTCGGTGGGTTAAAATGTTCCCACGCCCAAGCAAGACCAAAAGTCATGACAAGCCAAATAATCACTGTAATATCAATCATTTACGAGGTTTTCCTTGTTTTAGGACATCTTCCAAGAATTCAACCAATTCGGATAGCCTGTCTGCTCTTGGGCCAACTAGCCTGCAAAAGAATTCGGGCATGAACCGGCTGAGATCGTCGATATCGTCCAAAACGTCCAAAACAGCCTCTTTTTGCTCTTCGAGCCGCTTTATGTCTACGTTTTTGAGTTTAATTATAGTGCGGTTTGGTTTATTCATGGCCTTCCGCAATATCTAACATCGCATCGAGAAGATTGACGATGCCCTCAAGGCTTTGAATCTGCTTTTCGCGAAGTTTCATCGTTTCAGAATCGCCGCAGGTCGAAAGATCTTCGACGTCCTCAATTGTGGTGAGCAACGCATCGCGCTGTTCGCGCAACATTCCAATGTCCACTTTTGTGACTGTGATATCTGTCTGTTGGTTCGGGGCTGGATGCATTATCCACTCTCCTCGTGAAGTAATAATATATTTGGGGTCTTTCATAATAATATAATTAGCCTCTTTAAACATCTAAGGGGCAATAAACGCTTCTTTATCACGTGAAAAACTGTCATCATCGTCAAGATTTAGCGGCTTGACGTCGAAAACGAACCTGTAACCACGTGCGCCCGTCACAGAACCATCTTCCGAGTGAAAAATAGTCTTTTTTGTAAGTTCCTGAAGGATTTTCGCGACATATGCTCCCTCGTGATAGTCTTCCAAATAGGTAATGAATGGAAATTTTACTTTAATTTGCGTCATGTGTGTTCTCGTCCATCAACTTTTTAACAAAAGCCTTTGTAGGCATTAATGCGCCCAAAGAGGCGCGCAATCGCAGTTGGTCATGCTTGACCTTAAAAAGAGAATCGGAAAGCTCGCCTGCCGCCTGCTGTTCCAACACCTCATGCCAGTCATCATGGCCTTGAATATTCAAGTCATCACAACGCAGGTTAACAAACTCTCGAAAGAGCCGAAAGAGTTCAAGCCCATTAAGGGTGATTGATTTATCTTGAAGTGACATTATTAACATCCACTAGGGATTTTATCCCACGTCGGGTCAAAGGAGCGGCAAGGCATTGAATTCTTTACCTTTTCTTTCAGCCACTCGTGAAAACGAATAGCGGTGTCTTTATCAAAGCCGCCAACGCTCCAAAGAATTTTGGCAGTCGGGTGATGCCATGCGTTTGCCTTGTAATCATACAGGGTTACAACGTTGCCATTCTCATCCTCGAAAAGCCATTCCATCGTCACCTTGTCGCTTTGGCCAAGATGGTCTTTGCCAATAGCTCCCACAAGTTCGTTCGGGGTGAAAGGGCCGGCCTTCGTTTGAAGATAGCTCCTATTCGACGATTTTTCTGAACGCTTAAACATTTTTTTTCCTATTGTGCAAAAGCAACGAGTCTATCGGTGCGGTAGTAGGCGACGCACTTATCGCTATTCCAGCCGGTGCGCCCATAAATTTGACCCTCGTACTCGATGGCGTGAGGCTTACGAATAAAATCGATGTAATCTGCCACATCGAGCATAACCACTTTCACCCCATCGGGCAAAGTTTCTGTGGCTCTGACGGTAACGGCATTTTGGAGTGATTTTGCTTGCATGATGTCTCCCTTGACTGTCTATAAGTATTATCTCATAGAATTCGGCTTTTGTCAACAATTATTTTCTATTTATTCACTTTTTTTGCAAGCCTCGGGGCACGTCTGCAAAACGAGCGCAGGATATCCCATGC
>Ga0208030_1001707_pt1 | contig 11981 bp, 26 predicted proteins | sample MalvirDeepMed_M9_FD_184246 | JGI IMG/M metagenome (GOLD analysis project Ga0208030, IMG submission 184246) | Marine viral communities from the Global Malaspina Expedition - Malaspina viral metaG DeepMed_M9 (SPAdes) (version 2) | ecosystem: Environmental > Aquatic > Marine > Oceanic | place...
TGGTAGACCCACAGCCAGTATATGTCAATAATTACCCCGGCATAACATGTTATATAACAACATGAACCATGTTATACCACGCCTGAAAGGGCTTTTAAGGGGAAAAATTCTGTCAGGGGTATCCATTGTCTTTATTCGATCGTGCTAAGCCATACCCATGTGTCTTTATTTCGTTGTTGCGTTAGTAATGACAGCACCTTCGGTGCGTTGTGTAACAGCTTCGCTACCGCTCATCTGTTGCGGATTTGTGTGGCTGTGGTTCGTGTCTCTCTCTCTGGTCGTGTAGGTTTGGGGTTTAATCACTACCAGTCAAGGCAGGGTACCCACAGGCTACCCTAGCCTCGACCGGACATATACCCGATTAGCTGCGCTTGAGTTTTTTGCTTTGTGTAGACATAAGATCGACTATTCCCTTGATACCTCTGCCCTATCTTGGCAATTTCTGTTACCTTTGCAAATTCCCTTTCACGCCTAGGTATACTTATTCACACCCAAAATAGCCTAAAACTGCTACTAAAAGGGGTTACATTTGCATATATTTATTTAGTATAATGTACCTAGATTAAGCATAGGAGTGTGAGTATGTATCTGTTAAATGTCGAGAATGACCCTAAGACCGCTAAGAGCGTAAAGTTTGGTTACCTAACAGGCGTCCAATACCTAGCACCAGAAAAGCTAGCATCTGAGGCACTAGGCAAGCCGATTAACTTGTGTGCCTTTGCGTCTGCTGGCTGCGCCACAAGCTGCCTAAACACGGCCGGACGTGGAGTGTTTACACCAGTGCAACAAGCCCGAATAAATCGAACCGTATTATTCCACACCGACCGGTCCGCATATTGGAAAATGCTAGTTAAGGAAATCAAGGCATTGATACGCAAAGCATACAAGAGAAATCTTTTGCCGGTAGTACGGCTCAACGGTACATCAGATATTTTATGGGAAAATCAGCCAGTAGTTATTGATGGCCTAAAGATTGCCGACAATATCATGGAGCTATTCCCTACCGTCCAGTGGATGGATTATACCAAGTACCCATACTCAAAGCGCCCGACCGAATCACTACCGACTAACTACGATCTAACATTTTCACGGTCAGAGTCTAACGAATCAGACGTGCTAGATAATCTGGTAAATGATAGGCGCGTGGCCGTAGTCTTCAGCAGTAAACCGACCGACTCTATACCGGAAACTTATACCGTCATTGCCGACGGCCAGAATGCCAGAGTACCAGTAATTGACGGCGATCTATCCGATCTGCGATTTCTTGATCCTGCCGGCGTAGTGGTTCACTTATACGCCAAAGGTAAAGCCAGAAAAGATACGACCGGATTCGTAGTACAAAGGTAAAGCATACAGAATAGAAAAGAGGTAAAGAGATGACTAGAGTAATAGATATCGGCGACCTATGCACACATTGCGGAAGAGATACATCCCTTGGCAATGGGCTATTCGTAAATCGAATACCTAGCGGCTCAGATGCCAAGCTAGTACTTACAAGCGGTGAAAACGACATAGAGATACAAGTAGATGTGAACGGCTATATGTGTGCTGATTGCCAGAGCGTAGAGTGTGACCAGTGCGGAGAGCTAACACTAGACTATGACATAGATAACAGCGAGATTATTTGCAGTGATTGCATGGGAAAGAGGTGAAGAGATGAGCAAAGCATATGAAGTATCTTGGACGATTAAATTGACCAGATGGATAGAAGCTAGCAACAAAGCGGAAGCAATAGAGATTTCAGAAGATATGGGAAACGGTGGTATGGAGGTTGATACATATGATATTACGCCGATGAAAGCAAAACGCATCAAATAGAAAAGAGGTACAGCCATGACTAAGAGTATAAGACAACGCAGGATCCAGAACCTAACACCGGATCAGATCAAGAGGCAGAAAAATTCTAATGGATCACGCCGATTCTATCTATCGATACAGGAAGTTAATGCAAGGAAGGAATTAATATCATGAAGACTATCAGAATTAGTGACAGTGCATACGAACATCTAAGCAGTACGGTATGGTCTGCGGTAATAGAACCCTTCAGCTATTTCCCGTCATGGTGGGATACGATCTACGTTACACCTGGTAACAGATTATTCGTATGCACTAGTCAATGGGCTGCGGATGAAGAACCACAATACCCGCGGCGTAGAATATTTACTAGGCGTCAACTTGTTGAGACATACCTCAACATAACCGATCCTACTCACTGCGGAGGATATAACATACTATCAAATCCGGATGCATGTGCAGCAGATATAATCTTGCAACACGCATTCTTTGGTCGAATAATTTTTGGATAAGGAATTAATATCATGATGGACATATTCAAGGCAAGGCGTACATCCTCCGAGTGGCAGATACTAAAGCCAAGGATAGTCGTGCTAGATGCTGACGGTTGGGATCGTCGCAACTATCAGTACGCCTGGAGTGTAGAGCGCATAACAGAGGCTGAGTATCTCAGGCGCCGGAATAAATCAACCTGTAAATGGACAACGTCGCCACTAAATCTAACAGATAAGGATTAACGACATGAGCATAGAAGATCAGCAGGACGCAGAAGTTTGCTCAAGGTGCAATGTGGAAATTATGTATGAAAGCCCAGATAACTTTAGCCCAGTATGTTACGACGACGACGAGGTACATTGCGAGGAGTGCTGTACCTGTGGCGATGATGAGGATGATGAGACGAGATGAGCATAGAAGATCAGGTTATACGAGGACTCAGGCTAGAACGCATAGTGCCCAAGATCCCGCCATGCCGATGCTGCGGTAATACGCTAGGCATAATGGATGGTATCACCGAGGCAGTACGCGAAGGTGTAGGCATACATACCAGGTGCATACCTAAGCATTGGAACATGCACGGCAAAGGGAAGAACACTAGCAGATGTTCGGAGTTTGGTAGCAGCAAATCTTTAGATCGCGAGGTGAGCAGATGAGTTATATGAAAAGGGTAATGGATGAACATGGGATATGCGAGGCATACATAGAGTCGCAAGAGACTGCACTTAATACAGCAAAGGATCAGATCCAGGAATTGAAGGACCAGAATCGGGAATTGGCTGATGCCCTAGGTAGGGTTCTGGATTGGATAGATGGCGAGGCTCCAGATTTTAACAGCAAAAGCGTAGAGGACGAGGATGCCTGGAATGAAAGGGCATCCAGGGTATGGTGGGATGCATACGATGTTTTAAAGAAAGTAAGAGAGGTGACAAATGAGTAAGGTGGTCATGCAAACTGACAATAACTGGTCATGGGATGACCGTATTAGTGGACTGAACCCTGTAACCAGAAATGAAGAATGGCTCCAGATACTACCGGACAACCCTGCGGAACTGATTGGTTGTATTGGCGAGATCTTATTAGGCTCGGATGAATACTGCACTGGAGCCGATGAACTTATACGCCATAACAACACCATATATATCGTGCAAAATATAGACATAGAAGAAAGCGAGAGTCAGTAATGGATACTCAAAAGATATCAAAGGCGGATAGAGATGAGGTGTTAAATGACTGGCTTGATCAGTTCAAGCCGGAAGATATTATCGGCTCCAACCTTAAAGGGTGGCCTAGTGACATCGAAGAACACCTGCTGGATCGTGGCTACAGTTGGTGCGACATATGTAAGACCATCGCAAAGGTTTCAACATTAAGTTGGCTACAAATATGCCGTGACTGCGAGGTAGACTCTTAGGCACAATAGGAAAGCCATGTAAATCTAGGTAAGTTGACAAAGAGATATGGTTGTAGTATGATGCATAATATCAAAACTGAAGGGAGTGCAGCTTATGGACAAGCATTTAGATCATGGAAAGATTATAAAGGGTTTAGAGAAAGCCATCGAGTGGGATAGGCAAAGCCGAATCCAACGTATCCAGGCAGATGAGGCAACGGCAGAACATGACGAGCATGATGATGGGTATGACATTCATCCTGATCCATACTGCCGTGTCTGCCGAGAGGTTGGATATCTAGATGATATACCGGAAATAGATTCAGAAGACTACATGGGGGGCGAGTAAGCTTATGTTATTCGGTAAGGAATTAGAGAAGGCCATCCAACTGGCTGACGAGATGGTGCAAATTACTGCCAGTATGCAACGCACCGCAGAGGACATGGTGAAACTCATGGAGTCCAGGACTAGCAAGCATACTGATGATAAGGAGTCCAAATGCCTGAACCAATAGGCCGGGAAGAACACCTCTTGCGAACCATACGCAAAGCCGTGAGCAATGCTTACGCTACCAATGAATACACCCTGGAAATAAACATCAGTGGTGGTGCAACCCGTATCAATATCATCCTGATGCCTGATCCGGTAGAAGATTACAAAACAGGAGAAACGCTTTGATAAAATACGAAAAGATCATAATAACAACCGCAGTGGAAACCTACAAGTCCGAGGACGCACCCGGCGTAAGCGCACTGGATAGCATAATACCAGTGTTGCAAAGCCACCTTCCAGATGATGATGCCGTTACCATAATAGGTTACGACTCAGAAGACTACATGTTAGTAAAGAAAACAGGAGAGGAGAAGGTGGATGTCCATAAAGATTAAGGTAAAATGCGGAAACTGTAGTACCCCTCAGAGTGTAGTATTCCTACGGCCTATTGAGGCACAAGCCAAGTTGGGAGTTAGTGAACAGACCTTTAATAAGTACAGACAATGGGGATACTTGGAGGGTCATGACTTTGGACGTGGCTACCTATACACTCAGGACCAACTGGACTCAGGAATCAGGGAACTTAGAAAAGCAGATCAACAAAAGAATGTGGAGATAATTTACCGTGACTAGACAAACAGATAAGCCGGAAGTAGAGATAATACAGGGCGAGGTAACAGCAGCCTACGAACCCACCAAGAATGAAGCAGGCAAGTGGCGCCCTGCCAACATATATGTTGAAACCGATGATGGTTCTGCGAAGATAGCTCAATTTCCTAAAAGTGACTTTGATACAGGGGTAACCTTTGAACCAATTCAGATGCCACCGTGGTATACGTCACTCGACATAGATAACCTGGTCGGAGCTAAAGTACAGGTTGTTGCGGCTTACAAGAGTATCTACGAAGGAACCAAGGAATACAATCGAGTCCAGACATTCAAGGTACTCGACGGTGTAGCCAAGGTACAAGCAGACTCTACGCCGGGTGTAACCTCAGCTCCTACTGCATGGGGTAGCCTAGACGAGCGCATCGCTTGGAACTCAGCCCTAAATAACAGTTGTTCTGCCATTCCATGGAAGGAGAATTATGTGGTAGGAATGGGCGTCGGGAATACTGAGTGGCTGAATCAGGTAGACACCTTAGCACAAGACATATATGCCCTTATCCGCAGAGGGCCATTGCCACCAGTAGAAGATACCCCTGATGCGGATCAGCCAGATGACAACCCCGAGGAATCTCTTGGTGTACTGAGCGCAGAGGGTGACAATGCCAACTGAAGTACAACAGCACCCTCTTACCAATGGCACGTCAGTAGATATAAGCCGTAACGGTAACCACCAGTACTGGATTGGTGATGGCCCTAAGATGAAGAGCGTGACCCCTATGACCCGGCACGTTGAAGGCGATACCTTTGGGGTAGGTATGAACTGGGCGCTGAAGATCGCCAGGGAGAATGGGGGTAACCTCAATGCCCCTCGGCAACTCTCCAATAGGGCTATGGAGGCAGGGAACGTACTCCATGAGGCCGTGGATAACTACATAAGACACGGCACTATCACTGAAGATAACCCGATGTTCCTTGCGTGGTTTCAGAAGGGGCAAAACGTGGAATGGGTAGCATCGGAACGGTTCCTCTACCACCCACAGATGGAGTTTGGTGGAACCGTAGATGCCCTCTCCAGAGAGGGTGACGGTAGCATTGCGATCCATGACTGGAAGACGGTCGAGCCTGTGTCATGGAATAAATACGAGGATAGCCTCAGACGCAACAAGGACTGGTCCCAAGTCTCAGCTTATGCCGATGCACTACAGGCAATGAATAGCCTATGGACGCCAATCACCAAGGGATACATCACATACATAATGCGAGATGGCAGTGGTGCTGTTGTTGTCAAGGTAGACCTGAAGCGTGGACTCGCCTTGTTCCAGGCATCCAGAGAATTATTCTTATTAACTGAAGGGAGTGAATGATGACCCCAGAGAGAGCGGAAGTATTAGATGGATTGGTAAATGCTAAACATCGCCATAGGTATAAGCTAAAGGAAGGGCTACTTTCCGGGCGTGTTTTTAGATTGCGTGTATGTGACACTCCTATGAAAGATCCAACCAGGCTCGATGAGTGTAGCATGGTGGAGGAGTGGTATCCCATACCGGAAGGGTACGATGGAGTGGTGCGCTTACCCAAGGAGTGGGCCATCGGTGTGCGTGAGGCAATCCGCAAAAGGGCAACGCATAAAACCGAGGGGGAGGCGGTAATATGAACGCTTCATACTACCATAATGAAACACCCCATCGCTTACTGATTAGGGTGCATGACAAGCTAGGCGTTATCGAAGACAAGTTGACCCAACTAACCGAAGATAACAGGGCTATGCTCCTCCTGATGGGTTGGGAACCACCTGCACCACCCGTCCAGACCCCAATCGAAACCTTATCGAATGGGATAAAACCCGATAAGTACCGAATACGAGCATTGAGGCGTAAAGGTATCACCACTATTGAACAACTGCTGACTAAAACACCAAAGGAACTTCTGGAACTACACTCTTTCGGCAAGGGTGCGCTTGCCAATGTACAAGCCCGATTGGAAGCCCTGGGCTTTGGTTCTTTATCTTCAAGCTATGTGGAGGTGGATAGATAATGGGAAGAACAGCAAGACTAGCATTGACAGTAACCCATCCCGAACACGGTGAAGCGTGTCTCCTATGCGCCAAAATACAATGGTTGGGTGAAAGGGTTAGAAAGTTCCATAAGCATATCGCTAAAGAGGAAAGGATGTTGCGCGCTGAGTGGCAGAGGAACATCGCCACGCTTATGCCAGACTTTAAGGAATATGACATATGCCGTCGTGACCTGAAGAAATGGGAGGGCATATCTTCTCGGTTAGTAAAAGAGATGGAGCGCCGGACCACAAAGCTAAAAGCCAGACAGGCTCTGTGGCGCAAGAGTAAAGGCCAAATACAGGCGTGGTTTAAGAAACACAAACTACCAGTATGCCCAGTGCAAGGTTTGATAACAGACAAAACCACGCGCCTGGAAAAGCGTATCAAACGTTACCAGGCATTGATAAAGAAAGTGCCTATAAGAGTCGAGAACCTAAAGATATCACTGAAAGACTATGAGGGGAAAAACAGAAAGGCAAATGCTAAATACGTCGAGGAAAATTTTCCGTTGCCGATTCACCTCAAATGGGATAAGAGACTTACCCGAGTATTAACTCAGTGGCAGGATAACCACCCTGTCTGTATGAGATGTGGCTTGAGGTTTGGAGGGTTTCATGTAGGGCAAGAACACTCTCTGGCATCAGGGGATCTGGTCTGCCAGTTCTGTCTAAAAGAACTCATGCCACAACGAGTACCAGTCTATAGTGAGAGTGAATGATGGGCATAGGAAGCAACCAATCACGGCGTACCCCAGTACCCCTGTGTGGGGGTGGACACTCGGAAGCCTTTAAGCTCCAGTGTCCTGAGTGCAAGCCTGAGCTACTGTTGGAGAGAATAGCTGATAATGGTGATCTTCAAACGTACATCCTCGAGCAGATGCTTGATGAGGGTATCAAACCCAAGAGAACCAAGTGGCCCTCGTCTTCATACACTACGCCACCAACACCACAAACGACTCAGCAATACGGTAAGAAGGGGGGGATTTCTATTGGACCCGGAAGAAGTGGATCAGGGTAACCTCTATGACTATACGATGGAAGGGAGTGAGGGCCAGTACCGGTTACACTGGCCTAACCTCCACATTACCTGTGACGTGGAGAGGATGAGGGAGTCTACTGACCATGATGTTAAGGCTGACCTGGAATTCAACTCAGAACGTCCAACCAGTGCAGGACACTTATACGGTGGCAGGATCTTGGTTTCATCGCCAACAGCCAAGAAGTCTCTGGCGAAAATGCTTGAAGAAAGAGATGCCCAGGTAGACTGGGGTGCAGTGATGGAACAGGCATGTAAGTCTATCATCTCAGACTATCGTAAGGGTTCGCCCGAGGTCATGCTCACAGGGGATGTGGATGTGATAGCACAGTCCAGATGGCTGATAGAGCCTATCCTACAGGAGTATAACCCCACCATGATCTTTGGTCCCGGCTCTTCAGGTAAGAGTTGGTTCGGACAATATCTCGCCACGTTGGTGGATGCAGGGATAAGTCACGGTGGACTGACAGTAGAGCCTGCCAACACCCTTGTACTGGATTGGGAGACATCGCAGGATGAACTCGGTGCAAGGATTACCATGTTAAGGAAAGGCTTGAACCAGACAGGGAAGTCCGGTGTATGGTACAAGGCCATGAGTCAGGGATTATCCTCTGATGTGGAGACAGTGAGGAAGATTATACTCAACCGAAACATCTCATTCGTTGTACTAGACTCACTCGGAAGCGCTTCAGCCGGAGAGCCGGAATCAGCAGAGGTGGTACTCAGAATGTTCGCCAGCCTGAGAAGCCTCAAGGTAACAAGCCTGTGCATAGACCACACCAACAAGGAAGGTACACTATTCGGATCAGTCTACAAGTTCAATGCTGCACGTCAGATATTTGAGATAAGGAAAGACCAGAAGCCCGGAGAAGACAAGCTGGTGTTCGGGTTGTTCCATAAGAAAGCAAACAACTCCAAGTTAATTAAGGACATAGGATTCCAACTGGACTTCTCACAGGAAGGAGCGGTTAACGTTACACGTCAGGATGTGCGTGACACTGCCTTGGCACAACACCAGTCTATACCTGACCGTATACTCAACACATTCCGCCAGAACAAGGGCAACGGCAAGATGACTGTAGATGATGTGGCAGAGGAACTATGGACCGAAGAGAAACCTGTCAGTAAGGAAGTTGTCAGGACTGCCATGTCCAGGCTGTTCAATCAGGGTGTACTTATGAAGCGCTCAGAAGATAAGGACACGGAAGGCAGACAACAGTACGCACTACCTGTACGAGTGTCACGAGAAGAAGTGAAGGCTTCCTTAACAGAGTCCGGTAGTGACGCATGGACAATATCGTGAACACTGATCTGGCATCCCTTGAGAAGGGTATCAGGGCTATCGAACTGGCATACGTTAACGGGTTACGCCTTGTTCCCAACGGTAAGGAACTGGATGTTAGGCGTGACCCACAGGCAGAAAATTATAATAGGGAACAGGCTGAACTCATCGTGCGTATGCTCGGAAGAGGCAAGGATGACCTGTTGGTTATCACAAGCAATCCCGATGCAACGAAGGATATCCTTGTGCAGTCACAGAAACAACTGGCTGAAACAAGGGAGTGGCTCTTCACACACCTAGACCTATGGGACAGGCTTGAGAAAGCCTACAGGCTACTCTTTCCGGATAACACAGCGTGTATCAGGGGAGATGATGGATGTCCCGAGGGGGTGGTGGCATGTTGCAAAGCCTGTGAGGGGAGAAGTACGAATGGCAAATAAGAAATTTTACTACGGCGATACCGTGATGCTACGACATAAAGGTTATCCAAGGCATCCTAACCACCGAGGCCAGGTGCAGGGGTTCAAGATAAGTAAATCACCCAAGCCCACCAAGCCAAACCTTGTGTACTACAAGGTGGCCTGTGAGTGCGGTGCGTCCCTGTTGCCAATGTCAGCAAACCTGGAACATGTATCTACACCACTCGACTCGGAACCCATAAGTCTTCTGGACTCAAGGAGAACATTCTTTCTGAAACAGATAGGTGTACAGGCAAACTCAGGTATCCTGCGAGAACAAATAGACTCGGCACTTGGAGTGCTGAACGAACAACAGAAGGCCGTCATATCACAGCGGTTCAGCCTGTACAGCGATGGCGGGTCTACCCTACAGGCCATCGCAGACAACCTTGGCTGTACCAAGCAGTACATTCTGAAGGTACAGAATAAGGCCATGCAGAAACTTGAGGCTTTTCCGGGCTTGGTAAAGGACCATGCATGAAGATAGAACTGGATCGGCTACCTGATAGTAACCTCAGCCCTAACAAGAGGCTCCATTACATGAGCCTCTACAAGGCTAAGGCTGCTGCCAAGATGGAAGCTGTGCTACTTGTCATGGCCCAGGGGAAACCGGAACAGCCATACAAACATGCCCACATTACCGTCACATGGGTAGCCAAGGACAAGAGGCGTAGGGATATAGACAACCTGTTCTCTTCCATGAAGGCTTACATCGATGGGCTTGTGGAAGGGGGGTTACTGGCTGACGATTCAGCCGAGGCTGTGAGTTACTCACTCCAGTATGTACGAGGCACAAGGGATAACACAATCATAGAAGTAGAGAAGCTGTGATTACTGCTATAGGAATAAAATAATTAAAGGAATGTTATTAAGGAGATAGGATAATGATAAATAGTAGAACAGAGACACCCACAATGGAATGGTATGAAGATGTACTCGGCAATCAATACCGGGTGCAAGCAAAATGGGAACACATAGATATCGTCCGAGCCAAAGCACTACTGGCTAATCAAGTGGGCATACAGAGGCCTATATCACATGCTAAGGCCAGCACCTATGTCGAGGCTATACATAAAGGCGAGTGGATTCAGAGCCTGGCAACCATCCACGTTGCTGACACAGGTAAATTGCTAGACGGCCAACACCGGCTAAGGGCAATGGTGGATACAGGCAAGGATGGCATACGTTGCTTAGTAATATCAGGACTACCGGAAAGCACGGCTTCCTATTTTGACCAAGGCCGCCCACGCTCATTGGAGGCTGTCATTAAGGGGCAAGGGATACCCAACTCAAAGGAGATGGCCGCAACCGTGAAGATGATGTATCAGCTATACCATAATACAATGACCCCCCCTCGTAACGAGGTAGGTAAGCGGATCTCCCAGGACAACAAAAATTTGCAGTTCGCCGTTGCGGAAGCCAAGCGAATGAAGGATGACGCACACATAGCTGTGCCTATCCTAGCCGGTACTTATTTTGTCCTTCGCAGTCACTACGGTAAAGAGCTTGTCGAGGAGTTCTTCGAGATATTTACCCTTGGAGGCTCAACCCGGAAGGAACCCCATCATCCTATTACGCGCTTATTTACCACCGTCCAAGGCGAATGGCAGAGGTTGCAGGTGAACAGCGACACGAGGGCATTGCTTGGCGGGCCGAAACAATCAGGTGGATTGCCAGGCTCAAACAACTCAACACCGGCCATGAGGTTTACCTTGATAGCCTGGATATGTCAGTCGTTTGAAACATGGATTGGCCAAGGAGACACTAGACGCCTACGGCAGATGTGTGAAAATGAGGAGGTGTCTAGGTATATCGATGCTTTCATAAATAAATTACGTCAGTACCTCAAGATACGCACAAGCTATCAGGATGAAATAGAGAATATGTTAGAAGAGGCAGAGGAATTAGGATAATGACGGGGTATACCAAGGACAACATGATCATAGAAGTGGAGAAGTTATGAATGAACTCAGCTTGTTCTCAGGCTATGGTGGCTTCAGCCTCGGGCTACGGCTCGCAGGACTACAGACAAGGACGGTAGCATATGTCGAATGGGAAAAGTACCCACAAGAAATCCTCAAGGCAAGGATCAAAGATGGATACCTCGACGACGCACCCATCTTCGCCGATATATCTTCCTTCCGAGGTGAACAGTTTAGAGGAATGGTTGACATCATTACGGCAGGATTCCCATGCCAACCCCACTCAGTTGCAGGACTACAGCGAGGGGCTAACGATGACAGAAACAAGTGGCCTGACACGCTCAGAGTTATCCGTGAGGTGGGACCAAGGATCGTCGTCTTGGAGAACGTTCCAGGATTGGCTTCTGCCTCAAAGAAACGAGGAACACCAGCCTATGGGGGAAC
>Ga0208030_1001717_pt1 | contig 11937 bp, 12 predicted proteins | sample MalvirDeepMed_M9_FD_184246 | JGI IMG/M metagenome (GOLD analysis project Ga0208030, IMG submission 184246) | Marine viral communities from the Global Malaspina Expedition - Malaspina viral metaG DeepMed_M9 (SPAdes) (version 2) | ecosystem: Environmental > Aquatic > Marine > Oceanic | place...
TTCGCTAAGAGTCTCAACGTTTTTCCTACGCCTCCGAGCAAGCCTGTAAATAAAGCGCCTTCAGTTCCAAACTTAATTCGGTTCGCTAGATCTCTCGCAGGATCACGATTATCAGGATCTGTTTCATGAAGACGGGTAGGTCCTCCTAAAAAATTTCCAAAGGTTCCAGCAGCTGTGGGGTCCCCAATAAAAATTCCTTCTGCTACACCGCCGGTGATGGCACCTGCAGCAAATTTAGCGACTCTTCCTTTCGTGTTAAGCTGCGCCATTTTACTTGCACTTTTACTTAAAATCTTTTTAGAACCTTCATTAGCAAGAGTAAAATAAGTTTTAGCTCTTTTATGTTGCATAGCTTTGGTTGCTAATTTGCTTCCTACTTTAAATCCTATACCTCCAGGAACTCCAATGTTAACTAAGAGTTCGGTAATTTTTCCTGCTGTAGTGGCATGAGCTTTTTCATCCCACGTTGTTAGATCATCAAAGTATTTTTCAACCTGAGCAGCTTTGTTGGTATCTGCTCCGAGGTCCATGAGTGATGCACCTAGAGAGAAAATTCCCTTAGGAATTTGAATAAGACCGGAGCCTATTCCTGCAAGAATAGATTCCATCGTACTGATTTCATTATTCTCTTCTTCAGGATTTAAGATTGATTTTTCTTGCTTTTTTAATTCGTTTAAAGAAGCCATGTTCCTCCTTTATTATCTAGTGAAACCTTGGCTGCCCCACCATTTTTGTAGTTCAGAAAAATCTTTGTCATCTATATTTTTAATGGGTTTGAATTCTTGAGCCCGATCACTTGTTAAGTCTTTTACGTCCACTACTGTAGTTAATTTTTCCACTAACTTTCTTGTATTTTCATCAGCCTCCGCCTGCATATCTTCATAAGTTGTTCCTTTTTTTTCTACTACTTCTTTTTTTTCTTCCTTTTTTGTTTCTTTTTTATCTATAGAATCTATCGTTTTCTTTTGAGTATGAAATTTATCAGCTTCATTAAATGTTGTATAGTAATTTTTCTTAGCCACTGTTTTACCCTCATCATTTACTGATTCAGTTACAACAAGCCATGATTGTTTTTTTGGATCCCACCATATTTTTTCCATATCTAGATTACCCGCATCGAAAGAGAAGTCTCCTTCTTCGTTTTCATTAGCAATGATACCCACATTAACATTGGCTCCTTGTTCTTGTATTAAATCTGTTACATATACTTGTCCCAGTGCTAATCCCATTGAACCCTGTATAGTAGAACCAAAGCTTCCTGGTGTAGCTTTATCTCTAATCTGAGTTGAAAGAGTATCAACACGTCTCTTAACACTAAAGTCTTTATTTAAAGTATTTTCAGCTTCCGCGGCTGCAATATCAGTCAGAGAGGATATAGAGAGATCTGTTGCTTTAATGCCTGCTAAATATTCTGCCATCTCCGCTTCACTTTTGCCCGCCATTAATTTTTGATGAGGCTCGATTGCTTCCGAAGCTGCGGTTTGTAGAACGTTTCCCTTCGGCGTCGCCGAAGCCATTCTTAAACCCCAATCGGTTAAAAAATCATAGACGCCATAGCCTCGTGGAGGTTGACCATACATCCCTAAGGTTTGGTCTCTAAGTTCTTTTACTTTTTGAACATCTAAACCATTAGCATAACCCGGTCTATTTAATCCTGAAGTTATTCCTTGGCCAGCTGAACCGCCTCTTTTAAACATAGGCCTGTTAAATATTCTACTCATTATCTTGTTTGATACTCCATACCTCTCATTGGACCCATAACATTACCGTAGATACCACCTGCTGTTGCGCCGATACCTAATGCTGTTTGTAATGGTGTTGGATTAGGAACGTTGGACCATTGGTATTGTCCTGGCATTCCGCCCATGATACCCGTGATTCCTGTTCCGTAAGCCTGTAATCTTTCCCATGGCTCGTAAGCGGCCATTCGGTTTGCTTCCCTTTGTTGATCAAGGACTGCTTGTGACTGAGCTTGTTGAAGAGCTCCTACCTGTCCCATCGCACCGATTTGTTGTCCGACCAATGAAGGTTGAGTTTGTGCCAAATTCATTTGCTGGTTAAAGGCTTGTCCAGCTGCTTGTTGAGCTTGTCCAAATCCTCCTTGCAACATCTGAGCTTGTAAGAGAGCTCGGTTTCTGTCGGATCCTGATTGATATTCGGCCAATTGAACTCCCGTTCGTCCTGCGCCCAACGCATTCATTCGGGTAGCTTGGTCCATAATACCTCGTTGTTGAAGCTGTGCTTGCTTATCATATTCGGTTAGAGTGGTATCAATAACATCTTGTTGGTACGGAGACATAAAACCACTGTAGCCACTTGGCCCTGAGTATTGTTCTGCCTGCGTAATATAAGGAGCATAACCCCCTAAACCTGTTCCTGCGAGTGACGCTGCATCCGTTTGTAATTGATGTTGTGGTGCCACACCCGGTTGAAACATTTTTGTATCAATGGGTTTTTGGTATAGTCCTTTTAATTCTGTTGCATAATCTTTACCTAGACCTTCTATAAACGGTGCTGGTAGTGTACGTGTTTCTTGTACGGCCATTATATTACTTCTCCTAAACGTTGTGAGGTTGCGAACATACCTTGTGCGGCTTTATGTCGTTTCCCTTTTTGTTCTAATTGTTTCATTGTATCTTGCAAGCGTTCTGCTCCTTCTTCGACATCTCCGTCTCCTGCGCCTCGGACTGCATCTGCAGTCATAACGAATTCATTAACACTCAGTCTTGCTGGAACATCGTCTGCTTTTTCTTTTGCGCCAATGTCTACAAAGCCGCCTGTGTTTCTATAATCTTTTTCTGCTCCACCTAAATCCATAATTCCTCCTTCTTGACGTCCTACTCTTCCACCTTGAGCTCCTGTGTAATTAGGATAAGGATAAACAATGTCATCTGCTGGTGGAATTTGTGCTAACCATTGAGTCCATTTATTAACTTCTTCATCTCGTTTTCCTGTATCGAACTGTACATCACCTGGGTTTGCAGCTGTATAAGCTCCTCCTGCTAAGGAAGCTGCACCAATCCAAGGCAGTGCGCCTTTGTACCATGGTTTTGGAGCTTTAGCTAAAGTTGTTCCTAGTGTTGATCCTGTTGTAGCTCCACCTAAACTTAAATCACCCAAAGCGGCTATATCAGCTTGATTAGTAGCATTTATAGCTCCCCAATCTATAATTCCTTTTCCATCGGCTACATCAGTTACCTCTTTTACATTTTTCCAACTAGCGGGTATAACTCGTGAGACAGCACTACTAATATTTCTGCCTACATTTCCTGGTTGTAACCATTTAAATCCTCCCCATTTCTGTGCTCCGCCTAAACCTTGTTGAGCGGCTACATTTGAAAATCCAGCCGTTGCTATATACATCATCGCCATTTTGCCAAGATCGCTTTTTAATATCTTCTTAGCTGATTTTAAAACTTTTTTAGCACCGCCGGTAATTGCCTTAACTGCTTTTCCTATAAAAAATCCTTGTCTAGGAACTGCATTAGTAATTCCTCCGTCTCGAAATCCAATTGTTTCGGTTTCTGTTTCTTCAATTTCTTCCGGTGCGCCAAGACTTTGTAATCCTGCGATTCCTAATCCTGCGCCTACTCCCATCGGACCAAACTTCATTGCCATACCTAAAGCTTTAGCAGCCTTAGCTATGTTTTCTTGATTAATGGCCATACCCATTTTCTTTAAAAAATCTATAATCATTTGCATGTCAATGTCGGGAGTATGAGCAACACCTGCATCGTGAGTTCCCGTACGCATACGATCCCACCATGATGGTGGTTGTTCCGCGCCTTCGTGTTCGTATTCAACTAAAGGTTGTCCTCCTATACCAATGTCTCCTTCTTCTCCTCCAAGAAGACCTCCGAAAGGATCTGGTGTTTGACCCATGATACCTTGACCTCCCATCTGACCTCTCATAGCGTTCATAGATTGAGGTTGTCTCAATAAAGTTTGTTCTGGCATCGCACCCATACGTTTAAAGAATTCTAATCGTGAATCTTCTTCAGTCGGTCTTGGCATCGGTAACACTTGTTCACCAGCTTGATAGCCGATCCTTCCGCCTTGAGCCATAACGGGTTTATCCAAATAACCATAAAATTTTCTAGGTCTTTTATAATTGTTATATACATCGGGATTGTTTTCTCTTAGATCATAAAGAAATTCTTCTTCAACAGCCGGATTGTTAGGATCATAGTTTGAAAGAATGTTTTGATTCATTCTAAATGCTTGATCTCCCTCTAGTCCCATTTCGGTTAGATCTAATTGTTCTATTCCTTTTGGAAGTCTTTTCTGAAGTTCTATAAAAATTTCAGGAGTAGAATATCCTTCTTGAACGACCGCAATTAATTCTTGAGTCGTCATATCCTTTGGATCTCTTGAACCATTTGCAAAACCAATCCTTCCACCTTGAGCTGCTCTTTGTGGAGCGCCTACAGATTGCATAATTTCTTGCATGTCCGGTGATCCAGGTTGGATAATCATTTCTTCTTCGGTCTGCATTATATCTTCAGGACCTCGAGCCACTTGTTGTTCTTTAATTTTTGTAATTGTTCCTGGTTCTAATTGAAGAGATGCTTCTAAAAACATATCAACAGTTCCAGCATTAGTTTGTTTCCATTCTTTAAATGCTTCCAGAACTTCAGGATGTTTGTCTTGAGGAATGCCTATAACTTGCAGCGTTCTAATGATCTCAATCATTTCATCTTGATCGATCTGCATTTCGGGATCTTGTCCCATATATTCTTCAGTTGTGATGTCTAAAATACCATTTGTTGCCATATTTAATCCTTAATTGAGAGCAGGGTTTCTCCTGAATATACAATCTACTTGCTTTTTGCAAGTAAATCAAGTCTCGGGAGTGTTATTTTAACGTCTCTTTGGATCTGCGCGGGGTCAATTCCCAGCGTTTTCCATTCTTGATCGTCCTTATAAACCACTCCGCTCTCCTTATTTTTAATCGTTGTCTTACTCTTTGCTTTAAGCAAAGGCACTTCTTTACCATTCACAAGGATATTACTCATTATACCGTTACCTCTTGGGTAATGTTTAAGTAACTAATCCCAATTGAAACCGAATCTGAACTACTCATGGTGACTTTAATTGATTTACTAGATTCTACAATCAAGGGTAAAGTCAGAATTTCTGTACTAGCATTAGCCACTAAAGTTTGAGCATTCACAATGTTAATATCATTATTGGTAATCGTAATAGTTGGAGTATTACCTGTGTTATTGGTGACTCGAAAAGACTTAATAATAAAGGTTTCTACTGCTCCTGCACCCGCTGCCGAAGGCGTTAACAGTGTAGTTGCATCTGTTGTGGTTAAGGTTGTTCCGTAAAATTTATACTGATTAGTAGCCATTATGCCATAAAGAAGCTTTTAGCTTCTATCTCCTGTTTAAGATCTTCCTGATACGTGGTGTTCAGCTTTTGTAAGACCGAGTCTAAATCTCTGATTAAAGAGTTCGCCGTTACCGGATCATATTCTTTTGCTGCTCTTGTTAAAACCTGTACTATCTTTGCCATAAACTTGCTAGGCCTCCTTGTGCCATTAACTGGCTTTTATCTCTACCCATTCCACTTTTTCCATGCCCCGTATATGAACTACCTTGACTAGGGTCTCTTCCACCTGTGACTACAGCTTTCCATGCGTCAACTTTTGCTTGAGGTGCTGTTTTCCCCCATTTTTGAATATTTTTATTTGCCATTTCTTGAAAGGTTTTTGAACCAAAGTAAGATGTTCCAGGTGCATTTTGTCCTGCAAATAATCCTCCTTGCATTCTCCCTGTTTGTGGATTTCTTGTTATACGGTGTTGAGTCATATAGTTTTGATTAGCTCTTTGTTGTGCCGGAGTTAATCGTGTTCCTGGTCCTCTTAAAAAATCCATAACTCTTCCTATATTTCTTTTTAATCCCGGTGCTTGCGCTGCACGCATTTGCCATGCATTGTAAGATGGATAGGATGAACTAGGTCTAAAGTCTCCTCTTCGCATTAATCGTTCAGTCAAAGCATAAGGATCGTCTTCATCTTGATTTAAAGATATTCGTTGAATTGGTAGACCATGATATTTTTCATTGGGAATCCTATCCCATTCATTATAGCTTGTTCCTTCCTCAATAGCCTTTCGTAAAGCGGGAGAAATTTCATTAGATTTTTTATAACTTTGCATTCCTTCCTCAATAGTCTTTTCTAGATTTTTAGGAATCATACCACTTAGGTCTGCAGCTTCAGCACTTCCACCAAATTCATTTTTAATAGCGTCCCATCCGCTTTGTATACGATTAGCAAGAGGTCTAGCGGCTCCAACAAATCTATTACCTAAAGCCGAAAACATATCTTCTCTATCCAAAGCACTTAAAATACCGGCTACATTAGTATCAGCAAGATCAGGAAAATAAGCATTAATTTTACTCCATTTACCTGGGTCAGCATATTTTTCAGGGTTCTCCCCAAATTTTTTAAAAGCTGAATAAGTATCATAAGGAAGACTCATAACCCCTGTTCCGACAGGAGCTGCTAATTCAATAGCAGCGGCCGCAGGTTTTCCTATATAAGGAATTTGACTCCAGTTTTTTGATAGTTCATCAAAATAATTTTCTGTAATATCTCGATGATATTGAGGAGTATTCTTTGCCCATTGGTGTCTTGTTTCATATTTTTTCCCGTGAGCTTCAGGATAAATATAAGGATCTATATTAATAGATTTATTATTAAAAGCAGGAAACCAAGTTGCTGAGACTCCTCCTTCTTGTTTCTTCACCCGACTACCATATTTATCAGTCCATTCACGAGCAATTGCTGGCTCGTTGGCCCATAAATATTTACGTTGTTTTTCTGATTGAAAAGGCATTATCTTCTTCCGCTCGCTTGTACATCAAGTCTGAAGGTTCCAATCTTCCAGTCTTGATCCGTTCCTGTATTCTCTACTTTTAAAGAGACTGCTCGAGCTCTAGCTCGCGTATCTACTTTAGTCGTCGTTGAATCAATAGTAAAGGGACCTAATGAAGAACTCGCCTGTGATGAATTAGGATAGTCTCGAAGATTTAAAGTGACCTGGGTATTTCCTGTTTGCGATAGGAAATCAGGAATGAAGCGTCTAATGCTCATAATGTATTCTCCATCTCCTCTAAAGGTAATACCTTTATTTTCATCTTGAGTAATATCAAAATCTCCAGATTCAATGTTAGCTGCAATGGCTGTTGTTGCTCCACCTGCAATTTGATTGTTTCCTGTTTCGTGTTCGTAGTAAATAGTCGTGCCATCAGTATTTCCAACAACATCAAAAGAAGTATCTACCCCTGCATCATAATGAGTACCATGGGGTTTACCGAAAACTGCTGAATCTTCCCAGGCGGTTCTGTTTAAACTGCCTGTGGTCCAGATGCCTCGTTGAGAGGAAGAATCAATATAGTTATAAGAAACCATTCGATTAACGACATTGGATCCATTAGTACAATAAAACCAGATGACTTCTCCAAATAGATTATTTAAACCTGCATTAATCAATTGGTTAGAAGTGGTATTTAAATCATCATAAACATAGTCTTCAACCAAACAGTCCATTGATTCCAACTGCCCCGTGTATCTAAAGAAACCATTTTCTGACATCCAGTAAGCGGTACCATCCACTTCGGTCGCTGCTTGTTTTCCAATCAATCCACAGTTCGTTCCGGATTGTTCGAAGGCGAAAGTAAAAGGAGCTCCTACAAAACGCATAATAAATAAAGAAGTATCGGTCCAAATGTACGTGGCATTACGACCTCGGATCGCTCCCATAATTTTAGAACCTCCGGCTAATCTTTGTGTACCGGCCGTATTGACTGCAGTCGGTGTATAATCAGTTAAAGATTCTTGAGAAGAGAATCGAATAAATAAAGGATCTTGAGTAGTGGTGTCACCAATCGTTGTTTCAGTTCCAAAGAACACTAAGTGCCGATCGGGAGTTGAAACCAACATATCTCTAGAAGCTGTCGGAGCTCCTGAAATAATCGTAGCTCGACTAGAGGTAGCATCAGCTGCATCCGAATCCCATTCAAAACAAGCACTGTCGGTAATTAAAGCGATCAGTTTAGATCCATAATTATCCAAGGTCCATGTTCCGGGATCAAAGACTTTATCTCCTGAAGCCGCTTCACCCCATCCAACATAGTCTGTCGTATTGGTTACGGTTGCTCCATCCGAATGAGCAGCTCGAGTTGTATTTCGAACATTTCTGGTAATACCCGTTAAATCATTTCCAGTAATTCCGGTATAAGAAATTTCTTCTGTGCCGACTTGAATATAAGACGTTCCTGAAGAAGGAAAAGCAGAAGCATCGGTTAAGGTAATCGAGGTACCTGATCCTCCGGTTCCATACGCATCATCTCCTAAAGCTCCGTTTAAAGTGGTTGTGACTTCTCCTGAAACCGTACCACTCCATTGACCAATACCCCATCCATACGCTCCTAATTGTTGAGCAGGTCCTACAGGATAATAATGCTGAACTCTAATTCCTCCAGAAGTAGTCGCTCCAGCTCCTGTTTCAACCGAAGGCATCGTAATCGTAATTTCAGTTGCACTTTCGACGCTAGTGACCATAAATTTTTTATCATCAAAATCAGCTGCGACATAATTAGAACCTGTGATCGTTGTAAAATTATCTAGATAAATAATATCTCCAGCGGTAAATCCATGAGAACTACTAAAGGTTATAGTAACGACTGCTGTAGCTGGTCCGGGACTGGTTCCCGCAGTTGTAAAAGCGTTGGTTAAGGTTGTTGTACTTTTAATGGGGTGAATATCATAAAAGATACCCCCAGTATAAGCATATAAAATTCGATTGGTGCCAATAGCAGCAAATTTAATTTGTGAATTATTAATAAAATGATGGAGAGCTCTGGCTGCTCCTGTGAGTTTGCTTTCTCCTAATTGAGACCATCCCCCTATTTTTTCAGGGGTTTCATATCTAAAACGCACATAGTCACCACCGGTCCATTGCCCTTCGGCTGTGGTTGGTGTAACTTGTTTGTTAAATCCTGGTAGAAAGCCTATCTTTTGTAGCATAGAAAAATCCGTTTAAGATATGAATATACTACATCTTAGCAGGAATCAACACTTAACACCATCCATTTTTATAGTCAATTGCCATTACTTCTCTAGCTTTAGCTTTTTGGGCTTCAGTAATGGTCCGTGGTTCGTGTTCCCTGAGCCTTGTTTTTTGGATCTTTCCCCCTCCTAATTGTTCCAAGAATGGTAGCAACTTAGTATCAATATCTCTCATATTCCATACATGGGTATAGATCCGTGGATCAGGGCCCAACATGTCGGTGTTCGTTCGACAATGAATTCTGATGTAATTGTTTTTTAAGTGATGTTCATAGGTCTCTAGAAAATGATCCAAATTATTAAGGTTAGGATACATCTCCTGACAATAATAAAAACCCGCAATGATCTTGTCGATAGGATCACGGTACACGGCGATCCGAATCTCACATGCTTTTAGTTCTTTGTGATAGGCTTCAAATCCTTTCTCACGTCCGATGTAGGAATCGTCACCACAAAAATCTTGCACATTGGTACCACTATAAGTCGTAGGTTTCTCGTTCCACAATAACTGGCCGAGATAATTAATGATAGTAGTGGATCCTGCTTTATTGTTCCTGACATACCCCAGACGTTTGCCGCCCAAGGTGACACGGACTAAAGCCATTATTTAGGAACGCCTAGAAGAGGGCGCCCATCTAATAAATTTGTTTTAGCAAACGGACCATTGGCATGGTTATAATGCAGAAAGACCTGAGAACAAACGTTGCCTTCAAAAGGTTCACGCCAATGCTCCAGTTCACATCCAGAATAAATTAACATATCTCCTATTTTTAAATCTACACGCACTCCTTTTGGGGCTCCAGGTTTATGAATGTTTTTATATTCATCAAGGACAAAGTCTTGCCCTGATGGATCAAGAAAGATAGGCCATTCATCTCCTCCTAGATGTAAGGTTGTAGAAACTTCACAACTGGGTCGGTCTTTGTGTCGTCTTAAAATATTTCCTTTTTCGTAAAGTCGTGTATAGGTATAAGTTGGAATGAGTTCTAATCCTGTTTTTGCTTTCATTATAGGAATCATATACATGAGTAAAGTTTCCATCACCCAGTCTCCGTATTTAGAATAGGCTCCAGGGACTTGTCTATCATCTCGTTTTCCAATAAAAGGGTTATAAGGGTTTAGTTTATTATTTTTCATCATAAAATCCACTGCATCTCGCTGCAGCATCATATAATTAAAGATAAAATTGGCGAGCTCTTTGGAAAGAGCTCCTTTGATCACCTGATATTTTTTTGTTTTAAAACTCATCCGACCTTTCCTTCTTCATTCACTTGAATAAAATTAAAGGAAACCGACACGCGCCAGCCCTTTTCTCCTTTTTCTTTGGATTCATTAATCTCCACCCCATGCGATAACCATGCCGGAAACATAATCATCTGTCCTTCGATGGAGGGATAGACTACCACTCGCCAAAGGGCGCGCGGTATTCCTTTAACTCGTCGAGGCAATATAATATTTGGACCCGGACGTGGATCTTCAACAAATAATTTTCCTGAGTTTTCAGGAACTTTAACATAATAAACCCCTGACCATACAGAGTTAGGATGCATATGCTGTTTGTTATAAGACCCCGGATAATTAATATTAGCCCACATGTTACCAAGTCCTGGTTTAGGTTCCATGCCATAGTCTTTAAAAATTTCTTCTTGCATAGTGAAGAGTTCAGTAGTCAAAGGTTTATATTCGTCTTTAAAATTCATATTAGTAGGACTGTGCCAGCCCCCGCCGGCATTGGTTTTGGTTTCGCTTTTATCTTTTTTACTCCAGGCTTTAATATGTTTAAATAAATACTTATTTAATTTTTTAGGATCCTTAACCATTTTAAAATAGATAGGAGTCGGAAAAAGAATTTCTCGGTTCATTTAAATGGAGGTCCTCCGAACCACATGACTAAAGAGCGTCGGACACCTTTCTTGACTTTAGCCACACGGTGACGAATGAGACTACAAAAGAAAATAGCTTGTCCTTGCAAAAGTTGAGGAGGTTTATTACCCTCAGCCATAAACTCGAGATCCCCTCCTTCAAATTCATTCTGTGGAGAAAGTAAAATGGTCATGGATATTTTTCTAACAGGAGGCTCATACTGACAATTCACCTCGGCATCCATATGCCAATCATAAAATCCTCCTTTAGGGTATTCGGTAAATTGAGCAACCTCGGTAATTTGCATGCCTTCATAACCAAAATGATTACCGTTGACTTGTTTCATGGTCGCTTCAATCCTTTTATACATCTCTGGCATCGCTTTAAAAGGAATCCAGCTGATGGTTGTGATTCGTTTTTTAGTGTCATAGCCTCCTCCTCTTTCTTCTTTCATTCCCACCTTAGCTTTTTCAGCTTTTTGCTGATGACCCATGTTAATAATGTCCTGGCACTGTGCAGGACTAAAAATCGGTCCTACCGTATTAGCCATTAAAGATTTCCATTTAGGTTCAAAGATCATTCAGCCGTCCTTGAGTTGATTGGGTTATATTCAACATCGACATTACAAACGAGTGTTCTTCGTTTTGCTTTTTTATTGGTCATGGGATAAACGACATGTCTTACGTCATAGGGGAAAACATAAAAGTCTCCAATCTTCATTCGAGGAGAATAGTCCGAAGTTACAAATTGACCTGAGGCATTTCCTAAAATTTGAAGTTGACCATTCATCGGTTGATCGGGTCTTGCAATTTCAGGCCCCATGTCTTTGGGAAGTTTAAGAATCATCACTGAAGATAATCCCGTGAAAAGTTTGCCTTGATGAATGTGCACAGGATTATAGTCTCCTGCTTTCATTTCATTGACCCAGATGGAATTAATATCCATACGAAAATCCCCAGTTTTATTCCATTGTAAATAATGATTAAAAGTAGAAC
>Ga0208030_1001729_pt1 | contig 11886 bp, 13 predicted proteins | sample MalvirDeepMed_M9_FD_184246 | JGI IMG/M metagenome (GOLD analysis project Ga0208030, IMG submission 184246) | Marine viral communities from the Global Malaspina Expedition - Malaspina viral metaG DeepMed_M9 (SPAdes) (version 2) | ecosystem: Environmental > Aquatic > Marine > Oceanic | place...
TGCTATTTGCATACCTGCTTGTCCTATTATATCCATGAATCCTTGCATTCCTTGGTCCATTGACTTTCCAGACATGAGTGCTGATCCTAACTGCATAAGCATAGCAGCGCTTTGCATTTTTTGTGCGTCATCCCCAGTGCCCATTATTTGTCTTATGACGTCCTTGTATCCATCAATTCTTCTAAGACTATCATTTTCAATTAGTCCTGAGTATAAATTCATCTGCTCTACTAGTGCTGTATCCGTTGTTTGTGTATTAGATGTATCCTCACTAGTAGCTATTACCTCTTCCTTTATTTCTGTATTTTCATCAACCTTAATTTCTTCTTGTTTTGGGTCTTCAACTTTAATATCTTCTTGAACTTCAACCTCCTCTATTTCAGGCTCAGTTGTTCTGAATGGTAATCCTCCAAGATCACTTAATTTATTGTATGCATAGATAGGTGTGCCATGTGCAACAACAAATTTAAGTTTTCCACTTTTTCCCATAGCAGCGTCCCTATACGCCTTATAGTATGGGCTATTATATATTTCTTCTCCTGCCTTTCTCGCTGCTGTTGAAAATTCATTAGCAGAGTTACGCATTTTATACGCACTGCGTGCTGCACTATTTAGGATTGGCTTAAACAGCGATCTCATATATGGATTCGGCATTTTAACCTCCCGCTTTAAAGCCCTGATATGCCCCTAGTCCAGCGATTCCAGCTCCGACAGTCTGCGCCAATGGATTACTTCCTGGGGAAGTTCCCATTGAAATCGCCATGGCACTTGAAGGCATACCCTGATAAATATCAGAAGTAAATCCTAATCGTTGGTATGGCTCATAGAGCTGCTGCAACTGTTGTTGATATTGTGCATCCAATATCTGTTGATTTTGTTGCTGTTGTACAGAACCAGCTGACATTAATGATGCAATGTCTCCCAGCTGCTGTTGCTGCTGTTGAGCACCAAGACCAGCCATTTGCTGTCCTGCCTGTCCGTATCTCCCCATTTGTGATGCAAACTGTTGTTGCGCCTGTGCTTGTGCCTGTCCATAATTTTGTGCTTGAGCTTGTCCTACAGCTGTAGCTTGCTGTCCTGCAAGTTCAGCTGATTGTATTCCTTGCCTAGCACCGCCAAAGGCTCCTGACTTTGCTGCCTGTAAATCTAGGCCAGCACCTGCCTTTCCAAATTGTTGTTCTATTCCTGCTATAACTTCATCCTGATATGGATTCATGTATTGTTGATATGACATAGGGTCATACGCCTGTGTTGATTGTTGTGTAAGATCTTGAGCCTGATTTAGAAGTCCTTGATAGGCTCCTATTCCTTGATTAGCTAGGGAATCTCCCCAATAACCTTCTTCTCCTTTTTTAGCTCCATATTTACCAAAAACTCTTTCTTGCATTGGATTGAATGCCGCAACTTGTTGTGTAGGAATTCCTCCTGGTCCTCCAGCTTGTCCTTCTACAGCCCTTTGACCACGAGTTAGGTCCTTAAATAATTTTCCTTCTCCTGCAGCTGCATCATAGCGATAATCAGCTTGACCAGTTAGTGGATTTACTTGTGGTCCACCAAATCTATATTGACCGAATAAATCTTCTCCCATCTTTGCATCAGGAGCAGCAAGTTCCCATGGGTTACCTCCAAATCTGGTATACTGCTGAGCAGTATCCATTAGACCCATTTTTGCTGCCTCTATCTGAGGTGCATCTCTGGTAAACTGTGTCTGGAATGTTGTGCCACTTGGGCTATCACCACCACCAAAACTCATAATTTCCTCCTATATGCGTTCGCAAAATGTTCCATACCTAGACGCTTTGCCATCGCATCAAATTTTTTTATAGCTTTATCGGAAAGGCGTGGCTCAAACAGCACTTCAATTGCATTATTGATCTTCGCCCAGTCCATAAATTTTTTCATCATAAATATTCCTGACATACCTTTTCTTTTTGAAGGTACTACATATAAATCTAGTTCCCTCGCAAATTTTTCATGGCTAAACGAATACTCTAGTAGCCTTCCAACCATGAACCCAATCTTCTCTCCACCCTTTTCAACCACGATCGAAAAATAATTTGGATCGCTTATGGCAGTGTTGATATATCCTTTTACCTTATCCTCACTGTATTCAACCTCACTCCAGTCTGACTCTTCGTGGTGCTTCTTGGATATATTAATAAGCCACTCTAAGTCGTTAGGTTCAAAGAACCTCCACTCCATTACCTACCCATGGTGTTTCCCATGTTTTCTACGTTTAGCTTCAGTTTTTTTCTTGTGCTGCTCCATAGCTTTTTTCAATTTTTTATCATCCTTAGCTTGAGCTTCTTTTCTAGCTTTTTTATTCTTCAAGTAAAGAGCTGTTGCTGCTGTAGCTAGTGAACCTGTTACCATACCTTCTCTAAGACCAGACGCATAATCTTTTACCTTCGGCGCTTTTTTAAGTGCTGCTTGTGCTCCACCTAAAACTCCTCTTCTAGCCAGAAAAGCATCTGAAGTCGTAGCCTTTCTAAGAGTTCCTGTTTTAGCCTTACGTAATTCACCTCTAGGCTTCTTTCCTGTTTTTACTTTTAATTTTGAAGGCGCTGCTATTACCTTTTTTAATATCCTTGATACCATTTTATACCACCTCACTAATGGTTTCTGATTCTGGATCTAGCATGTTCATCATGCCGTACATTTTTCTAGCCCCTTCGTAGCGATCCCCACCACCAAGGTTTTCGACAGCCTTTGCTGTCATTACAAACTCACCGTCTGATAATTTTGCATCAATTGAGTCTGATGTTCCAGTTCCCGGTCCATTGACGCCGCCACCATTTTCCAGTGACGCTATGCCACCTTTATTCCATAACCCTGTATGTGGATTAGCCCACGGATTGTCCATTTCCCCTCCAATCATGTGTTCAGGTACTCCGTACATCCACGCTAATTCTTTTCTTCTTGCCGCCATCTTTTTCTTCCAAGCTTTTGTTGCTCTTTCATCCTGTGATCCCATGTATTCTCCTGTTGCTGCCATACCTTGTATGGCCATTGTAGGAATCCAATCAGATGATACTGTGCCAGGTGGTGGATTTGGTTTTCCCCATTTATTAAAACCACCTTGTGAGGTTTTAGTAAATATATCTGCATCTAGAAATTCATCATGAGGAGGAAAATAATCTTTAAGAGTTACAGGATCTGCAGTTGTTCCTGCACTTATAAACTGATCAGGAATTTCCATTCCTGGTACTCTTATAGTTTTACCACCCCTAGATCCTAAAATATCCCAAGCATTTACTTTCCCAGGTCCTGGGACAGTATCATATCCTGTTTGAGCCCAAATAGGCGTATGTTTTGGAATCGGTGTTCCAAAAGCTTCTTTCATGTAGTTTTGTTCCATTTGCTGCCAAGGAGGAGTTTTTGGTGCACCGCTTATATCTTTATACCTAGGAGTCACACCCGGACCAGACCAGTTCCTATTAAATTGCTTAGCTTGTTGCGCCGCATTCATATATGAGAATGGAAGTGACGCTATTCCTGCATACATCGCCTGTTTTCCAGGGTCCTCTGCTTTAGTTATAAGTCCAGTTCCGTACCCTAAAAGACTTTGCTTCAATGCGTTCGCCGCCATTGGGTTCATTCCACTAAATAAGCTTGTTAATCCAGTAGCTCCAAAAGCATATGGTGCTGCCCATGCCAACGCCATAGGCGCAAGCATTTGCATCACAGGGTTCTTCATTAATTTACTTAGGAATCCCATATTATGTCTGTTGTGTCTCTAGCCATTGATTAGCTGCTGCCTCGCCAATCTGTTTTTTTATTCTTTTCCATGTTTGATATAACCCTACGCTTTCAACGCCGCCCGTAGCTTGTTGTTTATTAGCTCCACCCATAAGTGCATTGAAAGTATCACTTCCACCACCAGAAGGAGTGTATCCAACATTCCAATAAGAGCCTTCTCCAACTCTTCCGGGACCCTCATGTATTAAATTTCCTGTACCAGGTTCAAGAATATCTTGTATTCTAAAATCGTTATCAATAAGACTATCTAGTCCTCCTGATCTTTGTGTAAAATCAAAAGGGTCACCAGGTGTAATAGTATAGTTCCAATCTTGTTCCTTACCTAAAGCTAAAGGGGTTCCTGGCCAGTTTCCGGGGAATCCATATTGTCCACCTTGTCCTGGTTCGAATCCTGGTTCCATGTGAGGGGTAAAAGTTCTAATTCGATTACCAAAGTCTGCCGCTACCTCTGCTTCAAGTGCGCGTGCTTCTGGCTCATTCATTCTCATCTGAGCCTTTTCCCATTCTCCTTGGCTGTGCCAATAATCTCTCAACCAATCCGGATACTCCTCATGAGATATATTTGTATAAGGATCTACTAGATCATTACTCATTCCTGGATATGTCCAATGTTGTTCTTCATGAGGCATAGTACTAAAACTACGACCACTACTATGAGGTCCGGGCCCCATGTAACCTGTTCGTCTTGGTTCTCCTTGATCAGGAAAGCCTTGATGTGGTGTAGTAAAAGGATTTCTCCCTGTATATAATCTCTCTTGTTGGGGAGGTGTAAAATCCATCCATCCTGGTCTTCCACCAAACTCTCCGGCTCCTCCACCTGATTGAATAGGTGTATCACCGGCACTTCCCCTTCCGTACGTATCCATTTGCCTTTCTATGTTAGACATTCTATGTCTTAAATTAGGTGGTGGCATCTTATAATCCCTCCTTAGCTAGTAAGTCTTTTATCTTTGCAACTTGTATAGTTACATGTCTTCTTACATGATGTTGTTGTGTAGGCGTGGAAGGGTCATCCACGTCGGCTTGAGCTTCCTCATCGGAATTATACTCGACCCCTGTCTCTGTGTTCTCTATAGTAACTTGAGCTGGTACCACAATCTTGGGAACTTTCTCACCATTTACTGTAGCATATTCAAGTACTTCATCTTCGTTTATAGGCATATTATCACCATATAGCAAGTATTAACTTATTTCAAGGAAAGACATTACTACATGGAGCTGATTCCCCGCGGATGCCTGTACCTTTATTATTTCGGATTCCTCCATGACTAGTGGCATTGTCAGTAATTCTAACGTGCCATTAGCCGTTAAAGCCTTTGTCTTAAAAAGACTAAAAACCGCCGCAGATGAATTAACCAGTGTCACCGTAATAGTGGGTGTAGCACCAGTATCCTCTGAAACAAGAATTGATTTAACAATAGAAGTTTTAGCAGTTGGAACAGTATACAATGTTTCATTGTCAGTATCTGTTAAATCAAGTTTTGCGTTTTTATATGCGTTAGCCATTTTATCCTATGAACCATGCGATTGCTTCATCTTCGTTCCTTAATTGTTCTGGTGTGTAAGAAGAATTGAGAAGCGATATTAACTGGTCTAGAGAGGTAATCAATTGATTAATTTGCTCCTCACTATAATCAGAAGGTGCCTGTGGTAATCTTGGTATGTTTATCTGCGACATAAACTTGCTATGCCTCCTCTTGATAAATGTGGGTTAGGTCTTGGTCTAGGTGTCGAACTGCCCATTACAGGTGATGATTGATTAAAAGAGCGTTCCCAGGGATTGGAGGCAAATGAACTTATGTCACGCGATGTCTGTACTGCTGTTGAAGGGTTGTAATGTACAGTTGCATTCGGACCAGAAAGCCTTTCGTCAGTAGGATTCATAAACCTCTTGAAAGACGATTCTCTAGAAGCAGGAGACAATCCATATATTACGTCTTGCCCATAGATTGCTTGATGATCGTAAGGATTTCTATGGGAAGTAAGTTTGGGTGAATGCTTGTACTCGTGTCGGTAAGTATCCGATATCATGTTTTGAAGTTCATGACCTCCTTTTGCTCCATAATGCTCCCACCAGTTTACATGCGATGGTAAGTTTAAATCAATGTTTGTTGTTTCCCCTGTTCCTTCCCCTAATGCATCTTCACGAATGTTATATCGTGCAAGATAGTTTTTTTCATTTATGGGCATTCCAAATTTATCCGTGTCAAATTTCTCAGAGGGAGGATCAAAAGGTGTATAATCCAAATATCTATATGGACCCTTTGTTGAATGCTCTCTTAGTCCTGCAAGTGCAGTTACATCATAGGGATCATCTGAAAAACCCATAGCATATCCAAAATCTGCACCCTCTTCTGAAATTGCACCATATCTAATATCATCATACATGTCCTGCTCAAATTCTATATCTCCTAGTCCAGCCTGCAACATCCAATCAGGATCGTTATACTTATCGTATAAATTTCCTCTTGCTTCCCATGCTTCTTGTGGTGTCATTCCTTGATTAAGTGGATTTGGATGTGCCATTAGATTGTACTCCCTTTTTGATTAAGTAAGGATGCAAGGCCATTAATTCCTGCACCCACTCCTCCTGCCATTTTTCCTCCACTTGGACTAGCAAGTGTTTGAAATGGTTGTTGCATATCATTTGGTCTTCCCGGTTGTGGCCATAATGATGGTCCTCCTCCTGGATTACCATACGGATCCAAAACTCCACCCATTCGCGGTCCTACATCAATTGGCTTATCTGAAATATTCCATCCACCATCCAAGTAAGTACCTCTTGGGTCAGCGTAGTATCCTTCACCGGTGAAAAAATCAGCGAACCCCTGCGTGAATCCTGGTTGTCCCATTCCTCCTCCCCATTCTTCATTCGTTTGTCCTCCGTAAGCTGATGACAGTTGACTCATTAAGCTTCCGCCACTTGGGTCAAAATTGAATCCTGTATCCGCTGGTGCAGCCGCCAAAGGTGCTGGTGCCGTGTTGCCTGCGTACTCTGGTGCAGAGGCTCCCTCTCCAACCTCCGCTCCGGGAACGTTAATGTTTTTAAAATGTTCCGTAAGTCCCTTTATGCCTTGTTCTATACTTGTTAACCGATCACCCCATCCTGAAAAATCATACTGCTGCTGTTGTTGTGGTTGCGTAAATTGATTACGAGAATTTCCAAACATATTACTTAAGTATGGATTATACATTATCTTAATCCATCTGGTTGAACTTCTGCACGGTAGGTACCATACCTCCATGCTGTATCCAATGCAGTACTGGAAATTTTAATAGATCCTTGTCTTCCTCGTGCACGTGTATCAACTTTAGTTGTAGTAGTGCTGACTGTATAAGGTCCATGGGTAACTTCAGAGCTGGCTGGGTATAATCTAAAATTAAGTTCAATACTCAAATCACCACTTTGGTTTTTAAAATCAGGAATGAATCTTCTGATGGACATAAGTCTTTCTCCTGATTCAGGTATTACAAAGTCACCTGATTCTATGTAAGCTGTCATCGCTGAACCGTCAGCGTTGTTTCCCTTTTCTTGTGCATGCATAAAGCTTCTTCCGGCTGTAACGCCTGTGATGGTGCTTATTGTTGTAGTTGTATCTGTAGCACTATATTCAGTTGCATAAGGATATTGATATACCCCCTTATCCACCCATGAAGATCTAGAAAGAGTTCCTATGCTCCAAACCTTTTCTTGATAATTATATGTAACACAACGATCAATTACATTTGATCCACTCGACGGATAAAACCATGTACACTCATTAAATTCACTATTCAATGATGCGAATGTATCTTTCTGTGATGCTACATCTATATCCGTGAATACATAATCCTCTACGGAGCATGGAATTTTTTGAACTGAACCATCAAAAGAGAAAAAAGAATCAATGCCCATCCAAAAAGATCTACCGTTAGTTTCTACAACTGAATGTAGTCCAGCTGCTCCACACGCAGATCCTAGTTGATTGAATCCAAAAGTAAAAGGGGCTCCAATTAATTGCATTTGATATAATGCGGTATCAGTCCAAATCAGTACAGCACCACGTGAACGAGCAGCGGCAGTAAGTCTACTACCATCTGTTAGTCTTTGTGATCCTGCTGTATTAGTTGAGCTAGGGGTCCAAGATGTATAATCATCTTGATCAGACCATCTAATAAACATATCATCTTGAGTTGCAGCACTAGCAATAGTTGTCTCTGTTCCGAATAAAATAACATGACGATCAGTACCAGAAACCATCGCGAATCTACTTGTTGTTGGGGCATTACTTACAATAGCTGCTACAGTACTAGTGCCTGCAGAAGTATCCCAATAATAAAGAGATCCATTAAAGAATTGACATAAAGCGTCTTCTCCCCAGTTATCAATAGACCATTTTCCTGAATCCAATTGAACACTATTAGGAGCCGCTAATCCTGAACGAGTTGTACCCCAAGTTGAAAGGCCCCACGTTCCAGCACCCCATCCATAACCTTGTATAGATGCTGCAGGTTTGGTATTAATCTCATAAGCTGCTGTTCCACTTCCTCCAGTTCTACCAGTGCCTCCTTCAGATGCTTCGGCAGTGATAACATAAACAGATGTAGAAGTTATTGATTGAATTTCAAACTCCCCTTCAAGTTGAGCAGCGGTTATTGAACTACTAGTTGGTGCAGTTACTGATGTAATTGTGACAAAATCACCTTCTACTGCTCCGTGTGAAGCATCCGTAACACTTACAGAAGTAGAGTTTGCAGTAGTTACAAATTGAGTTATTGAATCACCAGAGGATCTTGTTGGTGTTATATCCGACCAGGCATTATTGGCGTAGACGTAAAGTTTCTTGTTTGTTCCTGTAATTGTATAAGGATCTCCATCCAAAGAGAACCAAGCTTTTATACCTCTTGCAGCCCCTAGTAGAGCATCACTAGTTACCTTAGCCCATCCTCCAATTTTCTCAGGAAGTCCATATCTAAATCTTATATTATCACCATCAAACCAACGCCCTTCGGCGCCATATTCAGTGTCCTGTTTATCTATTCCTGGTGCTAGTTGGACCTTAACAAGTGCCATATTAACTCCTTATACAGCTGAATCGTAAAATCTAATCCAGCGTGCTGTTCCATTGATCTTAATCATAACTGCACCCGTCTTACTTCCTGCAGTAGCGGTTGAAGAAGATATACTATTAGCACTAGCAGTTCCTGAAGTACCAACAAAATTTACAAAGGGTTGATCATCATCTCCTTGATCCAAATCTAAAACTGGAATAGCCCCAGATGAACTATTTTGATCCACTTCAAGCTTCGCTGCAGGAGCTGAAACTCCCACTCCCACTCGGTCATTTCCTGCGTCCAGATAAAGAAGATTGTTATCAGCATCACCATAAAACTGTGCGTCCTTATCGGCTCCAGAACTGTTGTAGGTCAATGTTCCACCATTTAAAACAGTGTCACCGGATACAGTCAGGTTGTTGTTGGCAACCAAGTTTCCAGCGTCCGCTAGAACGTCAAATGCCGTGCTTCCGTCTGTGTATATAAGATACTTTGCTCCGGTAACCGGAAGCGTAACGGCTGTTCCTCCAGCCGGTCCAAATGTTAAAGCGTTTCCATCCCTAGTTGTAGCGTCATCAATAATGTACCAGTAAGGATTAGCTTCACAGGTAACGGCTCTTGTGCCTGTTAATGTTCCTGTAAATTTAAGTGCGGCCCTGCTTTGTTGATCACCAGTTCCACCACTTGCTGTAGTTAGGGCCTGTGTACCATTTCCAGCAACGGATATGGATACATATCCCTTAATCGCATTTTCTACTTTTTCTAAATTTTCGTTTGTTACAGTACCCCATGTTCCTGAGTTGGAACCTGTAGTCTGTAAGTCTAAGTTTAATATCGTCGAGTCAGCCATTTATCCTCCTAAGATTTTGAAACTGTTGTCCAAGTGTTCGATGCATCATTATCCACTTTATTCCAAATACTAAATGCCAATGTACCAGCACTAAATGTCGCCGAACTTCCAGTTACATTAACAACTGAACCTCCTGTAACTGTAGTATTTCCAATACTGAATGTTGCAACTGAACCAGTTGGTGTATAGACTGATTCTATAACAACAGATCCTATGCTAAATGTTCCTGCAGATCCAGAAGGAGTAACAGTAGCTCCTGCTGTAACTGATACAGATCCAACGCTAAATGTAGCAGCACTACCAGTTATTAAATACTTAGATTCAATAGTGGCATTTCCAATGCTGAATGTAGCAGCAGATCCACTAGGTGTTATACTAGCTGTGCCTGTAACTGTCAAGGATCCTGCGGAGAATGTAGCTGTACTGCCACTAGGCATTACATATGTTTCCTTATTAGAACCGGCAAAAGGCATTGCTGCAAAAGCATTTTCTGCAAATGAAGCGTCTGTAGTAGCTGTTCCAGGGTAAGGTGTGACAGACCCTACACTAAATGTAGCCGCAGAACCTGATGGAGCATAAGTAGAAATAAAGGTTAGAGATCCAATACTGAAAGTGGATACATTACCACTAGGAGTTGGAGTAACTCCAATATCAATAGTTACATCATTAACACTAAAGGTAGCCGCAGATCCAGTTGGGGTATAAGTAGATTCTACTACCTCATTCCCAATGCTGAAGGTTCCAGCAGACCCTGTGGGTGTAATAGTTGGTGATAAAACATAAGATAAAGTTCCTATACTAAATGTAGCTGCGGAACCAGTAGGTGTAAAATAAATATCTCCAAGGTTTGTACCCGCAAAAGGTTGCTCCGCAAAGGCAACTTCACCGAAAGATGAGTCTAGCCATGTTTCAGACCCTGGCAAGAATGTAACGGATCCTGCACTAAATGTAGCCGTAGAACCACTTGGTGTGACAGTTTGAATAGTTACAATCGAAGGCGTGGATGTAGATGCAGTGATACCACTTCCGCTCGCTAGAGCGTAAGTGGATAGCTCATTTCCTGAAAAAGCAAATTGGCTGAAGGCTGCTGACCCATATCCAAAATTCTGTACGTCTGCTACTGCCATGTAAAGGTCCTATAAAATTGACAGTTTATCACATTAATGCTATAAAGCAAGGAAACATAGTAAAAAAATATATGCAGAATTAAGGAAAAATATGATTAAAATAGGTGATAAAGAATACGATGAAAATAAATTAAGTGAGGATGCTAAAAGATCTATAGCTCAATTACAGGAAATTTCTAAAAGAAAAATTAAACTAACAATGAATTTTCAGGATCAGGATGTTTTGCAAAATCATTATAATAAGATTCTCCTAAAAGAGTTATCTAAAAATAAAAAGTCTAATTAAAATATTATCCTTCCAGTGTAGTCACTCTTGTTTCCAACTCCTTCAGAGCTGCAGTAAGTAAAGGAACTAGCTTAGCGGCGTCCATAGATTGAAACTTATCAAATGTTTTTGAAGCGAACCAAGTTGTATCAGAGGCATATATTCCATCTGCCTTACCTTGTATCCATTGAGCTTCTGTAACACCATCAGCATCAACATTACCTGATGAATTTACAACAACATTTGTTCTTACTTCTGTTTCATCTTTAACCCCATTAACTGCTTCTGGTACTAATTCTGAAACTTCATGCGCTAAAAATCCGTCTACTGTTGCTTTGCTTACGCTATCTATCATATTATATCTTATAGGTTTTAATTGTCTAAGCCTTGATGTGCCATCAGATAAATCTACAATATTTTCTTTCATCCTATAGTCTGAATTTGAATTGTAGCTACAATTCAAATTATCAACACCAATAGTTATTTCCCCACAATCTCCTCCATTTCCTCTCCTAAACTGTACACCTTGTTGGCTACTACCAGTGTTGGTGGCAGCAGCAACAATTAGATTAGATTGTCCTGAGTTGGATTGACTTACAAATCTTGGGCTAGATCCTCCGAAATTTCCTGTAGTATTAATTGAAAATTTGTTTCCATCAAAACGACAACTGGTTTCACCATTCAAAGTACCAGAAGTTCCAGTTCCAGTAATGATAAAATTGTCTGTATTATTATTGATTGTTGTTCCACCAGCATCTTCCCAAGAAATGTCTGTGCCGTCAGACGTTAATACTTGATCTGCTGAACCTTGTCCTAAGATTGATGTTACACTACTAGCATTTCCGTATATG
>Ga0208030_1001741_pt1 | contig 11817 bp, 16 predicted proteins | sample MalvirDeepMed_M9_FD_184246 | JGI IMG/M metagenome (GOLD analysis project Ga0208030, IMG submission 184246) | Marine viral communities from the Global Malaspina Expedition - Malaspina viral metaG DeepMed_M9 (SPAdes) (version 2) | ecosystem: Environmental > Aquatic > Marine > Oceanic | place...
GTACCACTATCTTCGGCACTATGTGTAGCCGATATATAAAAGTAATCGGCATCAATTTTTGTTATTTCATAATTTCCATTAGAATTACTTGATGCTGTATCGTAATAAGCATCAGGAGATGATGTTATTGAAACTCTATCTCCACTTTCAAGTCCATGCGATACATCATAAACCCTTGTTGTTCCTGATACAGTTCCAGAATAATCAGCAAACGCACCTATTGTACCACTTAAATCTCCATCACCTTGAAATGTATCATACTTTTCTTTTGTTCTTTCACCTGATGTTGATGTTGTATCAAGAGCAACTAATGCTAATCTCTTATCATCATTATACCATGCAAAATAATCATTTGGATAATTTCTTTTTGCCATAATTCTCCTAGGTTAATGAATCTTCTGATTCATCAGTATCATCTCTTAATAATTTATGAGGGTCAGCTAATTTTGGTATCATTACATATCTACTATTTGTATCTAATATTTCAATTTTAACTATATCAATTGCATTTGATGGTAAATCATACCATCGTTTCTTTTGTTCTAAATTTGCTTTTGCAGATACTACATTTTCTTGTTTAGTAACTGCAATATTCATCAGTCCCTCATTTACAAGTGTTAACATATAATTCTCAGGTTGCCGTCCAAATATACCTTCTAATTGAGATATAACACTTTTAATTGTTAAGCTTCTTGCCATTATTTATCCTCTCGCTTTTTCACCTACAAGCAATGAAATTCCTTGTCCATAATCTTGTTTTAATGTTTGTAATTGAGGCCCATATACTTCTCCGTCTTCTTCTGAGAGCATCATATATTCTAATGCTTTTATAGCTGCATATAATACAACAAGATGTTCTGCTTCATCAGGAAATGAAGATATTGAACTATCGCTATAAGCAACAGATGGATAGCTAACTGTTGTTACATGTGCATAATTACTATCAGTTGGAGTAGGAAATGTTTCTAGGGTTTTTGCATTTATCCAATATACAGGGTCAGAAGTAGTAGCATAATTCATTAAATCATTTATATCACTTGCACGACCTCGCATATTAGCAGATATTATTCTACACCCTTGAAGTCTTGTTCCATCATACAAAGATACATCTTTAACTTTTGAGTTAGTTAATGATAATGTAGCTCCTGAAGTTGTATTTAAAATATTTACTGAAGTCATTAAATCAATATATTGTCCACTTTTAGATAATGCATTGATAACATCTCTTGCTCCATCTGTGAGCCATTGTGTAGCATGGGCAGATAATGTTTCTCCACTTGTAGCAGTTGTTGAAGTATCATCTGCATCAAAATTTGTTAAATTATGTATTTCTGCTGCAAAATCCCAAGCCATTATCTAGCATTCCTTTCTGCAATATCTTGGTCAATTGTTGTTTGGCTAAATTCAACCTGAGTTTGCCCTGACCAAGTTGTCCGCATATTTACATGATTTTTAGTATTATTAAATTTAACCCCAAATATATGACCACATTCACATACATGACTTTCATTGCTTTTAAAGTCAATAGTCTTACTACAATCACTACAATAATATGTTCTAGTTCTAATCATTTAATTAATAAACCTTTTACTTTATTCTTTAGTTCTTGTATTATATTTTTTACCCTTCCATATAAAAGTATCCTTTTTATCTTTTCTAGCTCTAGCAAACGCTTGGTCAAAAGTTCCTTGTGATTCTTTAACTTCTTTTTCTGCAACAGCTTCCTTTAAACCTCTCCTTGAAGTTACTTTCCCTTTTTGTCCTTCTACTTTAATTGGAGTATATAAAGTCTTTCCTTTTTCTTCATATGTTTTGCCACCTTTTTTATATATTTTTCCACCTTCTTCAGCAGTTGCTAATGGATTAAGATACTTTACAGCTTCTTCATCAGACATTGCTCCATTTGGTTCTGGAAGCATTGATTCTCCATATCCTTTTATATTTTGTACTCGACCACCAGCATCATATGTTGGTATAACTTCTGCGCCTGTTTCACTTGCATGTTGTTCAGCTTCCTGTTTTCCTTTTGCAGAATAATCAAAATGTTTAATCTCTCCTGTTATAGGGTCTACTGTCTTAGGCATAATTCTTGCTCCTTTTTCTTGCATCTTCAGTTCTAATGCACCCTCCGCCTTTATATTGAGGCACATCACCTGTTTTGTTTATATGTTCTAATACTTCTTCCGTATTCGGATTAACTGAATCTTTTTTAATAACAAATTCTCCGCCTTCAGCTTCTTGTATTTCTCCACCAACATTAAATTTTATTCCACCTTCTTTATGAGATGGACCATTAAGTTTACCTTCTAATTTTTTACCTTTTTGATATTTTTTAATTTTCTTCGGCATATATCCTTTTAAATTTGTGAAGGGATTCGGAGTAAGCCCTTTATACGACTTACTCCATAGTTCCCAATAACTATTAATCCTTATGTGTTCGGATTAGCTGTTAGTGAATAGAGCAGTGCCATCTGAATCAGCATCATCACTATAAACATTTCCTCGAATCATCCACTCATTAGATGAGATTTTGAGAACTGAGACCCAAGAGCCCTTCTCTCCACCTGTATCGGCTAAGTTTCCGTCAAGAACTATTTCATAATCATTTGCTGCTACTAAAACTGCATGTCCAAAGCCAGCGGTAGTAGATGATAATTGAACACCACCTACAAAGTCATCACCTCCAGAATCAGCATCATCACCTGTTTTAATTGTATATGCATTATCATTTGTTGTTTGAACAATAAATAGATAATTGCATCCAACTTCACAGTTTGCATCTGTTGGCAAAGTTACTACCACAGCAGCTGAAGAGTTTAACGCAAGAATCATTCCTGAATCAGCTTGTGTTAAAGACTCTGTAGCTGTTATTTCTCTTACCTTGGCTAACGTACCTGCTGAGCTAAGACTATTTGAATTTAAGATATCACTTCTCACCTTATACTCCTTCCAATTGCCATAGTGCATGAGTTTCAGGAAGAGATACTTCAAGACCTGCTTCTGTTAGAATCATGTCTTTTCGTAAATCCTCATCAGCCTGTTGCACATTAGTTGTTATAGATGTATCACGATTAATACCATTCCCAACTAAAGGTCTATATGATACATGGTCTAAATCAACCATACACATAAACCCTGAAGCAAATCCTCTAAATAGAGGTTCTTTAACAAGTGATAAATCGCCATGAACAGTATCAATTTTCGTAACTTGATGTCCAAAAGTTCCTTGACTTCTCTCAAAGTTATAAGGAACTGTTGTACTATTAGAGTTACCAACAAAAGTGTTACTTGAACCAATTTTGTTGAAATGAGATATTACTGGAAGACTTGCTAAAGCTAATTTAGAAGTACTTCCACCCCTTGCAGGGTCAAATACTACTTCCAAGTCAGATAACAAATCATCATAACTCCACTCACCAAGTGCAACAGATTTCAAATATCCCTTATCTTCAGAGTAAGACAATTGTCCTCCACCATAAGAAATAGTTGCTGCTGCTTGATTGTAGATTATATTTCCACAAATACCTTCAGTATAATTAATACCATTTTGCGAGCCTCTTTGTCCAAAGAGCATTGCTCTTTCTATGTCAATCTTATGTTCTCTTAATTTAAGATTCCATATTCGTGACCATTCATCAGAATATCCACGATATACTGTGGCTCTTGATGTATTGCTCATTTCGGCTGCTGTCTTAAAGATTTGTGTATACCCATAATCATGACCTAATTTTTGAGACCATACATCTGGGGCACCACTACCTTCTTCAAACGCAGTTCCTATAACAGTGACCTTAACTTCATCATCTACCGCAGTAGTTGAATCTCCAGGTGCAGAAATAGTTCTAACCTGAATTGTTGTATCAGCAGAATTATGTGTTATATTTTCGATTCTTGCTACAGCACTAATAGGATAACCATTAGTATCTTCATTTTCTCCGAAGCAAACAACCATACCTTTAATAAGCCAGGGTACATTTCCATCTGTAGATGCTACACCTGTAGCAGCTGTAGTGGCTCCTGTGACATTTTCAACTAACATGTCAGTTATACCACCAGCAGCAGCTAAAGTTTGTGCTCCATCAACAAAAAATGCTCTGTCTGTTATTGATATTTTTGTTCTATCTTCTAAGAATCGGAACTGGGAATCTGAAGTTGGCACTTTTCCTACTTTTGTCAGATAAACGAAAAATGGTGATTCTTCTGGGGCAAGTTCTGCTACTCTATCACTAAAGTCGAATAAACGTCTTGTGTGAAAATCAGTATTCGATGACCCAGGAGTATATGTACCATTAGCCGATAAACTGCCTTGACTATATGTTGCCATTACTTTTCTCCTTCATTATTATTATTTTAAAACATTTGCTCGACTTCCAGCACCCATTACTCTATCCCACATTGACTCTTCATCAGACTTTGGACCTTTAGGACGCTCTCCTGCGAGAACACCTGTAGGTTGAGGCTGACTTTGTACATTACGTACTTGGTCAAGTGGATTATCATTATGGCTCTGTGCTGGAGCCTGTGAAACTGCTCTCCACATTTTAACAACATTTTCTAAACCATACTCAGAAGGATGTTTATCAGCAAATTCCATAAAAGAATCAATATCAGCACTATTCATACCTTGAGCTGTTAATTGTGATTCAAGTTGTGTTCTTCCTGATTGTTGACGTATTCCTTCAGTTGCTTGGCCTACAGCAGAATTAACTGCATTGTTAATATTGGATTGCATTTCACCCATCCTATATTTATAGGATTCTGATGTTGGGTCATTGTAGGCTTCCCATGGGTCGAACTCATCTGGCTTTAACGATACTTGAGGTTGTTCTTGTGGTTGACCACCTGCTTGATTTGCAATTGCTTGCACTACATCAGGACGTGATTCCAAAAATTTACCAACTTCTTCATATTGTTTGAGCTTTTGATTTTCTGCAGATAGTTTATCCTTCTCAGACTGGAAGTACTTGGCCTGTTCTTCCCAATTCTGCGTAGAATTCTCCTGCATATCAACCTGTCCATCTTGCCCTATAGAATCATTGGGTTGTCCCATTCCTTCATTGAATGGAGTTCCAAATTCATCTACGTTATTATTTTGATTATCTGTCATTATAATCTCCTTTTGCTATTTCTTGGCACCTTTTTGAGATTCACTACGTTTTTGTGATTCTGTATTTAAACGTAATTTCTCGGATTCAAGTTTAACAGCGTTACTAAGTCTACCGACAGCAATTTTACTATCAGCCTTTGAGCCTAATTCTTGCTCTTTAAGTCTTCCTTTAAATTTTTCAACTTCAGTTTGTTTTCTTAAGTTAACAGATTCCCTATCTCTAGTTTGTAAATCTCCGCTCAATTTCTTAATTTGCTCTTGAGCTCCTTGAAGTTGTTGTTGAAGTTGCGCAACTACATCCATTCGTTGTAAGATTCCTTGCTTATCAAATATTTCTGTTTTCTTAAGAGCTTCTTGTCTATCAATAAGGCCTGCTTGATATGCTTCCATATATACATTCCACTCACCCCATTTATTAGAAGGCATTGTAGAACTGCCTATAACTCTTATATCGAATTGACCAATAGATATATCATTTTCAATATTCATTAATTCTTTAGTTTTATCATCATATAATCTTTTATTAATTGTATATTCATCAATATCATTATTAGGTTGAACAATTCTAAATGATTTTTTAAAGTCATAATGAGACTTAGCAAGATTATAAATAACTCTACCAAGTCTCTTTAGACTACCTTCAATATCACGAAGCTTTGATTTGGAACGCCTTTGACCAAAGTCTTCTAGCATCATTGTGGCTGACGAGGTTTTTGGTGCAACCTCCGTATTCCCTTGCATCATTTCAAAGATGCCCATATTAAGGTCAATATATTTTTCAATCATTTGAGGTAATTGAAGTATAGAGCTCGCCAATGGTTGTGGCGATGGAAAATGTGGCTCCCCAAGAGATGGGTCATATTCTATTGTAGCATTCGGATTTGCCCAATCACGTTCTAATTCTTCCATATCTTGGACACTTCCTTGAGGTACGAGTAACTTGAGGCCTGAAGAAGCTTGAGCATGTGAGGTAATTAATGACACCGTTTTATTGAGGAACCTTTGAAAATCTTTATTTTTTCTTATATCACTCATTGGATATGGAGTATTTGTCCATATATTTGGAACTGGAACTATTGGATACACATCAGTATCTAATATTCGTTCATATAATACTACTTGTCCAACCGAACAAAGAAGTTTAATTCTTGTTTGCATAACTTGAACAAAATCAAGCATGCCTTCGTCAACTGCAACTCTTGTTTTTTCATCTTGCATAATACCAGCTAAAGATTGTTCATCAAGAATTTTTTCTTCACCACTTTGAAGGTTAACCATTCTGAAATATGGTACTTTAATTTTTGAAAATGACTCAATTAATCTATATTTCTCAGTTTCAAATGTATCATAATCTTTAACCACATCAGGAGTAAATCTCGCTTTTGCTGCAGCATTAGTAGAAGATGGATAATCTTCTTCATTTAATGTTTCTAAATCATCAATAATAGATTTTTCTTCACCTTCAGCTATTTCTCCTAATTGTGGATATAAATCTAATAATTGTCTTTTTGAAAATATTGTGGATAACATTAACCCTGATGCATCATCAAACCAACGACTTCTTGAATTTGGGTCAACTACAACTCGGAATGGGTCAACATATGTAAATTTTACTTCACCTCTACCATAATCAGATTCAGGGTCAATATATGAATAAAAATATCCTAACCCTGTAACTGCATAGTCATGAATAACTTGCTTGAAAGTTTCGTCTCCATCAGATATATCCCATATATATTCAAGCATTCCTTTCCATACATTTGCCATCTTATTATCAGAATCTTCTCTTCCAACAGCTGTAAATTTTGGAGGTTTAGATGTTATAATTGCTTTAAACTGTTCAATGGCGGAATAAAGTCTATCAATAGCCATAGAAGATTGATTTCTTTCAGCAAGAGCATCCATTTCTTCTTCTGAAAAATGATTCCCTAAATAGAAGTCAATATCTTCTCTTGCTTGAATATCCCAGTCTTTACGTGCATCAGACCAGCGGTCCCATAACTCACGTATCTCTTTAACTCTAATATCTTCTTGAATCATGGTCGATAATATACTGATAAATTATTGTTAAATGCAAATCACACTCTCTTTCCTGTCATCCAGTTATATATTTTATGTTTATAACTATAACTACCATCTTTATTTTTATGTTTTAATTTATTACCTGCTTTTGGATTCCCACGTGCAAATTGGGTAGACAACCAAAATGCATCAATACAATCATCATGTGAGCCTTTTGGAAAATCTAATAGCTCTCCAATAAATTCATGATGGTTTTTCTTTAAATGAACAGCTCCTTGCTTAAACATTGGTTGAAGTCCTTCAAATAGTCTATCTTTCTTTTTTTTGTTTCCGTAATTTTTTATACCTTTTTCGATTCCTGGAATAAACAATCCTTCTTTTTTACTTCTTTTATAAACATAATCTCTTAACATCTCTTGATATGCAATAGTTTCAATATTTACTCTTCTAACTGGCGAGTATCGTTCAAGGATTTTAAATATTTCATCTGCACATTCCATTGGGAGTACTCTTTTTCTCCAGTACTCAAGAACATAATAATCAAACTCGGCAGTAACACCAATAACCATAATGACACTAAAATCACTATAGCTATTAATCGTTGAAGCAGGGTCAACACCGATGTAGATATTGATGTATTTTTTAGAGTCATCGTCCAATTGTATATACCAAGAATCAGCTTGCTCGTCAAATCTTGCATTCCCTTTGTAATAACCTTCATTAATATCCTCCTCACTAAATATCTGGTCTTCAGGGGATTTAGCTTGGTTCATATATTCTTGATAAAACTTAGCAGGAGTGCCTGAATCGATATAAAATTGTTTTCTTTCTTCTAATTTCTTAAGTGGCCATCTTGAAGGCCATAATGTAGTTCCGTCATCTAATATAGCTTTATATGTTACAACATCCCAAGAAAAGTCTTCTCCAGTCTTTTTTGCATTTAAATATTCTTTTACAATTCCATTTAAAAAAGAATCATAATGAACAACTGTTCCATTGCACCATAAAAATCCATTTTTATCAAAATCAATGGCTGGATAGACTGCAGCTGTTACCCAGTTCTTAATTTGAAGTCTTCCTTCTGGCGTTTTAGTATTTAACTCTGATTCGAAGTCATCAAGTACAATTCCAGTATATCTTGTTGATAATTGCTTTTTTCCACGTAATCTTTGAGATGTACCCTTTGCAATCATTCTACAACCATTGGTTAATGTAAATTCACTCTTTGTCCACTTATCTCCTTGCAAATCACCGAAATAATAATGAATTGCAGGATTTTCATAAATATGAGTCATTATCCAATTTAAATTATCAATCGCTTGGTCTTGAGCCTCTCCTATCCAAGCAATAAACTCAGGAGTATCTTTTGTTGCAAACAAGAATCTATATAGTACTGCAGCAGCAGCTAAAGTAGATTTAGCATGGTCTCTTGGTAAAACAAGAGCTAATTGCTGTATTTCTCTATCAATTAATAATTTTCCAACTTTATTATGAAATTTCGGAGTTGCGGATGCTAAAAAGTCTTGAGGAGAGAATAATTTCCCAAATGTGATTAAATCACTATGTACACTATGTAATATCTCTTCATTCTTAGATACATTGCCATTAAGATTTAAATTGGCCATTTATTTTTTAAATAATTCTTTCATAAATTCACCAAGTATAGAGTTAATACCTCTTTTGGCACCTATCTTAGCTTCGTATCCCATCGCAGCTCCTCCCAATGATTGAGGTACTAATGATTGAGGTACTCCCACTCCCATTGCCTCCATTTCTTCTCGGCTTATTCTACCAGGAGAAGCCTGTTGCATCATTGCTTGTTGAAATGCTTGTTCATTTGGATACGTTCCTTCTACGCCTTGAGGAACCTCATCATCTATTGAAAATCCAGTATTAGGCACTAAATTTTGTAATTCAAAAAAATCTTTATTTTCATTATCAGATATAAGTGCATCTATATTATCATGAGCACCCTTCATTATCTGAGCAGGAATGGATGCTGGTCCACCAAGCAATGCCATTAATATCCTCTCCATTTCATTTTGCTTTGCATTATTTGCCATATTATCTCCTTAATTTTTATACTTTTAAACTTCTACGGTACCATCCGTACCAAAATTTCACTTGTTCAGGCTTATTGATTACTATCTTTGCAAATTTAAGGACTCTAAAAGCTCTTACTCTTTCTAAACTTAAATTTTGTATTGCTTTTATTGTATTTGGTCCTATTTTGCCATCGACTCCTATATCAGCGCCTTTACCATTAGCAGTCTCTTGAAGCACTTTAATTGCTCCACTAATTCCAAAATTTACACACATATCAAAATATATTGCTTGAAGCTTAACTGGAACTTTATGACATTTACCTCTAAGCCAATAATCTTTCCAATATATATCTATTGCATCATCTTCAGTCAATTTAAAGATATTTAAGTCAGGATAAGCTCTTTTGCTAATCCCGTAATTAGTCTCTCCACCTTTATCGGTAGGGTCATTAACATATCCACCCTCTTCTTCGAGTGTATGGTTAACAATTGTAAAAAATTCATCAGACCTTACATCATCAGCTATCATGCTTCTCCTTCAACATTCATTTTTCCATATAACATAGTTGGCCTATCATTTAAATTAAATTGAGTTTCACAATATGGACACATCCATTCATCAACTTCATCAAATTCATTCAAAATTCCAACCCTTCTTGAAAATTTATTATCTAAATACAAACTATTCTTACAGATTGGGCAATAATCCTTATTTTTCCTTTTCTGCGTGTGCAACGAGTTTTTTGTCGCCATTGTTAAGTGCCTCCAATTGTTCAGGTGAAAAACCAGCCCATACAGTCAATTGTTCTGATTTAGTGTCTTGAGTGTCAAACATGCCTGCAATCTTCGTCAAGCTCTCCAATGCTCTTAAACAATCAGATTCTTTATCTGCAACATCGATAACAGTCTTATATTTACCTATAATCCACTCAGGAGTAACACCTTCAGAGGCTAAACATTCTTGAATTTCTTTTTTAATCATCTTTTGTATACTTTCAGTTTTTAGTAAACTACTTGTTCTATGTTTGATATATGATTCGCTTTTTGCATCAGGATGAGCTTTCTTGTATGCATCAATGGCATTATCACCTTTTGCAACGTATTGTGCAAATAAATGTTGTTTTGCACTAACTTTATCCGTATCAAACGAATGCTTACCCGAAAATGAATAGATATTGTCAACAATACCATTATCGCCAATCATTTGAACCGAACCATCAATAGCATATGTCCCACATAATGTGCGTATGCACTTTTTTTTACCAATTTTAGACAATCTAAGGATTTGGCAGACATACCCATCATCAGTTATAACCCAATCACCTTGTGTACCATCTCTCCAATCTTCCACTATTGGGGTATTTTGCACAAATGCCTTGAATTCTTCCGAATTATCATACAAATAGTGCCTATCTTCCTTAATGTCCTTGAAATCCATGAGCTAATATAAGGAAAAAAAATACTAATATGCAAATTAGCCCCTATTGTTAACATATATATTGTTAACATATTAATATATATATATATATAAAGTAAAAAAAAAGAATATTATAAGAAAAAAAAAGTTAAAAAAATATTTTCAAAAATATATCTTAGAATGAGTGCAGGTCTTTTATTTACGATGCCCTCCCCTTCGAAGTTCCGTTGAGCATTCGAGGAGAGGTTGAATTTTTGCTTCCATATTATAATATTGATTGAATTTTATAACATTTTTAAACTTATATCTAAAAAGTAACGCACAATAAAAAACCCCTCTATTACGAGGGGTTAATTATTTATACTAACGTATTGCCGAGTTTATTTAATAAACCCATTATAGTACATACTATTATACAAGACTTGTAATTGTATTGTTTTGAGCTTGTATTGCTTAACTATACTAAGACAACTAAACATGCCTAAACTAATATGTTGATGATATTTGTTTAATAGTCTCATATGATGTTTAATACGCTTAATATCTACTATTAATAATACACCATCTAATATATTTAAGTTCCGCTTGTGTTCTCTTGTTATACTATTCTCTTGATTGATATACATATTATTATTAACCCCTTTATTGGTTACACGTTTATTAAACATTAATGACTCTTACAATCTATTCTATTGGCTTTTACTAATTGATTTACAATACGTTTAATAACGTAATCAACTAACAAATCACGTTCAATTAAGTTATTTTTGCGATAATCATTATTATCTTTATTAGTCATTAATAAATCATTATTATCTTTTAATATATCACATAGTGTTTTTAGTGTTTTAATATCATCTTTTACATCATTTATATCATCATATGTTGCTAAATCATCAACACAACCAAATTGATTATAAATAACATCTTCTACTTGATATTCATCACATTTATCATCTATATCATTAGTATTGCTTTTAATAATATCATCCATTTCAAACATTTTATTTTCAATGCTTTCAATGTGATTTGTTGAATATATATCTAACTTCCGTAAATCATTAGTTAATATATATTTAATATTACTATATATACATATTATAGCGTTTTTTATTTTATTTAAGTATTTCATTTTATTAAGTCCTTATCTTGTTATTTTGTTTACATTTAATATTATAACATATATTTATATTATACAACATATTTAAATAATACTTGATATAGGC
>Ga0208030_1001744_pt1 | contig 11806 bp, 7 predicted proteins | sample MalvirDeepMed_M9_FD_184246 | JGI IMG/M metagenome (GOLD analysis project Ga0208030, IMG submission 184246) | Marine viral communities from the Global Malaspina Expedition - Malaspina viral metaG DeepMed_M9 (SPAdes) (version 2) | ecosystem: Environmental > Aquatic > Marine > Oceanic | place...
AATCTCTGAATCAAAATCTAAAATCTTTAAAGAGTGTCAGCTAAAGTATCGTTACCGATATATCGACCGTTTTAAGGAGCAGGACAAAAATACTGATGCTCTTCACTTTGGTTCGTTCATCCATAAAATATTTGAAGATGGCTTTGAGGCAACTACGCTCTCTGCCCTTACTGTTATAGCGGAAAACACTAAAAAAGACTATCCTTTTTCAGAATCTTATAATCCTAAGATCAAAAAGTGTTTGGAGAACTTCCTAAGATTCAATGCAACCTTGTCTGAGACAGTTGCAACTGAAATGGTATACGAAGTCGTGTACGATAAAGATAAGGATATCAAGCTTAATGGCATCATTGATCGTATCATCAAAGGAAAAGACGGTGGCTACCTTGTTATAGACTATAAAACCTCTAAAAGGGAGCTATCTGAGCTTGATCTATATCAAGATAGGCAGATGCAGGGGTATGCATATGCTGTTCATAAGAAGCTGGGAGTTCCTTTAGATCAAATTGTAGTGGCTCACTACTACCCTATCACCAATAACTTCGTCACTTGTAAGTATTCCCCCAACCAAATTAAACATTACCTACATGAGAAGGTAGATCAAGTGTGGAGGATCCGTAAGATGAAGAAGGATCAATTTAAGGCTATGCAGAATCAGTTCTGCAATTGGTGCGGGTACAAAAGTCTTTGCCCAGAGTTTAACTCTGGTAGACTATGTGAAGAGCGTATTCAAAAGATCAAGCAGCGCAGAGCCACAAAGAATACCGCCGCTAATAAGAAGAAGTAGAGCTATCCCTATATAAAATATAAGGGACAGTACGGTCGCAAATACCCCTAAGGACTGGGTTATTGTACTAATAAAGCAAGCTTCGATTAGGTCATTTTCGAATAGTTTTGTCATCAATAATTAGTGGGTAGTATATATCTATATCAATAGATTCAAAAAAATTATCTACTTGATCAGTGGAATACCTACATTTTTTAGTAAGATAATTGTAGAGACTGCTTAGTTTCAATACTTTTTGTTTATTTAAGGATTCAAGTATTCGTATTTGAAAATGCTTAATAAATTTTTCTGAGTATTTATACCTCCATTTTTCTACAAAATCTTTATGGAGAGTAAAATTAACTAAATCCATAAAATCTATTAGGTCTATATCAGGGTTAGTCATTAAAGTAAATCTATAATATAAGAGACAAAATGGCGAAACTTTCAGAAGAAACTAAAGAATTTTTAGGAGATGTAGGAGGGGACTCTAAAAAATTGCTTACGTCTATGCCTGCGAGTGCAGATCGTATAGTCCCAGGTGAAGTCTTAATATTTAGATATTTCTTAGGAGCAGGTATAGGGAGTAGGGCACAAAGAATAGTTTTGATTGTTAAATGTCGTAGGGGAGATGGGGTATTTCCAGGTAAGTATGTAAAGCTCGTAAGTTGTTTTAAATTAAACGGAGGTTCTAAAGCTATTATTGAGACTATTCTAGAAAACCTATATAAGAAGAGACGAAGAGCTTCTTATTACGGTAAGATTAAACAGAGTCTTGTTAAGCTCTTGGGAGTAGATAGTTTTAGAACTTATAAATTAAATAATATGAAAGATATATATAAGTTAGATTTAGGTAAATAATTTATGGCTGCTAAAGATGAACAATTACTAGAGCAAATTGATGCCAATATTGCTCACTTAGTAGGAATTAATAAAAAAGGACATACCTTAAGTTCTCATTTGAGTGAATTACCTACTATAGCCAAAGGTATACATAAATTAGAGACGGTCTTCTTGAATACTATGAAGGCTGCATTCGGGTTGCAGGAGAAAGCATTAGCTAGGGGAGCTAACTTAGAGAAAATGATGTCTCATAATTCTAACATAGTAGGGGACTTCTCTAAAAATCTTACTGGGTATACTCAAGCATTAGGGAATGAATTTGAGTTGTGGAGTGCAGGGCTACGGGGTAACAGTAAGGGAATGTCTACGTTAGCATTGCAGGCTAAAATTACCACAGGTCAAAATAGGCAGCTAATTTCTCAGATGGCGAAGAATACTGCGGGTCTCGGATTTAATGAACAACAGGCTAGTAATCTAGGGTTTACTGTTTTAGAGATGAGCCAGAGATTTGGTATAACTGGGGAAAAATTATCTGGCGCACTAGGAAAGCTTGGAGATCAGATGAAAGTGTTTGGGGCTCTTGGAATTGGTCCTGAAATAGCAGATGCTGCTGCTAGGTTAGATGCAGGGTTAGGCCCTGCTCTTGCTGGGCTGAGTTCGGAGTTGTTAGCTACTTTTACTGATGGTGGAAAAATGGTAGAAGCTGCTCTTCTTGGAGTATCCCGAGAACGCCAAGCATTACTTACGGCTGAAGGGGCTAATTTTAAAAACGCTAGCCAAGTGCTTTGGAAGGCTTCTGAAGCTAACGAGAAAAATATTGAGGCATGGACTCAAGGATCAGTGGATAATGCATTTGCTTTAAAGGCTTATGCAGGGGTTTTTGGGAAACATACTTTGGATCTTCAGAAGTGGCGTGAGCAGATGGATCAACAGGCTACTCTACTTGGGTATACAACTACGGAAGGTTACATAGAGATGCTTGGTAGGCAGGAGGATATTAACAAGGAATTTCAAAATACTTGGGCAAACTTTTGGAATAAAGTTGTTTCACCTCTTCAAGAAGCTTTTACTAAATTTGCTAACCACGTACTAAAGTTTTTATCTAATCCTTGGGTGCTTCCTCTTATAAAAGCTTTAGTTGGACTTACCATAGCATTTGCTGGTTTAATTTTACTGACAAAGGCTATAAGAAAGCTAATAACTACTATAGCAGCAGGTAGGAAGTTATTCACGCGACCAGAACTTCAGGGGCCACTTCAACCTGGGCAAGGTCCCCTAAGAGGGGCAAGTCCTTTTCAACTTAAAATCAAGAGCTGGTTGCAGGGATGGAGAGATGATTTAAAAGCGGCGTTTGGTGGTTTAGGAAAAGCTTTAGGTGGTATGGCGACAGGTCTTCAAAAAGGTTTCACGATGATGGTAGATGGCATCTCATCGTTGAGTGTGAGAGTAATGAATAAGATACCTAAGATAATGGAAGGTTTAGGAAAGATAGGCACAGGCATAGGGAGGTTATCTGGTACATTTGTGGATAGTATGGCAAAGTTAGGCACTCGGATAAGCCATGAACTCGGTAAAGTTGGAGCGGGTGCGAAATGGATGTGGGGAAAGTTGTCTATATGGAAGGCCATGATGAAAAAAAAAGATCTAATCGGCCCACCAATTCCAGGTAAAGCAAAATGGGGTGCTACGTTACTTAAATATCTGAAGTTGGCACTACTACCACTAGGTTGGTTGCTTAAGGGTATAGCAATAGTACTTGGAACAGTTCTGTCACCACTATGGATTATTGCTGCTGCTATTATTGGTATAATTGCAGTACTTGTTATATTTAGAAAAAAAATTGGGAAATGGGCGTCGGACGTAGCTAATGCTATTGGGGCTTGGTGGCGTGCTAATATGCCAAGTTTTTTAGGAGGGGGAGAAAAAGAAAAAACAGCACCTTATCAAGTAGGGGGTAACGAGATGAACCCCGACAGAAATAAGTCCCCACGTTTTAACCCACTGCAAAAGGTGCAAGTGGGGCTTGCTGGGGTGGTGTCAGGACAACAGGAACAAGAGAGTGCTAATTTAAAAGAAATAGCTCGGTTAGAAGAGCTTCGAAATGTTAAAACTTCTGATCCAGAAAGACATGCACAGCAACTTGATCGGCAGATAGAGCATCTTAAACAATTAAATCAAAGCTTGATAGAGGGAAATGAAGAACGTAGACAGGCTAATGAATTAGGTGAGGCTCAATTAGGAGTAATGCAAGAAACTTCACAAAATACTAAAAAAAGTGTAAGTGAGGAAATGGGTACAGCGAGGTTAAATAAATAATGGCACAAACCTACGGAGAAATTTTTAGAAGTAGATTACTAGATCAGCGTTCTCGTCTTGAGTTTTATTACCCAGAAGATAACATCATTATGTTTATCCCCTTTTATGAGAACCCTCAGATCACGGAATCCCAAGCTGCTAATTATGCAACATATAATCCTGTAGGTAGGGCAGGTTCTTTATACGCTTATACGGGGGCTAAGTCTAGAAAAATAAAAGTTAAAACTACTTTTACTTTACCTCATTTAGCCATGCATGATATGGGTATTGATAGATTCAGAAGAGTTTTTTCTAATACTACTAAGGAAAGCCAGAAATTAATGTTCACTCAGTTTTCTAAACAGTCTACAAAACCTAAACCAGGAGATGTAAATACTTCTTTATCCTTAGAGGTAGAAAAAGTTTGGTTGGCATTACAACCTACTAAGGAGGGGAGCTTAGAAAGGTTGGGAGAACGCACAAGAGAATTACAAAAATCAAATGTGTTATCTTTATTAGGAATAACCAGTACTCCTTCACGACTTCAGGATATTTCTCCTGAAGAAAAACATCAAGTAATTGATACAATGTTGTTCTTTTTAGCTTTACTAAGAACATCAGTAACAAATAAAGCAACTAATCCAATGTTGGGTCCTCCTATTATTAGAATAAATTTTGGTACTATGTATCAGAGTGTACCTTGTATATGTAAAAGTTATAATATAGCATGGGATGAAGGGGCAGGATATGATCTTAAAACTTTAACCCCTAGAAAATTAAAAGTTAGTTTAAATTTAGAAGAACTAAGAGTAGGTAATTTTGGAACATATGATGCGGCTGTTTTCGTAGAGAGAGATAATTTAACTGGGTGGGAATCTGCCATTAATGGTCCGCATACTACTGATCCTATGAATTTAGATAGCTTAGGAAAGGGTACTTAAATGGGCTCACGTAATATCCGAGGAAGTAGATCTGGTTTTGGACAGGTTATAATTGTACACAAAGAAAAACCTATTAAGACATCGGTAGGAAGTATTGCTTATGAAGATACTTTTGGTGGAGATTTAGATCAAATAGATTTTACTAAGACAGATGGTAATATTCCTATGGGGTTTATGCATAGACCTGATTTGATCTCTAATTTATTTTTAAACACGCCATCTTTATGGTGGGTAATTTGTGAACGCAATGCTATATTTGATGTATTTGAACAATTAAAACCAGGAGATGATATCAAAATTCCTGTAAAGCTATAATAGGCTATGAGCACACCACTTCACATTCCCGCAGCTAATATTGTAATGACTTACAATCCTGATGTTATGAGAAAATTTCAGGAAGAGTCTTCTTTTGAGGTATTTAAATCTTGGTCAGATACTCAGGAGGAAAAGGCGAAAGAAGAGGCTTTAGCAGATAAGACAACATATCAGCCTGCAACTTTTATTTTTAATAATGGTCCTGGTTCTAACTACATGTCTCTTGAACATACTTTAGGGTTGGAGGAGGGTGGGGAAAATAATGCTGTAATAAAAATAGAACTTATTGACCCTCAAGGTTTATTTGAAGAATCTTTGTTGAGTACATCTATGAAAAGTTTATTTCCTCAAGATACTAATCCTTATTGGAATATATTAAATGCAAAAAGGGCAGAATTAGAAAAAGCAGATAGAGCAGATACAATTATAAAAAGGAAGCTAAATAGTGGGACTGGACAATGGCTTAAAGGTGTTTATGAAGGGCTAGCTAGTGCTGAACGTGATCCTAACGTATCATATATGGCATCGTTTAATTTTATTCCTGTCACATTAGAGAATCCAGTCTTTGATAAGATGAGAGATTTATACACTGAACATGGTCAACGATTTTTGCAGGCTGAGAAAGCTCGTAGGGAAATAGAGGCTATACAAGAAAACCCAGCTAAACATAGATTAGCTTTTCTAAATAAGCAACTTGCCCGATATAAAACTAGCAACGTTATTAGCAAACCTCTTTATATTACTTATGGGGTAGGTCCTAATTTATTGGATTGGGCTCCTCCTCTATGTATGGGGCCAATTGTATCATTAGAATATAATTTTACAGGTAAAGGCGTTAGAATTTTAAAATTAATATTAGCAGGTATAGAGGGTGCCGCTCCCAATTTATCTCAGATAGGAATTAATCCCATGGGAAATTTAAAAAATGGGATGGTTACTATGGGATTATCGGAGCCCTTTTTTGATGATGCAGCATATAACTCCTTTAAAAAGGCGTTGGTAGAAGGATCTAAGCTTGCACCACCTACGGAATGGGTAGAGAAACATATTGGAAAAGTTAACGAACCTAGCTTACACAATATCATAACTCAGGCTATTACTAGATTTATTAAAAGTGGGACTGGTCATAACAATGTTATTGTTCTTCTCCCTAATTGTGATGCAACGGGGGATCAGGGATATCTAAGGAAGTATTTTAATGAAACTTTTGATAGTTTAAAAGAAATGGATCTATCTAAACTTCAGGATGTTGTTTTAAAATCTATAACTAATAAGGAATATGAGGGAAAGGCTATTACTTCTGTAGATGATATAAAAAGATTAGAAGCTTACAAACAAGTGTTAAAAGGATTAGGATTTTCAATATGTGAAACTAGGGAAAATTCAAAAAATATTCAAGTAGATTCCCCTGATGGAGGGGCTGTTCCTTGGATAGCTTTTGAAGAGGCTGCGGGACCTGAAGATGTTTTTGAATGGTTTAGTACTAGAAAGATTAGGGCTAAGTTTGAAGTTGATTATATCTCTCAAGAATTTAAAGAAAAATTAGATGAATTTGGAAAAGTTTTAGGGACAAAACTTTTAAATTATAATATTGAAGGGAAAGTCGAATTAACAACTAGCATTCATGTTGAAAATGATTTTCAGGTAATAGAGACGATGTATAACCATGGGTTAATCGATGATAAAAATAATCCAGTTATTATATGGGGGAGCGATAACATGATTAAGCAATTTTTACAAGCTAGAATTTTAGAAGCTGATTATAGTAATTTAGCCAAAGAGAGATTGGGTAGTAAGCAAAACCGTAAAGGTGCTGAAAAATATATGGCGCATCTTACAAAACAGATGCAGGAGGGAGAAGTTGATAGGAAAAAAGTAATTAGCGATACCATTAAAGATGTATTACACCCTATCGCTATACTAACTGGGTTGGATGAGGATTATATGGAGGATATCCTAAATATCAGGAAACCTCCTGCGTGGAATACTCCTTTTGGTCCTAGTTATGCTGATAAGGAAGATAGTGAGATGTTGTTAGAAGATACTTCTAGGAATGAATGGGAACTTCTAAGTAAGGTTAACCCAGAGGCGGATACTCGACTCCCTGTTTTTTCTTTTGGGACTAAAAATCCTAATATATTGAATATAGATTTTGATGTAAATTCAATTTACACTACGCTAATAAAAGTTGGACCAACTCCCATAGTGAATGAGGCCAACCTAAAAGCCGAGGCTTATTGGGGCAAAGAGGGGCCTACTGCTGAAGCAGCAAAAATGTTTTCTAAAATATCTGCACTTGATTTAAGTCCGTCAGCAATAGATAAAGAAACTGGAGTTCCAAAGGATTTTATGCCGTTAGTAGAGAGGTTCTACATAGATAACTGGCTTTCTGATGGAGTCACGGGTTTTGATTCTTGGTCTAAAGTATTTGCGGAAGCAGATTTAGGAGAAGAGTACACTTCTATTGCAGAGAAAAGATTTGATTCAGGTTGGTTTGGGACGGATTCAACTAACAAAAAAGAATTTTATCAATTTATGTGGGGTGCGTTTCAAGCTTTATACACTAAATTTGATAAAGAACTAAGGGCTGAAGATAATCTGAGTCAAGTAGTTATTGATGGTAAAGAACCTACTGGAGCTGGAATAGCAAGAACTTCTTTATTGGCAGCTAGACTAGGTGGAATGCCTATAGTGGGGAAGATTACGACCCTCCCCATGTTTCATTTATCCAATGCCGAAAGGGTAATAACAAGGCCCTGTCTATTATATTGTGTAGAACCTAGATTTACTTATGAGACAACAAAAGAAGATGCTTTAAAGACTGCTGTAACTTGGTATACTGGAATGTATAGAATTATGGGATTTAAACATAATATAAGTTCTACTGAAGTTAAATCCGCTTTTTATGTTACTAAGGGGGTAACAGTAGCGGAGCCACAAGAGGAGGCTAAGGAGGAGGAGGTAGTGAATGAAGCAGGGGTAACGGAAAAAGCTACAGGAGAAGAACCAACATGACATTACGCCTAAAAGTAGGAACTGTAACTACTAAAGCTGATGTTACTCAGACAGGTAAGTTTAAAGTATCTTTTAAAGGTAGTAAAAATGAAAAACCTTTAGAAGAGGATGTAACTTATGTTTCCCCTTATGGTAGTAACCAATCTGCATTTGTAGCTATTCCTGATAAAAAGTCTGAGGTTATTTGTCTTTATGATGATGCTATTGCTCAAGAAGGGGACCAAATACAGGGATATTATTATCTAGGTTCAGTTATAGGCCCTACTCCTGGGGCTAACAGACTACTTCCTCCAGGTCATACCCCCCCTGTTAAACCTTCTTCAGTTCCTTATATAGAAAAAACTTCTCCTGGTGGTCGTGGTACTCCTGCTCCTCCAGGGGTACTTGCTGAAGTTGTAGAAAAAAATCAATCAGCATTTCCAGATCCTTTTCAAGATATGTATGGGGGAAAGGGGATTATCCCTGAAATGATGGGATTCACTAATTTGCGTGCTGATTCTGTTACCCTTTCTAATAGGTCCAGAGGAAATACTGCTGCTAATCCTTTTCAAGATTATAAAACAAGTCTTCAAAGTGGATCAGGAAAGAGGTTTGCGCTCATAGATAGTCCTACTGTAGATGGGATTGTAATGACCAATGAGCATCGGGGTGTAGATTATATGATCTGGAGTTCAGGGATGAGTGAACAGAGTCCTTTTGCTGAAGGTGAGGTTCACTGGAGAACTCATGGTCCTTTTAATTTGTACACATTATGGAATAGATTTCATATATGGGTAGAGGATGGACTAAATATTGAAATTGAAAATAAATCTACAGGAGCTAAAAGCCCTAATAAGACACGCGGAAAATTAGGACCTCCAGGCACGGGAGGAGCATCAGGAAGAATTTCTACTTTTGGTGACGAATCTACAGGGTGTATTCAATTATGGAGTCATCATAATAATGTATCTGTCAGTGCATTGGAAGAGGATTCGGTTATTCATTTACATGCACCTGGTACAAATAGTAGGGTTATAGTTCATACTGGCGGAACAGTAGATATTGTAGCCGAAGGAAAAATAACCTTACAAAGTGGTACTGAAGTAGAAATTAATGCACCAGAAGTAGATATTAATGCATTGGGAGGAAACGTATATATTGATGGGTCTCAAGTTCATCTTAATCAACCTCATGCGGCTCCTCAATTATAATTAAGGTATAAATTATGGCAACATTTGATTTTTCAAAAGCAGCAGGAATTATAACTAGTTCCCCAACCCCTATACTAGATGTTTTGGCAGTACAGTATGGTGTTCCAAATTGTATGCTGGAGATGGCAAGAGATGTACTGGCTGCTATTCCTTCTCCTATTTTGGGAAGTTTTATGGGCTCAATTGATGAGGGAAAAGCTTTAGCCGATTCAGTTTTTAAAGATATAACTCGTAAAATTTTCTTGGATACGGGAATTGTAGAATACGATACAACGACAGGAAGATTTGTTTTTGTATCAGCTTCTTCAAGATTGGGAGTTGAAAAAAGTGTATTAGATGATATTAATAATTTATTTGGGTTGGGAACTGTTTTAGGGTTTGGAGCCCAAGCGTGGATTTTTGGGGAAAAAATTGCAGGACAAATTGAGGATATTAAAAATTGTATAGATAAAATGAAATCCTTTAATGCCCTCCAAAAGGGGCCTTCTGCACTTGCAAATAAGATGGTAGGCTTCAGTGAAGGTGGAGAACCCTTTACTGCTCCTCCCCCTGCTGAAGCTGCTAGTTTAGTATTTGATCAGAATAAAGATCTTTTAGAAAATGCTGTAGGTTTTATTAATAAGGCTAATGATCAACAGAATAATATTAGAAGTGTTATTCAAGCTAGACAAAAGGATCCTGAGAATAATCCTGAGCCTGTTTTTTGGGACAACATGGTAAATACTGACCCCAACAGTCCTTGGTTTAACCAAACTTTAGGAGAGGCATTATCAGGACTTACTTCATTTAATTTACTAGAAGCAGAGACAGATTCTGAAGGGAATCCTATTGTACCTGTTATTGCTCCTGTGAAATCCGTACTACACTCTGCCAGCGGTATGGCTCCTCCTTTATCCACCAAGGGAAAATTTTTATTTTCTAAAACAGGAATTTATTATGATTCTTATGGAGGGGGACTAGAGTATACAGGATGTATTACGAACATTGTAAGTGCTTTATATTATGATGCGGAGGGGAAACCCATACCTGGTGCAGGGGTACCTTCTAATATGGTTAAATGGATGCATGAGTATAACCCTAATTTAGGAGGAAAGGGTGAGATTGTATCTTGGAATACTTTTAACCAATGGGCTAATACTGCTTTTGATATAACTGAAGTAGATGAAAGCCCAATGATGCAACCTTATTACGATGAAGATCACTTTTTACAAGTTCTTATTGATCAGCGTAATAGGCATATTTATGATTTATCTTCTTATATTACGGATCTTCAACTAAGTGGGTATACTGAAGATAGTGCTGTCCTATCAAATCAGAGAGAATTATTGTATGCTAATATTGCTACACATGAGTCTAAAATAATTAGAAGAAAAAAACAAATTCAGGTACATGTTTTATTGGCTCCGTTTGGGAGCCCTGCACCTGGTAACATTCCAATTAATAATTTAGAAAATTTAGATGGCTCTAAAATAGCTATTGAGAAATCTAAACAAGAAGCCCTTATGTTTCATCCTGGTGAAATGTCTGGGGTAGTTCTACCTCTTTGTCCTACTTTTATACAAAGCGAAGTAACTCAAGATGCATTTACTGTGAACGAATTAATGGTTCCCACTGTAGGGGTGGGAGCAATAATTTCTTCTGATCCTTATGTTAGTGGAACTAGTGGAACTGTATTATCTTTAGATGACCGCGTGACTACGGATGGTTTAGTATCTATTTATAATTTCTTAGATGCAGATTTAGTAGTTCCTGATTCTGAGAAGTATTTGGTAATTAATTGTAGCACTAGTTCAACGATGGATAAACCTGCTCAATTAGTAGCATCTTCTATTGATTCTATGTTTCCTTCTGGAATTGGAATTCCTTATTTCAGGGGGGTGTGTAACTTTTTCTCTGGGGTAGATGGGGATGGTAATCCTAAGGCTTCTTCCCATTCTACTAATTTAGAATATCTGTATGCTCCTTTTAGGCCCTATGGATATGGTCGTATTCAAAGTGGGTGGAATGATATAGAGAGTTTACTTTATAATGAAAGAGGAGCCACGTTTGAATTTTGGACCCATGTTCCAGATTTAGGAACTAGTACGGGGAAGGGGTGGAATGCTGATAATTCTTTATCCGCTTTGCATAGAGTAGCTCTTGGATGCGAGAATAGAGGAAGTACCTACTCCAACACTAACCCTTATTGGATTGCAGGACCTCAACAAGGTTCCCAGGTTGTTAAAGGTTTATTAATAGGTTTCAGTAGAGATCGTAGATTAACAAAAGGGGCTCCACCTAGTAATCTACCTGCTGATAATGATATTAATGACGGCCTTGTTTTTCATATGAGTCCTACCCAATCTATTAATACGAGTGGCGTTACCTTTTTAGCAGCTTCTGCTAATCCTGTGCTATGTCCTGAAAATATTCCTGCTCCTAGAGGATTTTATGGAATCCAG
>Ga0208030_1001750_pt1 | contig 11782 bp, 9 predicted proteins | sample MalvirDeepMed_M9_FD_184246 | JGI IMG/M metagenome (GOLD analysis project Ga0208030, IMG submission 184246) | Marine viral communities from the Global Malaspina Expedition - Malaspina viral metaG DeepMed_M9 (SPAdes) (version 2) | ecosystem: Environmental > Aquatic > Marine > Oceanic | place...
TTGTAAGATACTTAGTAAGAATTTCCCTGACGTACCAGTTTTTAATGATATAAAAGAATTGGATGGTAAAAAGTTTGATGATATTTTTCTTATGACAGGTGGATTCCCTTGTCAAGACATAAGTATAGCAGGGAAAGGAAAAGGAATTGAAGGAGAAAGATCAGGTCTTTGGTCAGAAATGCATCGCCTTATTAGCGAAGTACGACCCCAGTACGCACTTATTGAAAACGTACCAATGCTCATTCATAGAGGACTTAAACGAGTTCTCTGCGACCTTGCCGAAATCGGGTATGATGCAGAATGGCAAATTATATCAGCAAAGTACGTTGGAGCCCCGCACCTTCGGTACAGGATATGGATTGTTGCCTACCCACAGCATACCGACACCGACAACGCAGGATCACATCGAGAGAAAGTCATCGTCAAAGGAGAAGCTGAACTACAAGACGAACAAATCGGTTACACTCGACAGGTTCGTAAAACAATTTCCAAAGAAGATGCCGTTCGCAACGCCCTCAGCGGCGGATTCGGTAGGGGCTCACGGTGGTGGAATGGGGAGAAGCCTGAGAACGGACATATGGGAATGGAAGAAGAAGATGTTTCCAACTCCTACAGCGCAGGACTCGAAGAACGACGGCGGTCCAAGTCAGTACGAAAGGAACTCCCTGCCGTTAAACGCAGTAGTAAAAGAGTCAGCTCAAGCAACTGGACAGCTGAACCCAGCGTGGGTAGAGTGGCTAATGGGGTTTCCAATAGGGTGGACAGACTTAAAGGACTCGGAAACGCAGTAGTTCCGCAGGTTGCACAAATGATAATGGAAAGTATAAAGTGTCACTATTATTAAGAAGATTAACCAATCAGCTAATGACTAAAGACAATATGAGCTATGAGAAGGCTAAAAAGATGGCTACTGCAATACTTGTAAAGCGTGGTCATCTTAATCCAGATGGTACTAATACATTTACTGGAGCCATACGTGGTTCTATGACAGCAGACGAAAGAGCTGTTGATAGGAAAAAAAGATATGCTTTTAAGAAGAAAAAGAAAAAAATCTGAAATAGAGTACGCTTTTATGAATAGCGTGTACTTCTTTGAAGAATTAACGTGTTCACTACCTTGGGCGAGAGTAAAGTATTCAATATCATAAGTCCGCCCTCTGAATTATCAGAGAAGGATAAGGTACTGGCACGTGCCTATAAAGACCTTATTTATTTTGGACGTGCGTTTTTACCTAATGATTTCCTGAATAAGAGTCAGTCTCCATTCTTTCACCATGAAATAGCCAAGGAACTGATCACTACACAACCCGGCGCACGTATCTGTAATATACTGCCCCGTGGATTTGGTAAGTCAATACTGGCAAAAGCAGCAATCCTGCACAAGATATGCTTTTCATCTGATGAAGAACGTAATTTTATTGCTTGGGTAGCTGAGGAACAGGGTCAGGCTATAGATCATTTGAAGTATATACGTAGTCACTTGGAGAATAATAAGTCAATTGAATATTACTTTGGCGGTTTAGGTGGCGATCTGGTAGGTAAGCGCTGGACTGAGAAGGACTTGGTTACTACAAAAGGTGACAGGATCATGGCTAAAGGTACTACACAGAGACTGCGTGGACGTACTGAGATTGATGTACGTTATACTGGTATCATACTTGATGACTTTGAATCAGAACTTAATACCAAGACACCGGAACGCAGGTCGGAAATTAAGAAGTGGGTTGTATCTACGGTCTATCCTGCGCTTGAAGAGTCTCCAGGTAGAGAGGGATGGATATGGCTTTCTGGTACAATAGTTCATTATGACAGCTTCTTGCAGACTATTGTTGATGGATATCGTGAAGCAATGGAGAATAAACAGAAATATCCTTGGATATTAAATTTCTACAGGGCAATAGAAGATGATAAACCCATATGGGCGGAACAGTTTCCCATTGCCAAGCTTGATAGAAAGAAGGCAGAGTTCGCTGAAATGGGCATGCTTAACAAGTTTGCTCAGGAATATATGAATGATGCCCGTGATATTTCATCAGCATCATTTAAAATAGATAAGATTCAGTATCATAACGGTACTTTTAAAAGTGAGGGCAGGTTCAGTTATCTTGAAATGAACGGTGAGACTATTCCTATAAACGTATACATCGGAGTTGATATCGCAGCTACCGCAACTTCTACGTCAGATTATCAGGTAATAGTTGTTATGGGTATTGATTCCAATAAGAATCGTTACGTAATAGATTACTTTCGTCAGCGTATACCTACATTTGATCTTCCTGAAATAATAATAAAGTATGCAACTAAATACTCTCCAGTGCGTAGGGTAACTATTGAAACGGTGGCAGCGCAGGAGATGGTACGTGATATGACTACAAGGCTGGCTTCGACGGACAAAAGACTCGTACCCGGCATCTTTAAGGGGGTAAAACCTCCCGCAGGAATAAAAAAGCAAGATCGGCTTGAAACTTCGTTAGGACCGATTGTAAATTCCAAGAAACTGTATGTACGTAAATCCATGACAGAGATAGTTGACGAGTTTTTTGAACATCCCGTTTCAAGGCATGACGACTTGATGGATGCACTGTACTATGCAGATTATTTTTCACGTCCGCCTATTAGCGGAAGTTTTAAAGAAGGGGATGATACGATGAGTAAAATAAAGAAAACGTTTCGATCATATAACTGGCTTACTGGTGCAAGAACGTAATGGAAGCTGATCCTCGAGCTTTAAATAACCAGGAACTATTTAAGCGCTGGCGTGAGTCACGTGACAGTTGGGACACTGAAGCACGTAAAGATATAGATTTTTACCTTGGTAATCATTTCTCATCAAGTGAGTCTGATGAATTACAGTCACGTAATCAGGCTGACATTCCAATGGACAGGGTTTCTCCTGCTGTTGAAAAGATGAAATCCTTTATGACTGCACGTCCGCCAGTATTCACTGCACTCCCACGTGAGGACAGTGATGATAAAATGGCAAAAGTTTGGCAAACAATGCTTGGTTCAGTATGGGAGCACTCTGATGGTGACACCCACGTTAAGCAGGCAATACATGATTTCTCAACAGTAGGTATTGGTTATATCTACTGCTACATAGATAGAGAAGCAGACATGGGTAGGGGTGACGTTCGGTTTACTCATATCAATCCTTTCAGGGTTTACGTTCCCCCGTCTTCAAGAGATAGGTGGTTTTCCGACGCTGACGGAGTCATCCTGTCAACTATCCTAACAGGCGAACAGCTCGTTAACCTCTACCCTGAAATTGGACCGCAGATTGATGAACAGACTGGTGAGATGGTTTCCGGAATAGTGGAAGAACTATCTAATTACAGTGAAGAAGACTATCCTGATACACAAAATAAACTAAGCCGTAAGGTATATACACCAGCAGAAGTAACTGATAGTGACTACTGGAGGGAAAATAAGTATCAGGTTCTGGAGCGTTTTTATAAAGTTAAGGTTCCTTTTTACAGACTTATTGATGGACAGTCAGGTGAGGAGTCAATATTAACTGAAGAAGAATTTGCTATCGTTGCTGAAGAGTACGCAAACGATATTGAGATGGGCAGGCTTTCGTATGAAGTTTTTATGCAGACCAGAGTTGGAGTTACAACAACGTGTGCAGAAATAGTGCTGGATGAATATATATTAAATATAAATCAGTATCCTATCATACCGTTCCCCAATAATTGGACTGAGACACCGTATCCACGCTCTGATGTGTCACGTGCCATTCCAATGCAGAGACTGTTAAACAAATTATGGAGTCTTGCCCTATCTCATGCACAGGCATCTGCTGGTCTGAAGCTATTAGTTCCAGTTGGCAGTGCTATTAATGGCGTTGAACAGCTCGAACGTGACTGGGCTAATCCAAATGCTGTTATTGAAGTTGACAGTTCACAGGGTGAACCGCACTATCCAGCACCAACTCCACTCGCCGCAGAGTTCTACAGGTTGATACAGCAGTGTGAATTTTATATTGATTTTGTTTTTGGAATACCTGAGCTGATGCATGGTGTTTCAGATAAGGCACCAGAAACGTTCAAGGGTACACAGCAGATGATCGCCCTTGGATCAGAACGAAGTAAGGCTAAATTACGTGACGTAGAACACAGTATTGTAAAACTTGGACGTGTATTGTATGCACTTTGTAAACAGCAGTATACGTACAAAAAGTATTTCAGAACGGCACAGGCTAACAACGATTTAAACGAAGTTACGGTAAATTTTTATGATGATGCGACACAGACAATCGTTGACATCCAGAAGGATAAGAACAATATTGAACAGCATGATATACGTATTGTTCCCGGCTCTACGTTGCCTACTTCCAAATATGCTGAACTTAATGTATATTTGGAAGCCTATCAATTAGGCATAGTAGATAAACTTGAGGTTCTTAAGAAGAATCCCGAGATATTTGATAAAGAAGGTATATTGAGAAGATTTGGTGAAATTGAACAGTTGCAGGGTGCTAATGCACAACTGCAACAAGAAGTAAAGAATTTGCAGGGTGATCTGCAAACTGCCCGCAGGGAGTCCGTAGCTGATCGCAAACGTGTTGAGGTTCAGAAATTTAAATCTCGACTTGACAGCGTGACTTCGGACGCCAAGGCTGATAAAAGAATAAGTGCCAATCAATTAACAAATAAGGTGATGCTCGAATCCGAGAGATTGCAAAGCGCTATCGCACAACAGAGAGATGCTCTGATCGGTGGTGAAGACAGTCCTGCTATGGAAGAAATCGGGACATCTTAGAAAGGAATAATAATGGCAAAAGCTGAAGCACAAGCTGTAGAAGAACAGCAACCTGATCAAGGTCAAGAACTTTCTGGAGAACAGGAAGTTCAAGAAACGCAGGAAATGCAACAGGAAGAAACTGTTGAAGCAAGTCCGCTTGAGGATGAAGTAAAGAAGTGGCAATCTATGTATGATAAAGCGCAAGCTGATAATACTAAGATGCAAACTGCACTTACTGATTATTTAAATTCTCAAAAAGATGCTCAACAGCAACCCCAACAGCAGGTTCCTCAAATTACCGAAGATGAGTTTAACCCTTGGGACGCTTACTATAAGCCCGAATCACCGTCATTTAAAATGCGAGTACAAAGCGAATCTAATCTCGTTCATTCAGTATTGGATAATGAGATTCAGCGCTTGGAAGGCAATATGGCGATGAGTAATACAAGGAATGAGTTACGTCAGTTGCATAATATGAACGACAATGATATCAATGAATTCATGGAATTCATTTCACAGCCTAAAGACAGTGTTCCTGTGAGTGCACTGGTTAAGTTGTGGCGTGATACAAATGGTCGTAATGATAGAGCACCTAACGTTGCTATTCCGCAAACGAAACAACAGGCACCACGTACAGCTGGGACACAGAGTAATCAGGGTCCCACACGTAAATCTGATGCGTCTAAAGTATGGGATCAAATAATGAACTCTACTGGTGTAACCAATAGGTTGCCTTAGTAACGTATTGATGGTTCCTGGTTTTGTTTAATTGAAAATGAAAACAAATAAGTATGGAGGTTTACTATGGCAGTAAATCAAGGACAATTAAAGGTAACTGATGTTGTTCAAGCTGCGTCTAATTCTCATGCTTCGGCTCACGGAACCACGCCTGACAATAGGCGATTATATAATTTTGGTGATCGGGTAGCAGACCTTGCTCCCGAAGAATCCCCATTTTTTGTATATCTGTCAAAGGTTAGCAAGGTTCCTACCGATGATCCTGTTTTCCGATTCTTAGAAGATAGAAGTAAAACCGATTGGTCTGATAGAAGTTTTCTGCTTGCGGCAGCTGTTAATGGCAGTTCTGCTGTTTCAGCAGGAAGTTCTTATTCCTTTGCAGTAGATGCAGATAATGTACAGGCTGGTGGAGATTCAAGTGGTACTTACTCACCTCAATTCCTTGTAAAAGGAATGGTAATTGCAGTGAATACAAAAACTGCGGCTATTAGTGGTGTTGATGTGTCACAGGTTCTTGTCCGGATTGAAACTGCTCCTTCCTTTTCAGGAACTGGCGGTACAGATGGTGTTGCATCATTTACTGGTAAGGTTTTATCACTACCTGCTGATTCAGGTAGTACTGACTCAGACATTTTGGATGATAATGCAAAATGTATGGTAATTGGTACTTCTTTCGATGAGGGTTCAGGTTCACCCGATGCTTGGAGTGGAGAAATGGATGATGACTTCGGATACACTCAGATATTCAAAACAGCGGCAGAAATGTCGAATACTGCGATTGCTACTAAGTATCGTGGTTACGCTGATGAATGGTCACGTGTATGGAGTCACAAATTAAGAGAGCATAAAGTTGATATTGAAAGAGCTATGCTTTTCAGTCAACGTGCTCGTCAAGGTTCTTCTCAATTAACCGATGGTTTAGTCGGTCATATTATTAGAACTGTATCTCCAACAGACGGAGGAAGTAATTTCTCTTATTCAAGAGGAAGCGCTTATTTCAAATCAACAACTGGTTCTGAGTTAACATATGATGTGTTGCTTGGTGACTTAGAAGTTGTATTTGATCCGGCTCGTGGCGGTAGTGGTCAGAAACTCTGTTTAGCAGGTCTACCTGTTATATCTTATCTGAATAAACTTGGAAGCGCAGGATTCATGTATAATAGCATGTCTGCTGATCGAGTTCAAATGAAGGCAGAATTAGAACCAAGACAGAGTGCTTTTGGTCATAAGATCATGGAACTTGATACTATTCACGGTTCTCTTGCAATTATTAAAGAACCTATATTCAGAGGTTATGCAAGCGGATTGATGCTAATTGCCGATATGAATCATGTGGCTTATCGCCCCTTGGTCGGTAATGGTATTAATCGTGATACTCATATAATTTCTAACGTACAACAAGCTGACGAAGACTTACGTAAAGATATGATTCTTACGGAAGCTGGACTTGAAGTCACAGTTCCTGAGAGTCATGCTTTGTATAGCTTTGAAAGCTTATAAGGAGGTTATGAATAATGAGAAGTGATTATTTGAACGAGTCGAGCGGCAGATCAGCTGGTTATCAAAAAAAGATCAAGAAGCTAACAGCGAGTTATACAGTTGTTGAAGAAGATTCTGGAACTATTTTTTTGGTAAATCCAACAGCAACAACTGAGATAGACCTTCCAACCGTTACAGACTTACCGTCTGGTTGGAATTGCGAAGTCTGGGTTACGGAAGATACTGATGGTTCTGATGGCGGAATGAATCAAATCGTTAATATTGATTTCAATTCCGGTGCAGATATCGTTGGTCATATGTTTTCCGTTGCTGATGCGGCTGGTGATACAGCAGTTAATAATGATGATTACATCAATTTTACTGCGGCGGCAAGCCCCGGTGATAATGTAGAGATATGGACAGATGGTGCAAGGTGGTACGTAAGAGGCTACTTAGCGGCAGCTGGTTCTGACTCTCTATTCCACACTGGCGCAGCGAGTTAATGATTAACATATATCCGAATAAATAAGGATAACAGTGAGAACTGTGTGGGGCGTCGTATAAAGGGCGCCCCATACTATCAAATGAAAAAGAATTGCATACGTTGTGAAGAGCCGAATCCAGAAGGATGGTTTATTTGTAGAGCGTGCGGTCAGAGATCGTCTGAGCCGAAGTTTACTACTAATATGTATATGATGAGTGAACTTGGTAAGCGCACTGACGTAGAGTTTTCAACTACTACGATGGATAAAACAATTGAAAGAGCTAAAGGTGAACGTCTTAAGCAGGGTTCTCAGTTCTGGCAATCAAAATTAAAAGAATTTAATAATAGGAGGAGTCATGCCTAAAGGAATAGGAACATATAAATCAAAGAGGGGCAGACCCCCAAAGAAAAAGAAGAAAGCAAGAAAGAAAGCAAAGTCTAAGAAGAGGAGATAATGGCTACTTTAAAAGTAAAGATACAAGAAGACATTGTACTTGACAATCAAGACTATAGCTCTAAAAGAATATTGGAGATTAGTAGCATAGATGAAGTAATGAAAAGAATTGTTACTTGCGCCGCAAGTCAGACTACAACTATTGCAGTTTTTAATTCTAATGCGTACGGTGCGGCTGGAGCTGTTGATATTGAAGATTCAAAATATATTAGGGTTACAAATTTAGACAGTTCTAATGGAGTTGAATTAGCTGTTGTTGGAGCGGCTACTCTTTATCAAGTAGAATTAGGAGCTGGTGAAAGCCATATTCTTGGTAGCGCAGATGATTTAATGTTGTCAGAAGCAGATACAAGTCCGAGTTTCGGAACTATGGCTGATTTGGGTAGCATACAGGTAAATCCCGGTAGTAACGCAGTTAGTGTTGAATTGTTTATAGCGAGTGCTTAATGGCTACTTTTGAAGCACAGGTAGAAGGACTAACAAGTCTTTCAATAGATAGCAGTAGCGCACCAACGCAGACTGAGCTAACACAATTCCTTACGGACGGTGCTAAAGAATTAATAAATATATTCCCGCCTAACTTAGCTGAGTTATGTTCTTCTTCACAATCATTTACTTCTGGTACTGCCAGTACGTTAAATACAGGTAAGGTTCTACGTGTTTTTAGAAGTGATGGCGATATCAAACAGCCATGTCGAGCTATACCAGCAGATTATAAAGGCAGGTATAGTGATCCTGATGATATGAATTATGCCACAACAACTGATCCTGTTTATTACGTTGAGAATAATTCTTTAGACGTATTGCCTGATGGTGGTACGTGTACGTATTCAGAAGTACAGTATCCAGCAGTGGCTTATGGTGATTCAGCTGTAGCTGTATTTCCCGATGAAGCTGAGCATCTTGTGGCTATTTATGCGTCAATAAAATCTATTCAGAATGCGATGGGTAATAAAACTACAAGTTTACCGAGTGATATTCCTGCGCCATCATTGGTTACAATGACGGAAACATTACCTTCGTTTAGTCCGAGTACGTTATCAATATCATCAGTTGCTCCTTCTAAGCCAGTAATAGATACTTCCTCTGTTTCAATAACGGGAACAGCTCCTAAGTATTCAAAGCCCGGACTTGCAATGGTGGTGGCTCCTACAATATCTGATCTTTCAGTTGCTTCAGTACCTCCAGAACCTCCGAGTATTAGTGCGTCATCATTAAGTTTTTCAACTTCAGCACCAACGTATACGACACAATCACTTACAAGTCAAACTACTTTTAGTAGTTTTTTTCCTCTTTCAGATTTTACTGATAACGATCCTGGTCTGCTTACGGTTTCGGCTACGGTACCATCAGCACCAACGTTATCAACAAGCAGTGTGAGTTTTAGTACTACTGCTCCAGTTTATAATAAACCTAATCTTAATATGGGTTCTGCTCCGTCTATATCAAATTTAAATGTCAACGCTGGCGCTATTCCGCAAACACCTTCTATAACTACTGTTTCATATACTGATGCTACTAATGCAGATGCTATTGTAAGTGCTGTGTCTACAGCTACCGCAGATGCGCCGAATATAATTGATGTTAGTGGTAATGCGCCAACATATTCAAAACCACCATTGACGTCAAGGGTGTCATTTAATAATTATTGGACTCTTGCTGATTTTGGTGATAGTGATCCTGGTGTTTTATCTATAAGTGCTATATCTCCAAATCCACCGGGACTTTCTGCGACATCAGTTAGCTTTACGCAAACAGCACCAGCGTTTACAAAACCTAAAGTTTCTCCAGAGTTTGGTTCAGTTAATAAACATCTTGATGACAATGAAGATGTTGAGCTTGCTTCTGTAAAGATACAGGAAGTACAGGCTCAGATATCTGAGTATAGTGCAAATATACAGAATGAACAGGCAGAGTTTAATAAAGAAAATGCGGAGTATCAGGCTCAGCTTCAGGTATCAATACATAATGCACAGTTTGATAATGAAGAAGACGCAAGAGCATTACAAAAGTTTCAAGCTGAAGTTGATAAGTATCAGGCTGATGTTGGTAGAGAGGTGCAAGAATACACACAGAAGCTGTCTCGATATCAAATGGAATTGAATACTGTTTATCAGGCTTGGCAAAAAACTGAATCAGATAGTTTACAGCAGTATCAGCTTGATATACAAAATGAGTTGAATGAGTTCAATAAAGAACATGCGAGATATCAAGTTGAATTTCAGGAAGCTGCTGATAAGAATCAGGTAGACTTACAGGTGGCTGTTTCAAACGCAAATAATTTAGCTCAGGAATATAGACAGGAAGCAGAGCAGGTTGTAGAAACAGATAAGTTTAATAAGGCACAGGATCAGGCTCTTAATCTTGCTAATGCGGCAAAACAAATAGAAGATATAATTGCTGATAATGGAAGTAAGCTACAGAAATATAGTTATGAGATACAGAATTATCAGGCGCAGGTCAATAAGGAAATTCAGGAGTATCAGCAGAATCTTGAAGCTGATTTAAGAGTATGGCATCAGGAACGTCAGACTGATTTGCAGAAGTATGCAACTGATATACAAAATGAGCAGGGTAAGTTTAACGAAGAGAATACAGAATATCAGGCTCAGCTTCAAGTATCTATAGAGAACGTACGTATTGATAATGATGAGGATGCAAGGAAGTTGCAAAAATTCCAGACTGAGATATCAAAGTATCAGGGTCATGTTAATCATCAGATTCAAGAATATGAAAAAAGATTTTCACGTTATGAAACAGAATTAAATATTACGTATCAGGCTTGGGCTAAGACAGAGTCTGATAATATCGCCAAGTATCAGTCAGATATACAAAATCAAATGCAGGTTTTTAATGATGCTAATGCAGAGTATCAGGCAGAGTTACAACGTTCAATAGAGAACGCAAGGCTGGAAGATAATGAAGAGAGTAAAAAGATTCAAAAGTACTCTGCGGAACTACAGCAGTATCAAGCTGAGGTAGCTGCTGAAGTCCAAGAGTATCAACAGAATCTTGATGGTGATCTGCAAGTATGGCAAGCTGAAAGGCAAACAGATTTACAAAAATATAATTCAGATATTCAGAATGAATTGAATGAGTTCAATAAAGAAAACGTAGAGTATCAGGCTAAATTGCAAAAAGATATACAGGATTCGCAGTTGTCTGATAGCTCTGACGAAAGAGAAATAAGCAAGTATTCAGCTGAATTGCAACAGTATCAGGCTGATGTAAATAAGGAAGTACAGGAATTTACGTCCAACTTTCAGAAGGATTTGGAGAAGTTCAGAGCTGATCTTTCCAAGTACTCTTCTGAATCAGAACGTGTAAATGCTCAGAACGGCGTAGCCTTAAGCAGGTTTACCGTAGAGGTTAATAACTACACTGCACAGATACAGAAATATTCAGTAGATTATCAATGGCTTGAGAGTCAACATCAAAGACTTTCAGCAGATTATGAACGTGGAATACAAACACTAATAAGGAGTTAAAAAAATGGCAGATAAAGCAACAGGAAGCTTATCAGCGTCAATAATGTCAGATTTTTCAAAGATGACAATAGCAGGCGGTTTATCTTATGAGCCAGCTGATGCGGGAGATAAATGGATATATTTAGAGACTATAGTAGATGGAACAACGTCCCTCTTAATTCAGGCTGCGGCAGAATACAATAAACGATATGGAAGAACTGATGAAGCAGAAACTGTAACAGCTACAGGTGATATAGTAAGATGGATTGCTGTAAAGAATACAGGAACTACGGATGGTAGTACATCTACATCTTCGGGAATTGTCCTGTCTTTGGAAGGCGCTGCGGCATATGATAATACAGATGGAATTTTTATAAATGCTGGAGAGGTAGTCTTTTTTAAGACAGCCGCAACGACG
>Ga0208030_1001757_pt1 | contig 11735 bp, 13 predicted proteins | sample MalvirDeepMed_M9_FD_184246 | JGI IMG/M metagenome (GOLD analysis project Ga0208030, IMG submission 184246) | Marine viral communities from the Global Malaspina Expedition - Malaspina viral metaG DeepMed_M9 (SPAdes) (version 2) | ecosystem: Environmental > Aquatic > Marine > Oceanic | place...
TATCAATATCCACAGTTGGAGAAGTGCCATTAAATGCTTTAATCACTTCTGCACCAGCAGCAATTGAAAGATGATGAGCAGGTATTTCCAGAACTTGGAAAATATCACCATCCGTAACTGCAGTAAATGTGCCTGCAGCAACGAGCGCATCAATATCCACTACGCCCTCTACCAAATGCATTACATTTCGTGCAGATGGTACAGCAGCAAGAGAATCGGCGGAAACGCCAGTAGTACTTTTAGCTGTTAAGTCATAAGTCGCCATAACGTCCCCTCCTTATGCTACGTTATACTTGGCATTGACAACCGCTTCTGGCCGAAGAATTTTCCGACCATAGAGGTGCATACCACGTACTATATCAGCAAAGCTATCTGGATCACGATAAGATTCCGTTTTCGTGATCTGGCTTGCAGTGGCAATAGCGGACGCATGACCCGCAACAATAATACCATAGTTAGAGTTCTGGTTAGCAGTACCACTTGTACCGGGACCAGTACCTACAGCAGGTAGATTGTTGGAAACATACACCTTAAAGCCATAATAATTGTTTAGAACCAGCCCGTTCCTAAGCGCACCGGATTCACCGAAGTCTGAATTTAGAAAACGCGAGTCTTCGTCCATTAGAACTTCCATGAAATGAGGCGATACAACAAGCCAACGACCATCTTTGTCCACAAACTGCGTGTCCAACAAACGGCCCATTCTAGCCACAACCATATTTGGAGATGCTGTAGCAGTTGGAAGGGCACTAGCACCCGGAAGACGAGGGGCAAGCGGAATTGAATGCGTACCCGCCGAAGTCGTAGTGATACTACCGAAATCACCCTTCTTCAACTGCATTGCAGATAGCAACTCATTGGAACCAGCAGTCGAAACAGCCTTGCTTCCAGATACCGTAGTATTAGCGGTACTGGCTACAGCACTGATTGAAGCTTGAGCAAACCCCGAAAGATAGCCTAGAACTTCTTGGTCATACTGATCTTTTAGGCGATAACCTGCACGATCAGATGCCATCGACTGAAAATTCACATGAGAATGCGCTTCTTCAATGTCATCTACCTTGAAAGCAAAGTAATTTGCCTTGTCTACAACAAGACTAAAATCTTCATCATCAAGGTCTTGTGGAGTAACCTGCAAACCACGGGCATACTCTTTGACCGTAATTTCAGGCTCTTTGATAATGCGGACAGTATCGCCAAAATTAGCGATTTCACCAAAGTAATCATTATTGGTGATGTCCTCCGCAACAGACGACTTACGAAAAGCAAGCTGTGTCTGTTTGGAATAAATTACAGGGCTAAAATTACCATTAGGTAAACTATTATACCCCGCTGCACGAGTAAAAGCCATTTTATCTCTCCTTTTTCTCGTATTTAACAGACGCTAACTTACAATTGTCTAACAGAGGCTATTCTTTTAGGGTGCATTAATTAATATATTTGGCCTAACATATTAACAATGGGCCTAAAGTAAATAGGTAAGTCATTAAGATAATAGTAGTTGCATAATTTAGTTTAACGTATGAGTGGTCCTACATTAATAGGAGGTCATATAATTATATACGTAGTTATATTAATTTATTCACGTTTGTCAAGGATTATCTTGCTGATCCTGAAATATCATAAATAAATTTATCTGTACGTATAGCTTCCATAATGTCATCTTGATATTTTTCATATTCATCAGATGACATTTCTTGTACACTAGACTCTCTAAGATAATCTACTGTTTCATCAGATTGAGGACGGCTTCGTTCAGTCTTTTCAGATACAGCAAAAGCAGCGTCCTTATTACTTTTCTTTTTAGAAGTTTTAATATCCTTATCAGATTTATATAAATCAATTGCTCTGGCTGCAGCTAAAGCATCTACATCATTTTCATATAAAGCCTCTTGAATCCACTTAGGTTGTTCTTCCGCCCATTCGTGAAACGCATCATCATTACGAATGTCATCAAAATCAGGATGAAATTGCATTAATTCTGTTTCTGCTTTATCTCGTTCCACCCCTTCTTGCATCTCATCTATTTCTCTAATGCGATTTTCCAACCCTTCTGCTTGTTCTCTAGCTTTCTTTATTGCTATTGTTTCAATAATACCTGCTACATCTGGATATTGCTGCGCCCATTTTTCTATCTCTTGTTCTGATTTAGGTAGCTTTATCTGTTTTTTTGTAGCAGAATCTAGCTGCGCCTCTAGCTGTTTTATTTTAACATGTAGTTCATCTGTTTGTTTTTGAGTATGCCTACGTAGATCACCGTATCTCTTTTTAAATGTTTTCTCTTCAGCAGACTTAGGAGTTTCCTCTTCTTTATTTTTTTCCTCTTCTTCTGAATCTGTTTGTTCAGAAAGTAATTCTTTTAACTCCTCTTCCTCTCTTTCAATCTTATCTTGATTAGAGTTGGGTTTCTGCATAAAAGTTTTCTTAGGTATTTCTTGAACTTCTGCTAATTCAGGCATTGTATATCTCCTTTACCGGGGCCACCGTGGCTGTATAAATACAGGGGATGAGTAGCCAGCGTATTGGCGTATGTTTAACGTGTTGCCAATCCACGTCTGCGTGTAGACATTCCTTCAGGTGAACGTAACTTAGCTAATCCACTAGCTATTTCTGGAAAAAGCTTACGTAAAACTCTTGCTTCTTCAGTTCCTGAAAACCTTCTAATGACATCCTGTTCATCGGGAGGAAGTTCTACATATCTTTTTTGAGCCTCTACTTGTAATTCATGTATAACTTTTTTTGTTATAGCTCCTAGTATATGATGAGCTTGTGTTTGTTCAGCCATGTATCTTATCTCCTTCTGTAGATAGAGCTTTCTTCTCTACTATTAAACCTAGCAGATAATGGACTGGTTCTAAACTGCGTATACATTTTCCTAAGAAAGACCTCTTTGTACATTTATCTGGATTAATATGATGTGCCATTTCTATACACCATGCAGTAGCTAATGGCCTGAAAAAATTAGTAACAGTTTTATTTTTATGCATTAATTTAACTACTGGTTTAGCCCAGTAATGATATCCAGCGTATGAAGTTTGAGAAAAGGGTTCATACTCATGGGCAGCTTGATATAATTCCTTAGACATTAAACCTTGTCTTAATAACTCTGTACAAATTACCGTTCCGGGTCCGTCTGGATCACCATCTCCCGAACCGGGAGGCCCGTGGTCTGCTTCAGAACCCTGACTACTAGGTGCGCCTGCAGTAGCTGCCCCAGAGAAATCAAAACCTGCCTCTGCTGCTGATTCTGCACTTGACATTTCACCCTTACCCATAGCAGCAACATCACTAGCAATTCCTATATCAACATCTGCAGCCGCTTGTGCTTGTCCAATAGCCGCCGCCATGTCCATTCCTGCCAGTTCGGCTCCAGAGAATGTATGTCCTTCACCTACGTCGGGGGTTCCGTAACCACCAGTACCTGTTGTATCAACATCTGTATCTGCTTCCAATCCGGGTATATCTCCGGGGGCTTGTTCACCAGTACTTATACCAAAACTTGGAGCAGCTTCCATTCCGGGTTCATCTGATGTAGTCTCTCCAAATGCAGTATCTGATTGAAAATCTAATCCGGGTATATCTCCGGGGGCTTGTTCACCAGTACTTATACCAAAACTAGCTTCAGCTTCCGATCCGGGGGGAGCTATACCAGAATAGTCTGTATCCTCTGTGCTTGGTGTTATATCAAAATCAAAAGCAGCTTCTGGATCAGAATATGCTGGATCAGTATATGCTGGAGGTGCTGGAGGTTGTGAAGTTTGTCCCGAAAATAAAGGACCAAAAGTATTAAAAGCTATACCTAATAATCCACCTTGCATTAAATCACTTATTTGACTAAATGCGGTTTCTAAATCTGGATTATCTGGAACACCTTCCGTTGTTGAAGCAATATCACCTACAGGATCAGTTCCACCTTGTCGCCTCTGCCTTCGTGGATTTAATGTTCCTGTACTAATAGTAGGAGTAGGAGTTGCTGGACCGATAGGGAGAATCCTTTGATTAGGAGTAGGATTTGTTGGTGGGCGCATTAATCCGCCTTTTTGCAAATTACGCTGTACTAAACCACCACGTTGCCATGCGTCTCCAACACCTACGCCCGTACCGGAGCCAGTGCCTACTCCACCGGGATCACCACTACCTGCTGATGGCCCAGCATCTACACCCATACCCATACCAGCTTCTCCTATGCTACCACCACCATATGCTCCACCACCATAAGATGCTGCATCAGCAGCAGCTTCGGCTGAAGCAGCAGCGGCGGCGGCTGCACCAGAAGCAGCAGCATCAGCAGCAGTTCCACTAACTCCCCCAGCCGGTCCTCCGGGCTGACCAGAAGCAGGACTAGGACCACTAAAAGCTTGACCACTAGTAGCAGCACCACTAGTAGTTCCAGTTCCAGTTTCTCCCCCAGTAGCGCCGAAATCGCCGCCATAAGCTTCAGAGACATTGGCGTCAGGATCACTCCAATCCCCACCAATACTAGGACCGGGGCCACCGGCACCTTCTTCTCTATCTATTCTTGCTTGCTCTCTTTCACGCTCTTCTCTTTCTCTGGCTATCTCAGCCCGTATCTCTGCACGTCTTTTTGCCCTTGCCTCTTGGCTATCTTCTTCCCTACGTCCTTCAACGTCGGGTCTTTCTTCAGCATTAGGATCAAACCTTCGATAACCTTCAGGTTCAGGATATATTTGCTTACCATTAAGGACAGGAATTGTGATAACATTTCCATCTTCATTTATAAAATAATACTGATCTGTTACACCTCCTGTAGCTTCACCAAATCCCGGTAAAGCCGGTGGTGGTCCAACAGGTGCAGATGTACCCGGAACAGGAGCCTGTTGTCCAGTTTCTCCTGTAGATATACCCGATAGTGTAGTAGTAGTTTGAGAAGTTGGAGTAGAAATAACAGCAGGCGTACCCATTTGAGGAGCAAGAGGCGGTGGTGCTTGAGTAGTTACGTTACTTCCGGGTTGAGTTGGAGTAGCTAGTGGTTGTCCTGTAGTTGGATTAATACTATACGTCATATTTTGACTGGTAGGAATAGTTGGCTGAGTTCCTTGTTGAGGTAAATAATAAGTACTGGGAACATAACCACCCACTTGATATTGTTTTGGTGCTTCTTCCTCCTCTTCATCTATATATTCTAAATCAATTACAGAGAATGGCATTCCACCGGGATTAAACATAGAATCATTTGGAATTTGAGCTTCATCAGGATTACCAAATTGACCCATTGCTTCCATCTTTTTATAGCCCATCATAGCTTCGTCACGCATTTTCATAAACTCTTCTACACCATGATATCGAACTACTTCAGCAGGAATAATCATTTCTCCAGAACTTAAATTAGCATCAACATTATCTGCTACTCCTTCAGTAGTACCACCAGTAGGAACCACATTTCCAGATTGCTGTTCAACTTCACCGCCTTCTTGTAAAAGCCCAATATCCCTATCGCTATTTTGAAACATATCCATTTGATTTTCTAATGCCATTACTTATTCCCCAATACATTTTGTCTTAAATCTTTAAGATGCTTTAATAGTTCAATAGCACCTTGAGCTTTATATAAAGCTACATGCTCTTGAGATTGCTCCAAAACTTTATGCTGCTGTTCAACTAAAAAATCTAAGTAATTACTTAAATTAACCCATTGGCGGTTGTTGTTGAACAGGGGGTGGAGCTTGCCCCATAGTTCCTCCTGCTTGTTCATTACCTGTAAATCCTTGTTCTTGTGGTGCGGGAACCTGCCCAGTTCCTATCGCTCCCCCACCTGTACCTGCTGTATCTTGCGGGTTCATGCCGGGAGGAACTTGCTGTGGTTGTTGAGGTTGCTGTGGTTGAGTAGCCTGAAACTGTTTAAGAAGCTCTGCTTGTATAGCTGCATCTTCCATACTATTCGTAACTTTTTCAGGATCAAGGTCCATAGACTTTGCAATCTCAGCAATGATATAATGAAACTTAGCAAAGGGAGCTAAGGCAGGATTACTTGCAACACCTAGGAATTGCATTAACCTCTGGCTTCTAACTTCATTTGCCATTAGACTTTCAGTTCCACGAGCTTTAACTTCTAAGTCTCCTCTAAGTTCAGGATTAAAATCAAACTGCATATTAAACTGAAAGAAACCTTCACCCAATGGATGTAACAAATAATCATCTACATTTTTAATAACATTTTTAATTGCACCGGACGCAGCATTCATTAACATACTAATTCCGCTTGCTGTTCTACCTGTTCCTGCTACACCTGTTTGACCATGTGCAAAGGAAGGGAAGCCGGTACTCTCATCGGCAAGCTGTCTGGCCTTATCAAACAATTGTAAATTCTCATTAGAGACATTCGGGAACTTAGTTCCAAAGATAGCTTGCCCCGGTGCCCCACCTTGCCGCCTAAATACTTTACCGGGATAAACAGATAAATCTTGTCCCGGTACTAAATTAGTTTCATCAACTTCTATAATTAAATTACCCGATAGTACAGCATTATCTACTGACATACGCATAAAGCCATTCATAAGAGATTGCGTATCTTCCATATTCTCTGCAATACCTACACCAAAGAAACTATATGGATTTAATTCATAAGGAACGGCCATATAAGGAATACGTACAGGTTTAAATGGATTTATTACAAGTCTAATTATCTTATCTTGACACATCCATATATTAGCCTGTACCTGATCTGCGTCATTAAATTCTTTAGGTAAGTCTACCTCTTCTGAATCAAGATAATCTTTATCTAAAATACCCCAATACTCTAATACTTCAAACCTATTAACATCGTGGTGAATTTGATAATCAGCTAAGGTATCTTCCCACGATTCTTTTAAATAGGATTCTCCCATTTCAACACATTCTTCAATAACATTCTCTCTAAAGAAAGGTCTACGTTTTAAAGCACGTAATTGTGTCCTACTTAATTTATGCCGCTCAACTACATACTGAGCTTCATCCATATTATTTGCATCTGGATCAGGATAAAAATTCCACACACTCACATGATTAAGTTGAGGAACTATTTTTATTTTAGGATTGTATTCACCTTCTTCTGACCAATCTGGATATTCTTTATTAATTGCAAATGGACCTTTAATAATACCTGTTCCAAATAAAGCCATTTCAAAGGCAGTATTACGAAGATGTTTGGAAGCATTGCTTTCTTCAAGCTGATCCATAATCTTTTTTTCCATCTTCTTAGCAGCTACCATAGCAGGACTAAATGTAGCAGCAGAAGGAGTAACACCTATACCTTCTTCGACATCAATACCTTCTAACTTTTCTTCTAGCGGTCCCAGTTCTAAATTATTAATTGTTGAACCGGGAGCCAATTCATTTCCATCATCCCTATGTCCATAAGGATTAGTCATCTCTTTTAACTGTTCTGGTTCTTTAGGATCAAAAGTTACATTTGCAGTAACGCCTTCTGGAAGTTTAGTAGGTTCGATACTTAAAGGAAACTTTTGACCAGCAAATAGTACATCTACAATTTGACCATACGCAGCTAATGTTTTAGTTTTAGTTACTTTAATAAAGACCCTAGATTTTTCTGCTTCTGTAAATTGAACATCTTGACTATACAAACCTCTATAATTGCGATATGCCTTTAACCACCGTTCTTCATCCATATCACGATAATCTTTTGCACGAGAATATCTATCTTGCACAAACCTAACAAGGGGGCTATTATTTATATCTTCTTCCACTGAAGAAGTACGAACATCTTCCATAGACATACCTTGATCTTCAATTATTGCATTATCTTCATCTTCGGCCATTTAATTTTCCTTAATACCCAAATGTTGCATCAGCAGGTGTATATCCTTTATTTAATAAATTAACATCAAAATCAAATATACTAAATCTTGGTCTTGTCATTACACCGTATCGTAATGCATCATATAAATGATCTTCCGATTTTGTATCTACATCTTCTGGATTATTCTTATCAAGTGGTACAGCAGGTAATTGTGATATAAGATTTACACAATTACTAAAAAGTACTAACCTTGGTGCCTCTGTAAACTCATCAACCTGTAAACGTCTATGTATTTCATTTTTACCAGATATTCTACTGCCTTTACTTCTATCTGAAGGACGCCATCTACATCCTTTCATAATCATTTGTTCAGCTAGGCTAGGTCCAGTATCCCCTCTTTTATGCCACAAAGAACTATCTAATACTCCATACTTAATTGTTCCATCTTCTTGTTCTATATCTAAAATCATATCTGCTAAATCAGCAGCTAAAACTTTAGATACATATAGTTCTCTATAAATAATTAGTTGTTCATCTGGTGCTACAGCAAACCAAACTACTGCACTATACGAACCATAACCATAATCACATGCTCTAAATTTAACCCAATTAGAAGGAATATTAAAAGGTTCAACTACATGTATTTCTCTATTAAACTCTGTAAATGCTGCGCCTTCTTTTATATCCCAGTCGCCATTTAATAACTGTCGCCGTTGTTGTTCTGGCAGAGATAGAAGCATTGCTTCATAATCACCAGACTCTGATAAATAAGGATTATCTGCTAATATAGCAGGTATAAACTTACGTCTAAATAAAGCATCTCCCTCTTTACTATGCCCTTCAGGATAAAGCATTGGCTGACCTGTTTCAATATCGGTAGCATTAAATGCTCTATTTGGTACAGCAGGATCAATAAACATTTTCTTGACCCAACTATGCCCCCTACCTCCGGGGTTAGTAGTTGCCCTCATATAGATAGGCAAATCAGGGGCAGTGGATCGTAGACGAGATCGCATGTAATTCCATGCAAATGGAGAAGCCCATTGTGTCAACTCATCAAAGCCTATCCAGCTAAATGCCAGACCCTGATACCTAGCTACGTCCTCATCTCTATCCAAGTAAGACATCCATAACCTAGCACCAGATGGCGCGACCCACTGCATCTTTCTTTCTGACCATTTAATTCCCGGCCAGATTTGCGGATACAGTTCCTGCGACTTAAATATTAGCTCTCTTAATTCTTCTGTTGTATGGCGTAATAATAAGCCGCTAAAGCTGGGATGACCCATATAACGTAATGGATCAGCCAACATCGCATATGATTTACCACCGCCTGCTGCTCCTCCGTATAATACTTCTCTTTCGTTAGCAGCTAAAAACTCAGTCTGTGGTCCTTCATTAGGTTTGAAGATAATAACATGTGTATCTTCTATTGCATCTTCTTTATCTATATGTATCTTACTCTGCTGTGCTTCTTGCACCTGTTCTTTCTTCTTCGATGGCTTTCGCCTTGAGGATTGCCTTTTCCGCATAGTCTGCCCATCGGCGGAGGCTTGTAGCTTGATCTTTACGCTGTCGCTCATTGGCTAATCTTTTCCTTAATCCTACATGTGAAATGTAACGACCAGTACGTGTACTTAACCAGTTAGCTACCTCTCTATACGAATATTGTTTTACGTATTTTCTGGCTTGTTCTAATGCTTCCAATTCCAAGGATACAGGTAACAGTAGTTCCTTATCTTCAGTATCTAGTATATATCCAAAAGGAATTGTCCTAGCAATTCTTGGTATCTTTAACCATTCGCCTTCATCTTTTAAATCCGTAGGCTGTGGTAATTTCCAGACACCTACTTCTCTAGTCATCATCCGAAGTATTTTTAGCTGGTAATAGCATTATACCACCAGAGCTTTCTACTTGCAACTTCTCAGTTTTAACTAATCCACTTCGATCTAATAGTTCTCTTGCAGCAGCCATCTTTTCTTTTATGCCTAGCTCTGTTGGGTCTGTGATACCACTGACCATAGCCATAGCTGCCCTAGGAGCATTACGAGCCATGAATAGCTGCGTAGCTTCCAACACTTCATCTCGTAAACCCTTAACAATATCTGTAGTACTGGTATTCTCTGAATACCCAGCTATTAATTTAGCTTTTACTACATCCCCCGCTGCCTCATCAAAGAGTGCGGCAAGAAAGGCTGCTTGTTTTTCTGTTAGGTTTTTGCTCATTTTACCTTTTTCTTAGGTTTATCTTCTATATTACCATATCTAGTTATCGCCCAAGAACAACAATCAAACTTAAATAGTCCTTCTGTTGAATGTGGACGCCAAGTAACTAGTATGCCATAAGAACTAAAAAGTATTATAATTGTTGCTACTATACTATATAAAGTTCTCTTTTTCATTAGTATACATATACTCCATGTTTCATAGAATAAGCTAATCTTATTGCTCTTGTCTTTACTTGTTTAGCCCATTTTGAATCTAGCATTTCTTTTGCGGCGGAATTATAATCATATTGTTCTAAAGCTGCCCACATTTTAACAAAATTACATAATCTAGGTACACCCATATTAAAGGCCATATCCATTAATACAAGCTGTCGAATAGAATCTACAAGTTTAGTAACGGGCCTTACCTTAAACAATTCATTTGCCATAATATTAATATCTATTTTTAAAAGAAAGTATGCATCTTCTTTCGTAATACCTACTTCATAAATTTCTTCTATAGTTTTATTTAATGTATCTAGCTCAAATTCAGAGAAGCCTCTATCTTCAATATTTCTTCCAACTCCAATTGTATCAATACCTAAAATATCTTGATATACATTAAGTCTAATACCCTCATGTCTTACAAGTTGTTCAACTAACCTGTCTTCACTAAAAGATAGCACCTATTTTTTTCTTCTTGTAGTTGATATAGTAGATGGTTTACCTACATATAAACCAAAGAAAGCTGCACCTGCACCTACAATAGTAGATATAAAGGCAGCTTGTGCATTACTTGGATCAGGAAGAGACATAAACCACATAGTTGATTGATAGAAAGAATATATATACGCAAACATAATTAAGCGAGGTACAGTACGAAACCTATCTAGTACACCCGCTACCTTATTATACCAAGTCGATTCTTCCTCATCTATATCCGGTACTAGATCAGCAACAAGAAGTTCATACTCCTTAGTAGTTTCAACTATTTTAACTTTATCTTTTGCCATTTATTATTATTCACCTATCATTTTTTAGCAAATGCAGAGCCTGTTAAAATAGCCCCAAATGCTAAATGAAATAATCCCCCTCCCATAAGAGTAAAAGGATTATGTTGACCTGTAAGTTTCTTCATCAATTCCATTTGAACCATTGGCTCTGGAGTACTATTAATAATCTCCATAAATAAACTTATATCAGGGCGGTTAATACCGTACCATATAGGTACAAACATAAAATCATAGAAGCATATTAATAAATATATAATAAGTGCTGTCCATCGCCACGTCATCGTAGCTTTTTCGTGTGCTGTTAATGTGTCTTTCATTTAAATACAAGGAGGAGTACATCTCATATCATTTGCTAATACTATTATTGACACTATACCAATAGTTACTAAAGCTATTATAATTGCTATTTTCTTAGGACTCATTACTTTTTCTTTCCAAAAAACTTAGTGGCACTGCGTACTCCAAAAGAAGCAGCTATAATTACACCTAAACTATACTGATACCATTCAGGCATCTGTTCTAATTGAGCAAAACCATTTTTTACAATCTCTTCACCACCCGGAATGAATGCTAGGATTAATGGTATCGAAAATAAAATTACTAACCACTCATCCTTCCAGCTATTCTGTGATCCTTTGATTGCTTCCAAGTCCCAATCAATTTCACCAGTAGCCTGCTTTTGCATAATAGTTGCCTTAGCTACAGCTTCAGCAACCTTAACATCATTATTTGCTTTTGTGGTAGCAAGACGACCTTCT
>Ga0208030_1001760_pt1 | contig 11709 bp, 5 predicted proteins | sample MalvirDeepMed_M9_FD_184246 | JGI IMG/M metagenome (GOLD analysis project Ga0208030, IMG submission 184246) | Marine viral communities from the Global Malaspina Expedition - Malaspina viral metaG DeepMed_M9 (SPAdes) (version 2) | ecosystem: Environmental > Aquatic > Marine > Oceanic | place...
GAGCATGATGTTTGTATCCTTCTTTATCTTTTCCAAAAGACATGGCTTGAATTGTATAATTAGAAGTATCCAAAATAGAAGATGCTGATGCAACTCCAGATAAGCTGGGGGTAGTCGTCAACATATCGACAATAATCTCACCACCCCCATCAACTATGAGGTTATTATCTTCTAGTACAAGTTTTTGATTCTTGGAACCAAAGTCTGTATACAATTCTATTTTGCCTTTTATTTTCATTAATTTACTATATCCATTGAAGTTAAATTATTAAAATTAGCCGCTCTTGTATAATTATAGTACTCTGGCTGCTGTCTATAACTCAGCCTACTTCCTCCGCTTACTCCAAAAAATTCTGCCGTGGAGGCTGGTACCCTTGAAGCATATGGAGAATAATGATTTACCCCTACAAGAGAATTGAAGAAATTAAATATTACTCTAACATCTTCTGAAGTATAAGTATCTTTTGCTGCATTCATAAATGTTCTAAAATGAAGAGGATTATTATCTCCGCTAACATCATATGTGACCTTTTCCTTTAATGTCATATCAGTTAATCCTATATGATCAATAATAACATACTTATTTTTATTCTCGGACGCTGGGACCATAAAAAATTCAATTATATAATTTTGATCCTTGGTATGTACATTTGGCGGGTGACTGGTCCATTCATACACACTTTTATTAAAACGGTTAGTAAGATTCGAAGAAGGCTTAGAAGGCCTAGATATAAAATTACTACCATAGAGTTCATCCGCTAATTCGCGTCTTTCTAATCCTTCATTAATTGAATGAAAATCAACGTGCATAGTATAATAATCATCTTCACCTAATTCTGAAATGATTGAAGGATTGCTAGATGGAGCTATCTCTTTAGCAGCAGCACATAAAGAAGGTTTTCCAAATTTAGGACCCGATGGAGGTGAGCCTGCTTTAGTAGGACTTACATAATAATGAGACAACTTATTCAAAATAAGTTTTTCACTTATAGCAGAAGCATTGTGTTCTTCCCATTTATTATTAGTAGTATATGACCAGAATTTCCCATCCTCAATTTCTGTATGTATCCAAGTACCTACCTTAACTCCTCCAAAGAAAGAGCCATCTTCTACCCCGCCCGCATGACGCACACTTAATCTATATTTATGATCTGGGGTCAATACGTTATCGTCCCTTGGGTAAAAGGTAGAGTAAGATCGTAGCCCGCTAGCTTCTTTCAAAGAAAAGCGTAATCGTGAAAGACCTTGAACTGATTTTAATTTAATTAAAGGATTTTGAATATAATACTTATTCCCACTATTTTCAGCATTTTTATTCGAAATATTATATAATGTGAAACTATTCTCTGGGGCTCCTCCACTGACATGAATAAAATCTATACCACTTAATACATTTCTATTCCTTACCTCCATTGAACTAACAACCCCTCCTGATGGGGAAAATACAGAAGAAGCTATTAGACCAGCAGTAACAGCATAACTACCCCCTCCAATAGTTGGATCTGCTCCAGTCCAATTTCCTCCTGGTTCTAAAATTCCAGAAAATGCAAGACTTTGAAGAGTTAAAGAAGACACAGTTTGAGTCGATGAAGCAACTAAAGATAACCCATGGGGATTAGTAGAAGTTTTATGATAAACGCTAGAGGGACCAAGGACATCAAACTTTCCATTAAACAATCCAGATCCGTATAAATGCCCATGAATCAAAGGACCATCAAGCTCATAAATACTTTTACTTAAAGGATGCCTGTTAAATTCCTTTGTGTACGTGTCATAAACTTGATGCAATCCTCTTTCAAATTTGAAATTATGATAATCCTCTATAGAATTTGGGAACCATCCATTAGACTCGGTAGAACTATTAGCAAAATTTAATTCAGGGGTATATTGAGAATTAATAGTGGCAAAATTATTAAAATTAGAACTTACATAGTAAGAAGCTTTCGCTAATTTACGCCTCTCTTGTATTCTATGCATCGTAGATATAATTTCTGCTAATTGCTCTCTATCCACATAATTGTCTACAGCATTTAAATGTTGTGAATGTTTATTATTAGATCCTAGGGAGCTTAATCCCCTACACGGAAAAGTCGAAGATGTCACTACTCCCGAAAAAATGTTAGGAGACTTTAATCCTTCACATTTTTTATAGACTTCTGGCAAATTCGTATAATCATCAATTGGAGCGAAATATCCTGCCGATGCGATATATCCTAAAGGCAAAAATCCAAAGCCAGACCCCTCATTGGTATTAGAAAATAAATGCTCATATACACCACCCGCACCGTTTGTCCCTCCTACGTAACTAAATTCAACTGTAGAAGGATCCCAAGAAATTGGCATATTAAATCCAGTACGATCATAATATCCCTTTGCAGGTAGCAAAGATCTATAATTTCGTCTCCTAAACGTATTTCTAGGAGCCTTAACAATTCCACCTCCAGCAATTACGCTCGCATTTTCATGAGCAGGTACTTTTGCCACAATTAAACCACTATTAATTAAATGCAGTTTATTGACATTTTCCCTTTTCATTTCCCTATACCCTGGGGAATTAGAGCCGCCCCTTCGAAGACCTCCATAATGGAAAGCGGACACGCCTGCTCCTGCTAATGCTACCGGATAATTACTTTTGAGAGATCCTAAGGTAGGCAAAGGCGACTCGCTTAATGCAAACCCAGACCCGGCATAGTTTTCTATAGGATTTGGATTAATGGTCCATTTAGGCGTAGCAGATACAACATAGTCATCAAGGCCAGAAGTTTCAAGTCTAGACTCTGGTATTGCATGAGCAGGAGAAAAATCCTTAGCCATTTTAGCCGCATACATAGGGGCATATTTTGAATCATGTGTAAATGTATTTTTTGAAAAATCAAAACTATCAGCAGCCATTATAAATTTAAAATGAGATGATTTGCTATTCCACGCACCAAATACATTAAGATTATTAGAAATTGGATTTTGCAGAAGGCTTGATAAGTTTGGAGCTATATTTGAAGAAGAAGTAAGCATCACCCATCCGTTATTATCTCTAACACTGTCATCTACCCTAAGGGAATTATCCTTGATGTACTCCTTTATAGTGTTAGCAAAACCCTCAGAAACCCCAAAACAAACTAATAAGTCTCCTAAATCCTCAATAAAATTGTCAGTTAATTCACATTGAGAGTAATAATTAACCTTTTCCCAAGGAGGAATAGGAAAGTCTCTATTTCTATAATTAAATACAAATTCTGGATCTTCCACATAAATGCTCATCCCTGGAACTATAGGACCTACCGATATAGAGGCAGAAAGAGCAAGAGACGATGCAGGTAATGTACCAGGTAAAACCTGTATTGGAAAATTCTTTCCTCCCAATATGAATAATGTAGGATGCAGAGCTAATAAATATAACAATATGTGGTCAATTGCATACCTAATATTCTCATCCATACTAGTAAGAGAATGTCCTACTCTATTACCTGACGGTCCACTTACTGATACTCCCTTGCTAGATGCTACAGTAGCAGTCCAAGTAGTGAAATCTTTAAATAATGAAGATTCCGTTGCTAAAGCATAGTATATGAGATTAGGTATATAAGATTCCCACAACTCATAAATGTTTGACGATACATCGAAAACATCCTTTGCAAATAATCCGTTTACTGCTTGTTGAATTGATTCTTTAGTCCCTGCCTTTTTATAAAGACTGACCGCATTTTTAAGCTGAAGTCTTTTCTTAGCATCATCTGTGCCGTATAGTCTCCATCCTATCAAATCTCCTATATAAGCTAAATATTCTGCTGGGCAATCATCAATATCATATAATAAATTTAACCGTTCCGCTTCATCCAATCTATCAAACATAGAATACGAAAAAGCTTTTAAAAGACGATGAAGAGGCCCTTTAACTTCCAAAGAGGTTAAAGTTGTTCCGTTATCTATATAATCTTGAAAAGTGTCCTTAACTTTAGTATCCTGAATGTTGGCTTCTTGCGGGGAATAAATAACATTAATCATTGCCTCCGCATTTCTCAAAGGAAGTTCCCCGGACGTACTATTGCTTGATAATCCAGCATCAAGAACCCCAGATGGTAGGAAATCATCAGCTAGTAAGTTATGATCTTGCCAACCTCCACAAGTCTCATAATTTAAATATATAAATTTGGTTAAAAGCTTTAACGCATCTTCTAGATAAATGGTCTTTCCTGCGTAAATATTTTTAACTAGTAAATCAGCAACCATAGAGGATGGTTGATATGCGTATCCCGCAGTACCATATCCAGGAGCCGCGTTTCCGCTCAAATTAAGAAAATATAACCAAGATAAAGAATTTATTAAATGAATATGAGTATCTTCCGCAGTACTAGCATAAGCTGCTTTAGTTCTAGTAAGACTATCAGAAACTGCATAATTGCATATAGACGAAAGAAACGGGGAGGTGGGACCCGCTAAGAAATTATAAAACTCAGAACTAGAACCAAAATCTGCTAAGGTTTTCTCAACAGGAATCAATATGTCTCTTTCGAAACTTTGCGGAGTGATTTTCGTATTATTATTTTGAGATATAAAGTACTGAGACGCTCCGTTAAGTTGTCCAATACTGGAATAAGCTGTGTCAGGCACACTAGACACATACGCCACACCACTAGTGGGATCTGACATCAACCCAGCTATTCTAAGATGGGTATTAATAACTTCATCTACTTTATTTGTTTCAAAACCACTTGCAGTGATCTCATCTTGTTTATAAACCTCAGGAAGTATTAGCTCTATAGCATCAATATAATTTCGTTTGTAATAATTCCTAGGTGAAGGATTGTTAGGATTAATTCTTGGAGATACCATTTTAAATCGTTATAATATTAACTGTTAAATTATTTAATTGAGTAATTTCATTGTGTTCAAGTGTTACTACGTCTGGTAAATTATCTATAGTAACAAATCTAACTTTATCAATCTCATGAATTCGTCTAACCAGATCTTGTTTATATAAATCTTGACCAAACTCTCTATTGTCTACAAAGAAATAACTAAATACCACATCCCTAACCAACGCTTTAATAGTAGGCTCTTCTCTTTTAAATTCTTTATCTATTCTTACAGTAGTAATTAAATCAAAAGTTCTTATCAATCCATCTACTACAACTAATTCATCAGTCAACATTTTCTTTTTATTCATCGCATCAAGCAAAGAAGTTTTATATTCAGGAGTGGCTCTTCGTAACTGTAAATCACTAGCTTTCTCCAATACATAAACATCAATTATATTCGCGGTGCCAAAAGCTTCCCGAACTACCGCAGTGGCCTTTCCGGCAGAGCCATAGGAACTTATGTGGGTGCTAGCAAAAACTATAAAATCTTCTAACCTAACCAACCTGTCTTGGCTTCTAAAAGTTAAAGGGGCAAATCTTTTAGCATGTGCGACAGTTTCAGCGTCTGCCCCTCCGGTCCCTATTGAAATATTAGTAAGAGTTCCTGCGTAAGTTACTGGCGTTTCTGTTATTGTTCCTATAACAGAAGCATTGATTACACCCCTCTTTATATTCCCTCTAGATCCTCCTCCTACCCTGTAAGTAACAGTGTAAGTATCACCAATAGATGGAGATTGCCCTATTATATTATCACCAAAAACAATGGTGCCTCTATAATTATCATCTAGTATCATCTGAAATATTTTATGATCAGTACCAGATGCCATAAATAAATTATCAACTTCTTCAAACACGCCTTGTGTAACACTAACCCCGTCTGTATAAACATCTACGCTTCCCTCAACTACAGGGGAATGGGTAAGATTTATAGTTTTAACTAATTCCGTAGAAGTAAAAGTCCCTGTTTGTTTAACCAAAGAACCTTCTAACAAAACTAGATTAGAGTGAATACCTTTTAAAGAACCAGTAGACTCTCCTTCACTAAGAGACAGATTACCAGTATTATTAGCTAAATCAACTTGACCATTACTTAACACTTTATATAAGGTAAACGAAAGATTCTCTCCATCCTCAGGAGAAGCCATGGTCAAAACCCTATTCTCTGGAGTTATAACTATGTTTCCTGCTGACAAAGGATTTCCCGCTGTCCAGGGCCATGTAATTTGTGCATTCGCAGCCGAGGAAATTGGGCCTTTCATTCTAACTCCTACAAGCTCTAATAACTTTTTAACGTTTCTCCTCAACTTAGCGGTACGTAAATAATTCTCATTCGCTAACATATCCGCTTTTAAAGAAAATACAGAACCCATATAAGCAACGAGTTCTATTAGCATTATCCCCAAATCGGACTCAGAAAAATTTTCATAATCCAGAGGATAAACAGCCTTTATATATCCAATCAAAGAATCTCTTATTGACAAAAAATCAGTAGCAGTGAAATCTATTACTGAAGGCTTCTTATCTAATGTAACTATTACATCTTTTAAAAAATCAGATTTTACTTCGCCTGTGAATACCATTATCCTATTCTAACCCCTACTTCGAAAGTAGTGCTTTCAATTTCTTTAACTTGTACACTTAATTTAATTTGCATAGCTTGTAACCCTTCTGCACCATATTCATTCAGAGGATAAACTCCTAACTTTAAAACTTTAACCTCTCTAGCATATCTAGCTATAGCGGTCAGTATCTCTTGTTTTATAGATTCAAATAATATATTATCCATGGGCTGAAAAAGATATTTTCTAAGATCCAATCCATACCTAGGCAATAGTATTCTTTCCCCTAAGTTAGTAGTTAATAATTGCTTTAAATTATTTCTAACTAATTTCACGCCGGATTCCTTACTGAAATACCCAGCATCAGTATTTTCAAATAAAGGATATGAGAGTCCATATATTTTCTCAAGGTTAGAAGAACTATCTTTTTTAGTTCTGTTACTAGGTAAAACTCCATATAATGTTGTATCTGTATTTAAAGACATTGCTAGTATACTCCCTTATCTTTGATATTTTCCCTTATTGTAAGTTTCAGTAGTTTTTATATTTTCAAAAACTCCTTTTTGAGCATTGTAATTTTTTAGAACTTCTCCCGCATCTAATACTCTACTATAAAATTTTGTACTTCCTAAATGACCTCTCAATCCACTAGTGGCACCAAAAGTATGATTTCCCATAAATCCCGTACCAGCAATACCGTCTGTATAGCCTCCTCCTAAAATCCAAGGAGTAAAATAAGCACCAAGCCTAGGCCCTGCTTTTAACTCTGCGGTTGCAGAAGCACCTACACTAGATGCAACATAATTATGGCTATTAGTTTTTACAAATGAAGGTAATGATAATGGATCATATTTATCCCTACCAAAACAAGTTAAAGTAGAAGTTGTTAATAATTCACCATTAGTGTATAAACTCATTTTATCTTCTTCAGGATTAGCCGTGAGTACTACATGAATATACTTATCAGCAGACGATAGTAAATATTGATTTCCGCCAGGGGTAGCAGTACTAGCGTCCACAGTAAAAGAGTACCATCCTGGGCTACTGTTAGAACAACCACTGATACTTATTAACCCCGCCGAAGCGGCATTAATAGATTGAGTAGGAGCTGCAAAGAACGCTAAACTAGAACTAGGCAAATTTTGTTCCCTAGTATCTGAATAATCAGAGTTTTTCGTTAAACGAATATCTCTAGTAAATCCCATTATCATGCCTTTAACAATTCCATCTCCTAAATCTAAATCTAAGCGTTCTGGATTTGTTTGTGCAGTAATACCAGGATCTATGCCTGTATTTTCGTTTGCAAGAACTAAACGATAATATCCTGAGGTGTCTCCACTATCCTCACCCCACCCATACTTTACATCTGTCAAGTATGGAACATGCATCCAGGTTTCGAATGTGAAACCATCTTTGCTATATGTAAGATCTTGGAATTCTATCCCATCTGCCGTTCTACAAAAAATGCCTGGACTTGAAGCATAATAAGGATGATTATCTACTTGTTTAGTAACCCCTGTAAGATACGGAACTGATAGCCCACTAAAAAACACAGAAGAAGCTGCTTCGGCCACAAGCTGTCCATTATTGTACACTTTATCAACGGCACAATTAGTAACATTAAATTCCTGAGAACTTGGAGAAACTACGTTAGTTTCCAAATAATTATAAAGTGCAAACAAATTGTTAGACACTATTTGATCAGTTATACTTAATTGAGGAGCTACAATGCTTGTAACTGAATTAGAATAAAATATTTCTCCTTTTCCTATTTCAGAAACAAAAATATGATCTGCACTCTCGAACTCATTGTTGGGTTCGCTTGTTACAAATTTAAGAGGATAAGGAAGAACGCTTCCAGAAATATCTTTTTGATCCAATACTAATGCTTTTTGTTTTCTAACGCTGGTTGCAAAATTAAATTGTTGTAGATAAGTAAAATCATTAAGGGGCACTTCTCCATATAGGAACAATGAAGTATTTCCATAAAGACTAGGAATATCAATTGCTATTTCAATTTGCTTCTTCCGTTTATTAATTTTTTCTTCAAATAAACTTATATCTGAATATAAACCTTGTCGAGTGTTTTGTATTATTGATATCGCGACTCCTGACGCTTCAAGTTCTGCAATTTGCCCTGATATGTCGTAAACTCTCTTAGATTTCTGCCCTTCTAAATTTTGTAAATAATGATCTGCTTCATAGTGTTTCCTTAAAGAACTTCTTTCATTTATAATATTAGGATCAAATATGGTATCAACATACTGATTTACAGTTTTAGATGAAATCTGAACTCCTTTGCCTCCTAAATTAGGATCAAATGAATGTTTCCACCTGTCTGCGGGATCCACCTCGGCTCTCTTTTTCGCTACGTGTTGAAGAACCTTCGTTACACCGCTAACCCCAGAGGACTGTGAATCGTAATACAATCCATCTTCAGAAGCTATAAACTGACCCTCCACAGCAATAGGAGGGCCAAAAACTAATCTTATAATTTCCTCTTCCTCTGGAGGGCCAGAAACCCCTGCAATTCTAAATAACTTTCCAGGTACATGCTTTATAAACTCAGGCTCCAATAAAGGATCCTCCATCCTATTTAAAATCTCCTGTTCAATATTATTTTGAAGATCTTTCCACCGTGCCCTTGCTGCATTTATATTAGTAATTTCAATTAATTTAGGACCATATTTTTGGTTTATTAAATCATCAAATTGGGATTCTGTAAGAGAAGATCGGGCTCCCGCAGGTTCCGAGGTGGTTGTACCTGTGTGTTTTAACCCATCTACAAATGTTTTTACACAATCACTTACGTTTTGCCACTCTTTTCTTCCTCGTTGAAATGCCCCATACAAGGTTCCAGCGGTATTTCCAAGAGCATTTGTCCATTCCACTAAATCCTCAAACCAACTTTGACCTTCAATTTCTTTACCTATTTTAGAATTTCTAGAAGTAACAGAAATTTCTCCATTGGGAGTTATTGTTATATTTATTCCAAGTTCTGTACTTAGCCACGTAGACATACTATCAAAAGCAGCATCAATCTGTCCTTGCGCCGTTTCGGAGGCTTCGTGCATAGCTTGCAGACCGGGCATAGGAATTAATGCTAAACCTTCTCCAACTAAATTAGTTAAGCAAGTAGGAGCACCATAACCCTTTCCTATAGCAGTTAGTAGATTACCAGACTGTTGCTGGCCCTTAACTAACGCTTCCCAATCAAACTTTGGCATAACTATTTAATTCCTTTCTTCTTATATATGTAGTTATAAAAATCAATTTACCCTCATGGAGAAGATATAGGACCCATTTGCTGAAATCCAAATGGTATATATTTTCTTAATGCTTCTGTAGGCTCAGAAGATTGTGTTACAGAAGTGACATCAGCGACAGAAGTTGGTGGATTTAACTGTACTACCGTGCCTTTTACTGTACTAACTCCTGTCTTTGAATTCATAACACAATTTCCATTCTCTGAATTCATGATACAATCTTTGGTCGCGTTGGCTGTAAACTCTCCTGCTGCTTCAATCCTAACATTCCCAGTTTCAGATTTTAAATTAATATCCCCTTCTGTAGCTTTTATATCTATACTTTTAGCAAATATTTCAACTGCTCCATCTGCATTAATTCTCACTTGACCTGCATTGCCTACCTGTTCAATAATAATTTGAGGATCCCCCTCTGGGTTATTAGGAGATCCTACTACTAAATTAATATCTTTCCATTGAGAACCTAAAGAAATGTTTCCAAAATTTTCAAGTTCGGAACTTAAGGGATTTGGAACCGCGCCAGTAAAAGGATCAGCGTTTTTCCCCATTGATCTGTTTTCAATATTGTAGTTTCTTCCCTCTACAACTACATTATTAATTTCTCCTTCATGTGATATATTGGTTATATTTGATTCAGTCTCTACCTTTATACATCTAGACCCTATTACGTCAGCCTTACCGTGTCCAATTGTAATACCGTCTAATGTATCTCTTCCCTTACCATTTAATACCCCCATCCTCATACAATCAATACGAGCACTATCGTCCAGAGAAACAATTTTCCCCTTACCAGAACGTAAATCAATTTTGGAAATATGTTCAGGCCCTTCCTCTCCTACATTATCTTGTATAATAAGACGGTGTCCTCTAGGATGTCTTAGCACAATTGTACTAGGAAAATCAGTTCTCTTGTCATATAAAGGCTCATGTAATTTATCAATGGAATATGAATCAAATTTTCTAACATCACTCCAATCACTTAACTCTTCCACCATTGATCCATCATCACCAACAATAGAAGATATATAATAATATGTAAGACCAAGCCTTTGTATTAAAATATTAGTACCTGGAGCAGGTACTGCTATAAAAGATCCGTCGTTATGGAACGAATAAGGGGAGGTGTATATTACTGGGATCAGCATCATCCCTACAGACCCTATCTCAACGGGACTTATATCATGATCCGTGGACGGAATAATACATTCTAATATACCACCTTTACCATCTTTAGATCTGGTAACATTTATTATTTTACCTTTTAGTACTGATGCTGTCGCTAACGCCATTATTTAGAACCTCCAAAGGGCTCAGACCATTTTGTTCGATGTTTGGGTGATCCTCCAAAAGGAGAATTTTCATATTGACTTTGTAAATTATTAGATGTAGGATTTCCTCTTTGATTAATAGCATTCTTTTCCCAAAGAAGTTCTGCCTGTTCTCGCACATTAAATCCCTGGCGTGCGGATTCATTAATTATTTCTGCTACTTCTGATTTTGTAAGATGTTCCATATTAAGGTGACGATTATTTTCTAAAATAGTAGACGTTTGTTTAATTCTTCTTTGTTCAGAAGCATACTTCCTCAATTTTTCCGCCTCTTCATTAAGACCTATTGGACCCTCAAGTTCTCCAACGTTTAATCCTCCAAGGGAGTAAGGAAGAACATTATTATTCATGGGTTTAGGTCTTAATTTAGCAATTTCAGCAGGCATATTCTCTATATCTGACCAATCTATCTCGGCGGGAGGGGCAGGGGGTGAAGGGTAGTTAGGTAGTAGATCTGTCAAATTCACTTTTTCATTTTCTACTTTATTTTTTGGTGTTAAAACCTCCTCTGAAGCTAAAGGGCCTTCTTGAGGTTTTGGAGTAGTAGGCTGTACCTCATACTCATCGTCATCCATATTATTTAAATCCTGCAACGCTTGTTCGTTTTTGCTTTCAGATTGTGGTATAGTCTCTTTACCAGATTGGGGCAAGCCAGCCTCTTTCCCCTTTTTCCATAGAGAGGGATCAAACCACGATGTAC
>Ga0208030_1001772_pt1 | contig 11677 bp, 10 predicted proteins | sample MalvirDeepMed_M9_FD_184246 | JGI IMG/M metagenome (GOLD analysis project Ga0208030, IMG submission 184246) | Marine viral communities from the Global Malaspina Expedition - Malaspina viral metaG DeepMed_M9 (SPAdes) (version 2) | ecosystem: Environmental > Aquatic > Marine > Oceanic | place...
CTCAGTAACTTGTTTGACCGCTTCGATTTTGAATTCTTCGGAGTAGCGCTTTCCGCTCATTACCAACACCTGTAGATTTGCGTTTAGTGTAACGCTATCAGGCGTCTACTGTATCGGGGGCTTGCCAGTGTACATGCTCAAGGCAACGCCAGACAGTGACTGGCCAGTGACGCCCGTCCAGGAACCTCCCCAGGATAAGGAAGGCAGGACCTTCTGGTACTAGGTACGCAATCCCTTTATGGAACTGGATATCTTCGAATGACACTGGAAACGCCCAAGGTAGATCTAGCCAATGCCCCCAGGGCAGGCAAGGTTGAGGGCTTCCCCAGCGGTCGGCTCACCTTCCTGGCCCCTCTGCCCCTGCCCACCGGCCTGCCGTCGACAGACCACGGCCGTGCGGTGGGGACTATAAATGATCGTTACCTGGACTTCGGGGTGGGGCTACCACCGGTGTTTGGCTGGCAGATCACTCTTGGCGGCCCTTTTGGGTTGTTTTTGTTGTCTGCAGTTGTAGGTCCATTGATTGCTTTGGCCGCCGGTTTTCATTTTGGCACCAAGTACGATGCCTTCCGTGTGTTCTGGCAAATTTTTGATGCCGGGTTCTGGATTGGCTTATGGGCGTGGGCATTTTTCCTTTTGCTCAGCCTGGGCATCTGGTACCACCAGCACCTCAAGTACAAGACCGTTATGCCCACCCGCTTTAACCGCCAGCGCCGCGAGGTGTGCTTCGTACCCAAGGGCCACAGTGAGCCCATCTTCGTGCCCTGGGAAGAATTGGTGGCCTGGGTGACTGAGGCCCAGGGGGTGACCGAATACGGTGTACAGCGCCAGTACGGCTTCGGGGTGGGCTTCCTCCACCCGCAAACTGGCGAGAAATACACGCTGGAATTCCAGACTTACGGTTTGCCCCAGGCTATCAGTAACTGGGAGGCCATCCGGGCCTATATGGAGTACGAGGTGCATACCCTGAAGGAAATCCAGGACCCGCTGGACCTGCAGGGCCCGGACGACCCTCCCTGGGAGGGTGTACACGTGTTCCGCAACGCCAAGGCTCGCCTGCATCAACGCCGCCGGGCTGGCGAGGTGGGCTGGTTCCATACCCTCGGCTGGTACCTCTATCACCTGATGACTTTTTGGACTTTGCCGAACCGGTTGGTGGAGTGGGAAGTCAGGAAGATCAAACGCATGAACCGAAAGGCATTGCCCAAGGCCATGGTGGAGTGGTCTGAATCGTTGCCGGAAGACCAATGGACAAAACCCAGTGAAGAGCTGAAGCGCCAAAGTCAGCGCGTACTGGAACTGCAGAAAGCGGATCCGCGACAGCCGGTTACTGAAATCTTTGCTCAGGTTAGTGAAGAGTTTTCAGGCAAGTCCTCAATGACTGCATAATCAAGAGGGAAGTGGGGCAGAACAGGGCGACCGCCTGATCGCCGAGGAAACCGGCGACCAGTACCGCACTTACGTCTACGAGCCAGATACCTTCAAGCCCCTGGCACTGGTAGAAGGCTGCGGCCCCGAACAGGCCAGTATTTACTACTACCACCTGGACCACCTGGGCACACCCCAGGAACTCACCAACGCCGAGGGTGACCTCGTCTGGTCGGTGACTTACCGCGCCTACGGCAACGTCGTCCGCGCCCTGGTCAACGAAATCGACAACCCGATCCGCTTCCAGGGCCAATACCACGACCCGGAAACCGGCCTGCATTACAACCGCCACCGGTACTACAACCCCAGCACCGGGCGCTTCCTGACCCCGGACCCGATTGGGCTTGCGGGCGGTTTGAATAACTACCAGTATGTGCCTAATCCTACGGGGTGGGTGGATCCGTTGGGGTTGACGTCGCAGCCGAAAAACGGGCCGGAATCAGGCGGGAATGGAGGCTCAGATAGTGGGGTTCCTGATGCTCGTGATGAGGGGCCTGAAGTTCCGATAAGCGAGCCAGTAACAGATCGAACTCCAAATGAAGCAGGTGTGGTTCGTGAGTTCGTCACTGATTCCGACCAGGTCTACTATCGGGTTTTTTCTGGTGATAGAACTGTTGGTGGCTTCCTCACCGCCGTCAAGCCAAATAGCAGTGCCTTTGCGAGAGAGGCGTTAGCGCTGCCCCGAATGAATAATGCGGATATGATTCAGGAAGTATTGGTTCCGGCAGGGACAAGGTTGCGGAGATCAAGAGCCGCACCAATACAAGCAGATGACACCTTTCCCGATAGGCGGGGTGGAGCCGAGCAATTTGAACTGTTAGACCGGATTCCGATAGTGAATTTCCGGCCAGGGGAGCCACTACAATGACTTCGATAAGTTTTTCAGGGTCTATCATAAATATTGATGGGAAGTCTGTTCAGTTATCTCATGGCATTGTGGAAGCGTATGAGTTGTACGGAGTCATAGTTGTTCTCCTTGATCCAGATTCTGATATGGGTACAGTGGCCCAGTTTCGAAACCTCATAGGACTAAAAATGAATGGACACATGTTGTGGGAAGCGGAGTTGCCTACAAACAAAAAATCCGATGTTTACTGGAAAATTTCCCAGAAAAATCCTCTTAAGGCGTGTTCGTTTTCATCTTTTGAGTGTGAAATAGATAGTAATAACGGGAAGATTATAAAAAAAGAGTTTTATAAATGATCTGGTGAATATTAATAATTAGGTTTTGTGTGTATAACAAGTGTAAATTTAAGCTTCTATTATAGGGAAATAGTGAACGTAATTTCTGAAAAGCCTTGGATCTATGTACTTATTGAGGATAGAGACGCTTGGATACTGACGGTAATGATCAGGTATGGGGCAGCAGAAAATGACATGAGTGTTAAGCTGCTGGAGGCGGAGGTGAATAAGTTAAAAGCTGAACCAGACTATATCGATCGGCTCGTTAATGACATTAATAAAAATCCACAGAATTATAATTGTAGAGAAATTCGACCAGTAGTTTGGCCAAGATAGATTGGGCTGCTCAACGGAGGCAGGCCCCGTTTGCCGGAAGTGCAAAGGCTGATCAAGTGCATTTTTAGAATACTTGTAATAAATCTAGCGTGCTGTGAGAAAGAGTGGGCATATTTATCAGAAAATAACGGGAGCGAAAATTCTCCGTTTGTGTTTTGGACAAGGAAGGAGGAACCTATCTTAGATTAATCCAAGGTTTCTGTTAGAGATATGAATACTTTAATCTATGATCAATTGGCGGCTCTTCATGATGAGTATACAGGAAGAAAAACAGTTGGTTTTAGATGCGTTTAGATACCACGCACCAAGTTGGATAAACCTCAGAACCATTGCGGAGTTTATTCAGTGGGCTGAATTTGAGAGCCCAACGGATGACGAAATTCTGGTTTGTGTTGATGCTCTCATTGCATCGGGTGACATTGTCAAAGTGGCGTCGGGCTGGCAAATTGCATCTGCGGCTAAGTAGCGATATCAGAAGAGCCTGTAAATAAATCTGTGTAACTGCCCACCCCATTACAGGTGACCGTCCAGGCGGTCACCGAATTCGATAATAAAGCGATTCAGTGCGGGCTTCCAATCCCGGATCGGCATGGTCCATTTCTTTGATGCTTGCTGGATCGCCAGGAACGCCACCTTCAGTGCGGAATCATCACTGGGGAACAGCTTCCGGCGCTTGGTTGCTTTGCGGATAACGCTATTCAGTGACTCAATGGCATTGGTGGTGTAGATCACCTTCCGGATGGCTGGAGGGTAGTCGAACAGCGTTATCAGGTTGTCCCAGTGGTTGTACCAGGACCTGGCGATTTGCGGATACTGGCCGTCCCAGCGCTCTGCCAAGTCGTCCAGCGCCGTTCGAGCTTCCTGCTCGGTGGCCGATTTGTAGATTTGCTTCAGGTCTGCCGTGACGGCCTTGTAGTCCTTCCAGGACACATACCGCAGCGAGTTACGAACCATGTGCACGATGCAGAGCTGAACCTTGGTCTGGGGGTATTCCGCCGCAATGGCATCCGGGAAGCCCTTGAGACCGTCCACACAGGCGATCAGGATGTCCTCCAGGCCACGGTTCTTAAGCTCGGTGAGTACCGACAGCCAGAACTTCGCGCCTTCGGTCTCGGCAAGCCACAGGCCCAGCAGCTCCTTCTGGCCCTCCATGTTGATGCCCAGAGCCAGGTATAGGGATTTGTTGATAACCCTCTTGTCCTGGCGAATTTTCAGAACGATGCAGTCCAGATAAACAATAGGGTAAATCGGATCGACAGGGCGATTCTGCCACTCATGAACCTGATCGATCACGCGCTCAGTCACCTTGGAAACGAGCGTTGCTGAGATGTCCGCGTCATACATCTCTTTGAAGGCATCAACGATGTCTCGGGTGCTCAACCCCTTGGCGTATAGGGCCAGGATCTGATCATCCATCTGGGTCAGCCTGGATTGTCCCTTACGGACGAACTGAGGCTCGAAAGAGCCGTCCCGGTCACGGGGTGACTCGATCGGTACTTCGCCATGCTGGCCTTTTAGGCGTTTGGCAGAGTAGCCATTACGACTGTTGCCGGAACCACGACCTGCCGGAGCATGCTTCTCATAACCGAGGTGCTCATCCAGTTCGGCATTGAGTGCGGTTTCAACGGTGAGTTTTACGAGTTGCTGGGTGAGGGCTCCGAGGTCTTTCTCGGACTTGATGTCTTTGGCCAGTTCTGCGGCCATGGCCTTGAGTTTTTCTTGGTCCACTTGTGTACCCACGATGGTATCCTTTTGAAAAGATTACTCAGTCGTGGGCAGTTACACAATTTGGTTTACAGGCTCTATCAGAAAATTCTGTACCGGCTTGTGAACGATCGTTCGTGTTCGACCAATCTGGAAAGGCATTGTAGTCGACCTCACTCCACACACTGAACCTCATCCTCCACCACCAGATACCGAGCCGGCAAATCCGGCAGTGAGGTTGTAATCAACTCCTCCAGCCTGCCAGACGCCCGCAACTCACTGAGCCCTTCGTTGAATTTCTCCAGATACCGTTCACTTTCTGGCACCAGTTTGGACAGGGTCAGGTACAAGTAATCCGATTGCAGCGGTGTGGTGTGGAAGGTGATTTTGTCGCTGAGGCCGAGCTCTTTCAGCATACCCATGCCCACGGCGGGCTCCATCGGGAACAGGTCGATTCGGCCGGCCGCAAGTTTACGGAAGTTGGATTCGTCGGAGGTGGTGACATCGGCACTGATGGTGCCGGCGGCGACGGCTTCCTCGAATTCCTCGCCGTAGTTGTAGTCCTGGGTCAGCCCTATGCGATAGCTTTCCAGGTCTTTTACGTCTTCCCAGTCGAAATCCATGCTGGTGCGATGAAACAGGGCGTAGTTATGGGCGACGATAGGGTCGCTGAAGTGGAAATGCTTTAGTAATTTCTTTCGGCAGGTCCAGGCGACTGAACCGTCCCACCGGCCTTTTTCCGCCAGAAGGCGAGCGCGGGACCAAGGGAAAAAGCCATAGGATACGGGAATGTCTTTCTTGGCGAAGGCCAGGGTGACGATTTGGGAAATGACCCCGTAATGAGGTGGTGTGTTTTCCATGTAGGGAGGCCAGTGCCCATTGGTGAGCCTGATGGTCGGAGCCGCTTCGTTGGCTTGAAGCGGCAAGGCGAGGGCACAGGCCATCAGCGCACTGGTAAGGGTAGTGTAGAGGTGACTCAATAGCTGCCTGATCAACCGAATGAGTCGTCGATCGTATTTGGGCGATCCCTGCTTAAACATCTGTCCATCCACCAAAGCAGGTGCTGGCCGGATGGCGGGGGTGGTTCACAACACCGCCATCGATCGGTCGCACTAAAAGTTGATGATAGTCAAAGAGTAGCAGTCGCTCAGATCATTACAACCAGTCGGTTTTGGGGATGCCTAGCGGTGATTGCCCCTCAGGGCTTTGACCTTTTCTTCCAGCATTTCCGCATTGGCCTCCTGCGCGGTTACCGGCTCACCGGCAATGAGTTCAATCCGCGACCAGAAGCGCTTGGGAAGATGTTTCAACGCAGGCCCGCCGCAGTGGCTGAAGAAGCTGCCCCACAGGCCTCGCAGGGCCATGGGAACCACCGGTACCGGGCGTCGCTCCAGGATAATATCCACGCCGCCGCGGAAGGTGGCTACCTCACCGTCGGAGGTCAGGCGGCCCTCGGGAAAGATGCAGACGACATGGCCGGCGTCCAGTTCTTCGTCAATGCGCTCGAAGGCGGCGTCGTAGATCTCCGGTACCCGATTGCGGGAGCCAATGGGAATGGTTTTGGCAAGCTTGAAAATCGCGCCGAGTACCGGCGTTTTAAAGATCTGGTAGTCCATCACGAATCGGACAGGCCGCCTGATCGCGCCGGCAATCACGAGGGCGTCCATGTAGGTGACGTGGTTGCAGACCAGCAGTGCCGGTCCTTCCTCGGGAATGCGATTCAGGCCTTCGTGGTGTACCCGATAAATAGTGTGGGAAAGCACCCAGACAATAAACCGAAGGGCGAATTCGGGCACCTGCTGGTACACAAAGCCCGCCACAATCAGGTTCATGATGGCCAGTACCAGGAAGAACTCGGGGATGCTGAGGCCGATCACGCCCAGCATCATCACGCCCATGATGGCGCTGACCACCATGAACAGGGCGTTGAACACGTTCAGTGCCGCAATAACACGGGCGCGCCGTTCCTCCGGGGTTTCCCGTTGCACAAACGCGTAGAGGGGCACGATAAACAGGCCACCAAAAAAGCCGATTCCCAGCAGGTCGATGGCCACTTGCCGGTGCTGGCTGTCGCTGATCATCATCCACCAGTCGGTTGGTACCGGGTTGGCGGGCATGTTGAAGTAGAGGTCGAGTCCGAACAGGCTGATGCCGAGGGAGCCGATGGGCACAATACCCAGTTCTATCCGATGGCCGGAAAGCCGTTCGCAGGCGACAGAGCCTAACGCAATGCCGATGGTGAAGATGGCCAGCAGCAGGGTGACCACGGTTTCATCACCCATAAGGTCGGTCTGGGCAAAGCTGGGGAACTGGGTGAGGTAGGCGGCGCCGAGGAACCAGAACCAGGAAATGGCCATAATGCACAGCAACACCGAGTGATTTTCCGCGGCCAGGCGCATCAGATGCCAGGTTTCCCGCAGTGGGTTCAGGCGTATGGTCATGTCGGGATTGGTGGTGCCGGTCACCGGGACTTGCCGCGCTGCCAGGTAGCCGATGACGGCCAGGGCGAGGACCCCGATTGCTGCGAGTTTCTCCGGTTGGTCGCTGCCCATAAGCAGGCCAGCGGCGAGTGTGCCCACAAGAATAGCCACGAAGGTACCCATTTCCACCAGCGCGTTTCCGCCCACCAGTTCATCGTCCCGAAGCACCTGGGGCAGGATGGCGTACTTCACCGGGCCGAAGAAGGTGGATTGCACGCCCATCAGGAACAATAACAGCAGCAGCGATTCGTACCAGCCGACCCAGAGCCCGGCGGCGGCCAGCGCCATAATGGCGATCTCCGCGAGTTTTACCCAGCGAATCACACGGGACTTTTCATACTTGTCCGCCAGTTGGCCAGCGATACCCGAAAACAGGAAAAAGGGCAGGATAAACAGCAACGCCGCGATGTTAACCACCACATCAATGGGCAGCCCCAGCAGCCCACCAGCCGTGTAAGTAATCAGCAACAGCAGAATGTTGCGGAACAGGTTGTCGTTAAAGGCGCCTGAGAACTGGGTCAGGAAGAACGGCAGGAAGCGTCGCTCTGAAAGCAGCCGGAACTGGCTGTGGTCGTCCATGATAGTGATCCATCATCTCGTTGTTGATGGGGAATATTCTGCCACAAACCGGTTACTGAAACAGGGGTCTGGTTGCAGGAAGCTTCACGTGGTGAGCAGGTTTGTCATTTTCGGAATAACATGATGGCAACTGCTTTGGACGTTGCTGTTTATGAGTCAGGCCAGGTACTCGGAACCACAAACACCCGGGAGGTCTCACTCCAGTAACCGTCCTCTGGCGACCGCTCCAGCACTGCAAACAGGCGGGGGACACCGGCCGATCGAACGACGGCCAATGCGTCTTCGGTGCTCTGTGGATCGGGGGTCTCTTGTTGGCGCCAGGGGCCGAGCCAGTGAGGTTTAACCAGCGGAATCCATCGTTTCCCGTCGGCGGCCGTTAGGTTTCCCGTCGCATTCATTTCGTCCAGATCGCTGATATAGAGCCAGTCACCACGCAGGTGTCCCACCGGGATGCACTCCGGTGGCGATAGGGGCGTATCCAGGGGATAGAACAGATACCCCGGCATGAAAATTCGTGGACGAACGGGTGTTTGGATGTCCAGAGACGCCAGAAGGTTGCGGGTCTCGGGTCTTGCTGTGAGTTGGCTCTGGTGGTCGGTCAGACGTTGGGTTTTGAGATCCAGACGGTCCCGAGTATTAGGCCCGTACCAGAGTGGCCTCGCCTGACCGTCATCCTGATGGCCGAGGTAAAACTTCACGGCAATTTCGTGGTGTTCGACCACGTTATCGGCAGGGTTGCGGACCAGGAAATCGAGTTCGCCCAGTGTAATGCCGTTGCTGCGGACCGGCTGGTTCTTGAGCATAACCTCCCAGCCCAGGAGGTCCTGCATCAGGCATTCGTACAGGCGCTCGAAATAGTGCCCAAGCCGTCGCGCCGGTGGTTCCGTGAGTACCTCCGGGCCAAGTTCGGGCGCACTGTCCCATACCTTCAGGCGCTCTTCAGCATCATCCGGCAGGTAAGTTTCCGGGGCAAAACCCATGGGAGAACTGATAAGCTGGGGAGCATGACACATCCACGCCAAGTGGCGCACGGCTGGAACTCGGTATTGGAGATGGGCTGTGGTTTCAGGGCGTCGATTCATTCTGGCAGGATACCCTAAACCATTGATTTGATCAGTCCCCGTCATAGGCCTCGGGGCAACACATCAGGAGAGGCGATATGCAGTACCTTCACACAATGATCCGGGTCAGCAACCTGGAAGAAACCCTGCACTTTTTCTGCGAGCTACTGGGCATGGTGGAAATCAGTCGCAAGAGCAGTGAAAAGGGGCGCTTTACGCTGGTTTTCCTTGCGGCTGCCGAGGATGAAGCGCGGGCCAGGGAAGAGCGGGCTCCAATGATAGAACTCACCTATAACTGGGACCCGGAAGAATACACTGGTGGTCGCAATTTCGGGCATCTGGCGTATCGGGTGGACGACATCTATGCATTATGTAGTCACCTTCAGGCCAACGGCGTTACCATCAATCGACCCCCGCGCGACGGCCGCATGGCGTTTATCCGGTCGCCGGACGGCATTTCCATTGAACTGCTCCAGAAGGGCGAGTCACTACCGGCGAAGGAGCCCTGGGCCAGTATGGAAAACACCGGCACCTGGTAAGCCGGCGCCTGGTAAGAAGGTGTGAAGGTTTGCACGTTAGAGCCGGTTTAATCGTCACTGGCAGGACAGGTTGGCGGTTTTTGAGGTAAAATTCGTGAAAATTCAAGACAAGGACGACCCATGCTTGCAGTGATTCTTTCTGGTGGTTCCGGCACCCGTCTCTGGCCGTTGTCCCGTGAAGCCTATCCCAAGCAGTTTCTACCGGTGGTGACTGACGATTCCCTACTGGCGGAAACGATCGATCGTGGCTTGGCACTGGATGACAAAGCCCGGGTGTTGGCCATCACCAATGAAGAGCACCGGTTTGTGGTCGCCGCCCATTTGCAGGCTCAGGCACCGGAGCGTACCGCCGGGATCATCCTCGAGCCGGTCGGTCGCAATACGGCCCCGGCCATTGCCCTCGCGGCCCTCGCGGCTGCGGAAGAAAACTTGGAAGAGTTGCTTCTGGTGATGCCTTCTGACCACGTATTGAAGAATCAGGATGTATTCCGCCAGGCGGTGAGTCAGGGCGCTGAAGCCGCCCGTTCCGGCAAACTGGTTACCTTCGGTATTGTGCCCAGCGCGCCTCACACAGGCTACGGCTACATCAAGGCCGGCGCGGCCCACGAAGGGTACAACGATGTAGCGGCCTTTGTGGAAAAACCGGACGAAGACACCGCCCGCCAGTATCTGAAAGAGGGTGATTATTTCTGGAACAGCGGCATGTTCCTGTTTCGCGCTGATCGCTACCTTGAAGAACTGGAAAGCCAGCAGCCCGAGATGATGAAAGCCTGCCGAGCTGCCTGGAAGGAGCGCAACGCTGACATGGATTTCACTCGCGTGGGTGCCGAGAACTTCAGGGCTTGCCCGGATGATTCCATCGACTATGCGGTGATGGAAAAGACTCACGATGCGGTGGTGGTGCCCCTGGATGCCGGGTGGTCGGATGTAGGCTCCTGGTCCGCGCTTTGGGATATCCAGCCCCACGATGAGAACAACAACGTGTGCCGGGGAGATGTGATTACCGAAGACGTTTCCGGCTCCTACATTCACTCAGAGGGCCGTCTGATTGCGGCGCTGGGTATTACGGATCACGTTATCGTTGAAACGGATGATGTGGTATTGGTGGCCGATCGTGGTCGGGTTCAGGATGTGAAGAAGCTGGTTGCCCAGGTCAAGGCTCAGGGCCGCCATGAACACCGCTTCCATAAGAAGGTCCACCGCCCCTGGGGTACCTATGAAGGTATCGCCATGGGGGAACGTTTCCAGGTCAAGCGCATTACGGTTAAGCCGGGCGCGTCGCTGTCGCTGCAGAAACATCATCATCGTGCCGAGCACTGGGTGGTGGTGAAGGGAACGGCCACGGTCAACCGCGGCGACGATGTGTTGTTGCTGACCGAGGACCAGTCCACCTACATTCCGTTGGGTGTGACCCACCGGCTGACCAACCCTGGCGTTATTCCCCTGGAACTGATTGAAGTGCAGACGGGTAGCTACCTGGGTGAAGACGACATTGTGCGTTTCGAGGACACCTACAACCGGGTCTGATTGATCTACATGAAACGGCATCAGGATGATGCCCGACAACACAAGGAGAAGTGAATGGAAGACTGGCAAGGATGCCTGAGCCCCCTCTGTCAAACCGCACTGCAACGGGCACGTGACAGCGTTGCCCAGCGAGGTGGTTATGCCATCACCGTTGAGGATTTCCTGTTGGCGCTGCTGGATGGTGAACCTGCCATCTGCGGATTCCTGCGCAGCCGCAGTGTTGATCTTGACGAACTGACCCGCACTATCCAATGTGAGCAACCCATCGTGACCGAAGTGGGCGGAGAGGGCCAGTTGTCCTCACAGCTCATGTACTGGTTTTCTTCTGCCCGCGAACTGAGCAATGCCCCCTGGCTGGACTGGCCCATCCTGTTGTCGGTGCTGACTCGTAACGCCGAACGCCTGCAGGAGAAAGCCTACGTTGCGGTGTTGGAACTGGTCGACCGGTGGCCCGCTGCGGACGAACAGCAGCAAGTCGCCGAAACCTCCGACAAAGGCGATACGCCCGTTGTGATTACCGACCTGGACTGGCTGGAGCTGGCGGAAGATGTATCGATTACCCTGGTCTCGGTTCCAAGAGCACTGGTGTGGGTGAAAGGGGAGAGAGGCACCGGTAAAACCAGCTGGTTACAGGCTCTATTGCCGTTCCTGTATTGTGGCTTTATAAGGCTGGACCTACGCAATGAGGCGGAAATCATGGCCAGCGAGAATCCCGCCATCCCGTCCAAAGGCATCGACCGCAAGGATTATCCCGCGCTGGTTCTGGATAACGTTTCTCCGGTGGACCTGGCTGCAATGATGGCGCCCGAGCTCAGCGTGGCCCGCAGTCTGGTTACCGGAT
>Ga0208030_1001775_pt1 | contig 11671 bp, 24 predicted proteins | sample MalvirDeepMed_M9_FD_184246 | JGI IMG/M metagenome (GOLD analysis project Ga0208030, IMG submission 184246) | Marine viral communities from the Global Malaspina Expedition - Malaspina viral metaG DeepMed_M9 (SPAdes) (version 2) | ecosystem: Environmental > Aquatic > Marine > Oceanic | place...
TACAGGTATTGGATTATGATAGTAGAAGAAATACCTTTTTTTGTTGAATTTGTAATAATCGGAATTGTTTTAGGATTTGGTTATGGTTTTACAAAATTATTTTTGAATCATGCAAAAGATAAAAACAAGATAAGGAGATCTGAAAGAAAAGCAAAAGAAGCTAACAGTGTTGAAGATGAAATGGATAAATATCTGAATAATATTCCTGCTATTACTCAACATTTAGAGATAGAGTTGATGAATTTAAAGGAAAAAGGAGCTACACCAGAACAATGCAAAAGTTTAGAATCTAAATTAGATTTAGCTAGAAAAGCTCAACAGTATGAACCTATACTAAGGATAGTAGGAAAACCTGCAATAAAAAAAGTTTTAAGTATTGTAGATAAATTCGGAGTTTAATATGGTTAGTGTAGCTGTTCCTGGCATGATAGCTAGTAAAACTGCTAAAAAAAGTGGGCAGGTTTTACAAGAACAATTTGGATATAATTTTATAGATCTTGTAACAAAACTTGCATTATTCTATATGATCAGTTTTCTAATTGCAAAATACATGGAAGCTGTGATTTATTTTCAAGGTGGCTTGTCAACTATTGCAGGATTTTTTGGAATAAAGTTAGTGCAAGCTGATCAACTTCCTAATCAATGGGTTAGTTTGTTTGTAGATACTGATCAACAAACATATTCTTCTACTCCAACAGCACCAGGTCAATTTAATCCTCCTGGATGGGATAGACCTTACGATTATGGGACAGAACAGCACCAACAGGCAGAACCACATTTATTTCCACAAAAAGATAAACAGTTTAGATTTTGGGATTTGATAAATGCTATTGCAATTTTTTATATTTCATGGGAGGCTTACAAATATTGGCAGAGAGGGGGAAAAGATTTCTTAACGTTGGGAATATTCGGATTATTGATAGCTGTTTTATCTGTATTATCTTTTTCAAGATTTCTTAACAGATTTTCTTTAAACAGATTCCAGGAGGCTAATAAATAATGAGTGAACAAGACGAGAGAAGAAGATTTGATCCTGATGTTCCTGGCGGTGTAGAAACAGCGTATCATGATTTACCGTTTAAGTCTACATCTTGTGAAGATTGGTACGGATTAGGGGATCAAAGATGTCCGAATAGGTATAAAGAAACAGGAAATTTAGAAACTGATATTGCATCATTAACAAAATGGATTTCAATATATCCCGAGGGTTCGTGGTGGAAGGCGTTTAATAGAGATCTATTAGAAGAAAAAAGAGGGAAGTTAGCTAGACCAGATAGATCTACGGTTTTTGATCCTTCAACTCAAAGTAGTTTTACGCCATTTGGAGATTTGAGTTTAGCCCAGTTGGTTATGGATTATTTTCCGTTGCAGGAAGCTTCAGCAGAACCAGAAGAAATTTTATATCCGTTATCTGCGAATGTAAGAATTTCGTTTACTGATTCAAATATTGGTATGTTTTCTACTTCTATACCGATAGCTGATGCTGGGCAGTTACAAGCTTTATCTAATGAGTCTAATGAATGGAAATATACACTAATTGGAAGTGGATCAACTAATGCACCGTTAATGACTTTAAGCGATTTGATTAATAAAATTAATACTCAGATTTCTAGTGCAGTTGTTATACCACCAGTAGAACCACCAGTAGAAGAACCACCTGTTACAACTGCTCATATTCCACCACCTGATATGCCAGTTGAAGAACCACCATTAGTAACAGCACCAACAGAACCAACTCAGATAAACTGGATTCCCGAACCTTTTTTTAGTTTTATTAATAATGTGTTTAGGAGATAAGTGAGATAATCATGTATATTGCTGAATCATGGAAAGAGGGAGTTGAATATATAAAAAACGAATATAGTAAAATTGGTAAAAATGTTAGTGATATGAATGATGATGAAATGGAAAGAGTGATATTCAGAATTAACCATACACGATCAACTTTTGCCATAGATGAAACTGGAAGTGTAATAGAAATTTAATGGATAATAACTCCCTAAATACTAGAATTTTCTAGATAAAATAATGATGTATCTGAATCATTCCAAGTTGGAATTAAAAAAGATGTCAAAACCTGCTTTGGTTAGAATAGGTCATGCAATTTTAAAACGACTTCCAAAGACTACATTAGTTAATACTGTCTATAAGTTAGAACAACTAGCAAAATCAAAAGGAATTAAATCAATAGGCAAGATAGCTAGAAAAGCAGGAAGAAGAGCTAAGAGTGCAGGAAGAAAAGTTAGAAGAAAATACAAAAGAGCAAAAACAGCTAGAACAAGAGCAGGAAGGAGGTATAGATCTGTTAAGCCAAGAGTTAGAGTAGGCAGGAAATATAAAAAATACACTAAAACAAAAAGATCCAGGAAACCTAGAAGATTGGTAAAAGGCACACCAGAAGCTAAAAGATACATGGCTAAAATAAGGGCTATGAGATAATTGAAAAACGATTCCTTAAACGCTGATAATACTACAACACAGATTAATTCATTGTGGGCTAACCAACAAAAGATCGTACCGATACCACCATTATCTGCATTACATCTACATGGTAATGATTGCGGTGGGGTTAGGGCTTGTCATACTTGTAGAGGTACAAGGTTTGTATATATTCGGTCAAAGTGGGATAACAGACTAACTTTTAAACGTTGCATGAGTTGTCAAGGAAGTGGAACAATCGACATTCGAACCGTTAACTGAAATACAAAAAAAACAATACCTAACAGAGTTAGGTCTAGAACCTGTATTAGCCTATTATAATAAAGAGATCCTAAAACATGGTCCGTTATGTTTTAAGTGTCGTGATGAGGGTTTAATCTGTCATAAGAACATAGAATTAAGAGTAAAAAGGAATAGAATTTTTCAATTAATGCGTGAAGAAGAAAAAGAATTATCTTATCACGATTGGCAATAATTATATTATTTTTTCGTCTAGTGTGATTATAGTATCATTGTGCATTCCTCCATGACATATCAACCATATTTTTTTAATTTCAAATCCTCTTGTTTTACCGATTCCTGTTGAGTTCCAGGCAAAAGATAAAACTTTACCGTTTTTTTTAATTATTCGTTTAACTTCGTTTTTACAGTTTGACCAGTAACTACAATTCATATCATAACTAAACCCAATATTTTTATAAACTTCTTTTAACTGTCGTTGAGAATAAGGAGGATCAAAAACTAGATTTTTTATTGAATTAGATTTAGTTTCTTTTAATAATTTTAATCCGTCAGTTTCAAAAGGATATGGAAAAGGATCTAAATATTCATTATTTAGTTCATCTTTTAAAATTTGTTTAATGTATGGAATTTTAAAAGTTTCATGGTTTGGCATTGACCAAAAACGATTAATTATCAATTTTGATTTTTAATAAAGTAGTTTAATGCCTTTCTAGTTAATTGTGTTTTAGTAAGATCCAAGTCTTTAACTAATTGTTCCAGGTTTCTAACCAGTTCTAAATCTTCTTTTGATTTTGTTTTAGGCTTCCAATTAAACTGATATTTTTCTGGTCTAATCATTATGTATAATATCCAAAGATACCCTCACAATCATGGCAAGCTAATAAAACGGTAGAATCTTTTGTACGTTTGCTTAATTCACTTCTCATACCAAAAATTTCTTTACTTTTACAATATGGACAAATATCTTTTTTATCAAGCCAAAGTTTAATAGATTTCATTTTTCAAAGTCCTTTATATGATCCCAAATAGAAATGATAAATATAAAATATTCTTGTTGAATCTTTTGACATTTTTTACATTTAGTTATATGTTTGTCAAACAAATCCCAATTTAGTGAAATAATATCATCATCTTCTAGTTTCATTTGTCAAAGTTCTCTTTTTTTTGGTAATATGAGATTAAGTCATAATATGTATCAAGATCAATTACATTATCATGATAATCAGCACATTCTATACAACAAAATCTATCTTCAAAACTACGTGATAAGTTATCACATATTTTATTATCACATTGACAGGTTTCATGGTAATCTCCACAACCAGATCGTTCTCCACATATTTCACAAATCATTTCGATTCCTCCCCACAGTTTTGACACTCATACACTTTACCACTATAATTGTAGTATTTGTCATATCTATCAGTAAGTCTTGTAGTAATATCGGTGAGCCACATTTTCTCACTATTACAATGCTTACATTTCATTCCTCTTCCTCCTTCTTCAAATCTATACCTCTTGCTTGTAACTCCTTATATGTGAATATCTTCTTCTCCATCTCTTGTAATCTCTTCATCATATCTTGTGGTAGTAGGTTCTGTTTGAATTTTCATTTTTCAAAATCCTCCAAAGTCATTTGAGTTTTAAATTTCCATTTTTTACCAGGCTTTGCTTGTAGCCAACAGACATAAACTGGTTTTACTGTTTTAATCCTGGTCATGTTAGATAGTACGGTACTGTATTATTTAAAACTTAGCTTAATCTTAAAACGCTGTTAGGCGTACGACTTAGAAAAAAAAAGAAAAGCTATTAATCTGAAATTTCTTTCAGAATTATAGCTAGTTTACCACAATCAGATTTAGTAAGAGTTATACCTTTTTTATCACGGTTTTTTTCTTCGATAAAAAATACTCCTCTTGCTTTGGTCTCATCTGACCAGGTTTCATTAGTTATCTGTTTAACAACTAATGTTTTGTCTTTTTCGAGTTGAAGGGTTTTTAGGTCCTTAAACTCGCTTTTTGTTTCTTGTTCCATTTTTGCTAGTAATTGCCCATCTACGAGATCATAATATGAGTTTGTAACTGGATCAAATTGCATTTTTCCGATCTCATATCTTCTCGAATAAACGCTCAACTTAGTATTAAACTGAAAATAATACTACTTAAATATTTATGTGAATTTTCTTAAGCTAGTAGTTCAGGTTTAATCATTAGCTCAACGTGATTAAACTTGGAATACTCTTTTTAATTAGTCATTCTTTATAATTCTGTTGAGTTTTCAATTATCTTTAAAAACGTATCCTGCCTTAGAGCGAAGTAAAAAATCTCTAATACATGAAGGAAGAAATCAATCTGAAATAGAATATGACGATTGGCATTTACCAGGTCAAAAAGATAAAAAAAGTGATTGTGGGGTTTGGAGTTACATGGGTTGTTTAAACAAACATGCACACCCTAATGGTGAAATTTTTTTAAAGCCTTTTCAAAAATCTTGTTTTCGTGCTGATTGTGAAAAATGCTGTTTTAAATGGCTTGGAAGATCTGCAAGTAGATCTACAAAAAGAATGAAGTTATATGAAAAACAATCAAAAAAAATTGCTAAGCATATTATAATTTCGGTTCCTGTATGGGATTATTATAAACCAAAAAAAGAGCTAGCCGTAAAAGCTTATCAGGTTTTAAAAGAAGTTAAAGCTGATTCTGGATTAATAATTTTTCACCCTTTTAGGTATCATAAAGATAGTGATATGTGGTATTATGCACCTCATTTTCATGTAATTGGTTTTGGTTGGGTTGAAAATGTGGTTGAAACTTATCAGAAATACGGCTATATAATAAAAAATTTAGGAAAAAGAGAAACTCTTTTTGGTACTATTTATTATCAGTTAAGTCATTGTGGAATAAAAAAACATAATCATTCTTTGGTCTATTTTGGGGATTGTTCATATAGCAAATTGATTATTGAAGAAGAAGAACAAGAATCAAAAAAATGTCCATTTTGTAAAGAATGTTTACAAGAATTAGAGTGTAACACTGATTATAACTTAAAACCGGATCCAAATATAATGGAGACCTGGTATATGGCTAAAAGTTATCAATGGTTTGTAAAAAATCCTTATCAGTAGATATGAATTTTTTATAAAATTTATCTTTCAATAAATCTGATTCTGTTATCCCATAATTTTTTTTTAAATATCTCATGCAATAATAACAAATCCTAGTCTTTTGCATGAACAAATATGAACCTTTTTGGCATTTATCAGTTTTAAATATAAATTCATGGCTTAAACAACGCATTTTCTGAAATTATTACAACTTTTTGATATATAAATTGTTTTCCTGGCAGAAAATTGCCAATTCTACCAGGAAAAATGGGGTTTGATTTTATGAATCAATGGATTTTATGTAATACTACTACTTAAATCTAATGTCATTCATTTGTCATGTTGTTGTCAAAGAATGTTAAAATATTGTCATTTGTAAAGGAGTTTTATGCGGTATGTTATTGGAGTTAGTAAGACGTTTAATAGTTCGAAAAAGCAAAGAGGTAGCGCAAACCACCGAAAATACAATTTTTGTTATAAATTTGATTTGGAAAGTGGCAAACTCCGAAGAGTTCGGATCTCGTTATTTAAGGCAATTTACTACAAAATTACGTTTATTTTCGGATTAAAATATAAAATGATTGGAACACCAAAAGAACCTATAAGATGTAGTGATTGTGATAATTGGTACTATGCGTTAGTAAATTTTTGGAGTAGGGCTAGATGTCCGTATTGTTAAACCTAAATACTGTAAATGGATTTGTTTTTTAATGGCTAAAAGGTTAATCGGAAGTGCAGCTTTAACTCCAAGTTCTGATACAGGGTTTGATCTTGACACGAAAGGTCAGATACATGGCTACACGACTACGCAATATGCGTTAGATGTAGGTAATGATTCTGATATATTGGTTTGTGATAGTGGGGAAGCTTCGGGTTTAAAGTACACAGCGAATACGAATTCGTTTGTTGTTGCTTGTTCTGATGAAACTACCGCTTTAACAACTGGAACAAAAGTTACTTTTCGTATGCCATATGCTTATACAGTAACAGCAGTTAGAGCTAGTTTGACAACAGCAGGAACAGGAGCTAATTTAGTTACGGTGGATATATCTGAAAGTGCTACCACCATTTTGTCAACAAAAATAACAATAGACGCAACGGAAACAACTTCAACAACAGCAGCTACTCCTCCTGTAATTTCTGATTCTGCGTTAGCTGATGACGCACAAATGACGATAGATATCGATCAGATAGATAGCGGAGGTGTTTCGGCAGGGTTGAAAGTCTACATTATTGGATATCGTGTTGCTCATTGAGTGAAGTTTTAATTGATTCTTATCGTTTTGTAGCTCCTGAAGGTTCGGCTATCTTTGGTAGCCATGCTTACCTTTTTGGTGGTGCAACAGGTACAGCATCAAACTCTGCTATACAAGAAATTGAACAAGGTACAGGTTCGACTTCAACAGTTATTGCTAATCTAGGAGTTCCGACAAGTCGTTGTTCAAATGCCCAAAATGAAACTGTAATTATTACTATGGGTGGAAATAATGGAGGAGGTATTTCAAATCTTAAAGATGAAATCCAAGAATATACGATTTCATCAACGAGCAACTCTACAACGGTTGCTGACTTGGTTGATCCTACTTCTCAAGTAATCAGTAAAGGTTTTTCATCAACTCATGCGTTTTTGCTAGGTGGCAATGAGACTTACAATTCAGGTTATGTAAGTACGATTGAATCTTACGAATTTGGAACAACTACGAACGCAACGGACAAATCTGATTTATCAACTGCAACTGGAAATAACGGAGGTTGGACTAATCTCACATATTCTTGGAGTGTTGGTGGTGGAGCTCCATATGGATCTAATAATATAGACTCATATGAAAACGGAACTGGAACGACTGGGTCTGCTGTTGCTGATTTATCCTTAGCTCGTGCATTATTAGGAACTCCATTTAATGAAACTCTTGGTATAGGCATGGGGGGATATGATGTTCCAAGCGATGATTCTGTTTCAAGAGTTGATGAATTCACGCTAGAATCTACAACAAACGCAACTTCAAAAGGAAATATACTTGATAGTGCTGTCATGTCATGTGGATCAAGTCAAACGGAAACGCATGGTTATATTTATGGTGGATCAGGGAACACAACTGGAACCCAGGAATATGAATGGGAAACTACAACTGTATCGGCAGATGGAACTTTGCTGAAAGCAACAAATAATACAGGATCTGGAGGATGTGGAACTCCATGACAACAGATTTGGAATTATTTGGGAGTCTCAAATCTTTTGGTCATAAAACGTTTAATGAAAATCTCCAACTTACAAAAAAAGCAATCGCAGACGTTAAACCAATGCAAAAAATATTCGATAGACAACATACTTTTTTTCAAACTCAGTTTTTTATAATAGGCAAAGAAGTAACGCTAGGGAGGAGTATTCGGCAAATTTGTGCTGAGATACATCATAAAGAAATTGCATTGCTTGAAACTTTGAATAAATTGTCTCTGCAAGAAGTTGACCTAAATGAGATGCAAGAAAAACTCCAAACAGAAAAAAACAAATTTGAAAGAAGGCGATTGGAATTAAAAATAAATCATGGCACTATTTCAAAGCAAAAACACATTGAACCAATCCAAGCAACTATGAGAGATGTCTTATTCTTAAAGTCCAAATATGATGAGATTTACAAAAACCTAACAGAAAAACAGATTGAGGATGAGGAAGTGACATACTGGATTTTGAGAATATCCAATCAAGCTTACAGATCAATTTTATTGCATGGGAGAATTTCTGAGGGAAATTCTTTGGCATTTATGAATATTGGAGTAAATCCTCATTTTATGCAAGAAAGAATATTAAATTTCTTGTCAAAAGAAAAATCAAAACCTGATCTCACTGACTGGCATAAAGAACTCAAGTCATATGTCACAGAATTAAAGGACATACCAAACCAGCATATGAAAATTAAAAATATGAAGTTGGGAATATTTCACGATGGAATTTATGAGGAAGATTATAATGATAGGAGTGTGAATAATCCCTAAATACTAGAATTTTATAGATTGAATAATGGACAAAAACAGTTTTGGTAAAGGTGCAGGAATTGGAGGAGCTGTTGCGATTATAATCTCTATAATTTGTTCTTTAACTCATAACGGTGGTATACCATGAGTTTAAAACAAGAGAAAAGATCAGATAGGAATGAAGATGAAGTCTTTATAGATACGTTAGTGAAAATGTTAGCGGAACCACATAAGGATTTAATTTGGAATGAAAAATTTAAGATAACTGTAAGAAAACATTTTGATATTTAATGGCTAGTTTAGCTGGTTATAATGTAAAAGAGGAAGCAACGGAAGTTAAAAAAAATCTTTTTGAAAATAGACATACTTTTGTAATGTTGGTTGTTGCTGGTGTTGTAGGTGGAGCTATTACCAGGTTTGTAATTCCAAAATCCATAACGGAGGGTTCTGTTTTTAGTCGTTTTAGGTCATGGTTTGGTTATGGTCAGGAAGAATATGAAGAAGAAGAATAATATACTAGTTTAATTTTGTAGTCTTTTCATGGAGAACGAATTGTTAGGAATTATAGCAATAGTGGTTACTGCTCTAACTGTCTTTGGTATGAAGATAAGATCAGCTTAGAAAATCCACCTTTCTTTTTTTTTCATATCTACCTAAATACTTCCAGTTTTAAAGATAATCATTAAATGGCAAAAAAAAGACGTAGAAGAAAAAGCAAGAATAATAAACATAAATCTATAAAATCAATGATTAGACAAGTTGTAAACAAGGGAGCTGCACCGTTAGCTTTTTGGCAACAACTTTCTGAAAAAGATTATCAGGTTTTAAATGCAGATGGAAATTATAGAGCATTAGATTATTTAGGAAAACTAAAAGTAGCTTCTAACATTCTAACAGGTTCATTAACAGGCAGAGTATTGTTTTCAGATCAGTATAATCCTCAACCTAGCGGTCAACCCCGTATCAATCCAGCAGGAATTATAAATAAATGGACTGGGATTGGGATCGCAGGAAAGATTTACGGTGCATTAGGCAGATCTATGAAATTACCAGAAGCTGCCAGTATTGATAGAATTGGATCCAAATTAATTTTTGGAGGTGCGATTGGTGGATTTTTTGATCCTCCATCAGCTCAGGGGAGAATATCTACATATGCAGTAACACCAAATGTTATGGTCCAAAATAGAGCTCAAACAGATAGAAGTTATGGAGTTGCAAGAAGTAACAGAAGTTTTGTTCCATTAGATAGTTTTGATTATTCAACTGGGAGTGCGTTTAGAAGATGAGTGGTGCGTGGGATATTGCAACGGCAACCAGTATAGGAACTGGTGTTAGTAAAACACAGATTAACGGTGGTAACAATCTAACAAAACCAACGCAAGCTGTGAACCTGGTGGAGCTTGTACCGTATATTTCATCAAGTGGAGCTATGACCGCAGGAGAATCGTTAGCTGTAACATTAGAAGTAGATTCTTATTCTGTGGATCTTTTACCCAAAAGAATTATCGTACCGCCAATCCAATCTGGTTTGGGAACTACGATATCTCAGGTAAACCCATTACTAGAAGCTTATGAATGTGGCACGGGTTTGCAGGAAGGGGCTACTTCGCAATTCCAGATTTACGGTACTAATCAAATTGCACCAACAGTAGCAACGAACTTAGCTTGTGCATTACATTATTCAACAACTCCGCCAAATAGACCAGAACATTTTTACCATAAACCAGATTCAGAAACAAATTTCACTACCGCAACAACAACAACAGGGAACTCATTTACGATAAATGACGGTATGTGGTTAGAGGATATGTATGTTAGTGTTTTTACTGCTGTGTATACAGTAAGTCAGTCATTAACTGGATATGGATCATTTACTTCCAATGATTTCGGTAACTCTTTACCGTTGAAAATACCAATGCAACCAGGTTGTGCTTCATTAGGTGCAACAGGAACTCAGGGAATATTGGCATTAGCTTCTTATCATAACACACATATGCCAATGAAAACAAGTTGTAAAATCAGTACAGCGTTTACCAATGATATTACTCAAACAGGTACTACTTCGTTTATCATGGGAGTAGGTTACACTAAACAATGAGGTTTTAAACTCTTATGAGTTTTAGACCAGCTCTTATCAAACCTACTTATGATATTGCTAATTTTGGACATGACAACTCATTACCATTAAATTGTTTATCTGGTTCGACTGTTACTTTAACGCCTTCTAGTGCAACATTTGTTCAAGTGTTAGAAGATTCGAGAGTACCTATTGATGAAGTGGATATGTTCATAACAGATAGTGATAAAATGGCTATGGTTCATGCTGGAAATAATACAGATTATGATGAAACATGGACATGGGAACCCGATATGTCAGCACAAGCGTACCAGATCAGTTTTAATTTCGCTGTTGGAATGAAAGTATCGGCTTATACAAGTGGTAATTTTAAAATATCAAATGTTCAAGTGGTTTGTAAACAAATAGGAGGAGGAGAGGGAGATTTTGTTTATCTCAATAAAACTATTGATCCTGGAATGACCAATATGGGAGCTACTGGGGAACAAGTAGCGGTAATTAATTTTAGTACAAGCGTATCGGCAAAAGTTTTTGATAAACCGTTGACTTTTCAAATTAAAGTTAATACTGATTCTGGTACAGGTACTTATCAAACTGGAATTATACCGTTGTTTTGTTATCTTAGTGTAGCAGTACCGAAAACGTGGACAACTTCAAGTGTTTTAATGCACATTCATGCAGATCTAGCTCACGCCTTCCCAATATTTAGGGATGAAGATAATATGAATAGGATAGATACAGGTATTGGATTATGATAGTAGAAGAAATACCTTTTTTTGTTGAATTTGTAATAATCGGAATTGTTTTAGGATTTGGTTATGGTTTTACAAAATTAT
>Ga0208030_1001780_pt1 | contig 11650 bp, 10 predicted proteins | sample MalvirDeepMed_M9_FD_184246 | JGI IMG/M metagenome (GOLD analysis project Ga0208030, IMG submission 184246) | Marine viral communities from the Global Malaspina Expedition - Malaspina viral metaG DeepMed_M9 (SPAdes) (version 2) | ecosystem: Environmental > Aquatic > Marine > Oceanic | place...
GGTAAGAACAACCACAACGAAAAAAAAGGCTGTTAAAAAAGTAGAAGAAACCCCGTATGTTCCTAAAAGATATGAAGTAGAAATTTATAAAAAATTTGAACCCAACGCAAAAGATGTTTTAACGGGAAGATTCGGATATTGGGAATCAACGAATGAATTAAAACTTTTAGAGTATAAAGATAGTTTTGGGGCTGATATGGACGCTCTTTTAATAGGGGACATTATGGTTAGCGGTGTAGGAATCTCAGTGAATAATGATCGAAAAAACTGGATTAAAAATCTCTGTAACACCGACTTAGGATTTAAATTTTACGCAACTACAGCAAGAGAATTAAATGAAACTGAATGATTTTAAATCGGGGTCTTTTAAGGGTAAAGGTGTAAATTTAAGACAACGCCTTGGGCGCAATTCGACCATACGATTTACAAATGAAACTAAAGAAGCAGCTTATCAAGCTGAAATTAATGCATTAACTCAGAAAGTTATAACAGTAGATAAGATTTCCGCTGAATTGGGAACGGCTAAAATTCAACGGACTGAAGCTGTAGCGGTAAAAAATAAAGCAGAAGAAGCCTTCTCTCTATTATCTTCTAAATTTAAAACGCTTCAGGCTTCGTTTCAAGAATATGAAAATCGGGAACCCCGCATTAAACACATTATTGAACAACACCGTGAATTAAATGGTCAAGTAGCAGAATTGCAATCTAAATTACAGCTTGTTATTGAACAACACGATCAAAAAGTTGATCTTGTAAATGAGAAAATTAAAGCTATTTCAAATTTAAAGAATTCATTGCATATGGCGGAGCTTTCTGACACTAAATCAACACAAGCTAGCCTAGAGGCGATTATGAAACGGGATGCCCTACAAGCTAAATTAGATCAGGAAATCAAAAAAAGTACTGACTTGAGTATAATATACCAAGAGGTAAAAGATAAATTATTTTCAACCCGAAAGGAAAGAAATGAGTTTGAAGTAATAGCTACTAATGCAGAATTGGAAAGGGATAAAACAAAAAAATCTGCTCAAGGGTTTAAGACCTTATCAGAGAATCAATCAGAATCATTAAAAGATTTAGCTAGTCAATATTATTATGTTTCCGAATTAAATAAAGGGCTGTTAGCAGAGTTAAAGAAACCAAGGTTTGCATCGGTTGCTTCTATTTCAAAGAAGGAAGGATTTAAATTTCCTACTTCTTATGAACCAAGGAGTAATACATTAGGAACAGGTAAACCAACTCTATTAAGGAAAAAGGACTAAATTATGGCAGATAAACTGTGGCGACAAGAAATTGAGTTACTTCAAAATTATGGTAAACACAAAACATTTACCTTTACTACTTCTAGTTCTAGTGCGGAAGATGCCGTAACACTTGCAGGTGTTATGGGTGAAGGGAATAAAATATCCTTTGTCGTTGAGTTGGCAGACGCATATATAGAATTTGATGATGATGCCTCTACATCTTCCATGCTTATCCCCGAAAATGAGGGTTATTTTGATGAAGGTATTTGGTTCAATACAAAGCTTAGTATAAAGAGGTCAGCCAGTACAAATGTCCGAATTCGTGGAATAATCTGGGGGAGATAAATGCCAGCACGTAACCGACATGGGGGGTTACATAGAGGCACCCTATTTGATACAAACATACCCGCAACTACTATTGATAAAGATATTTTTACTGATCAAGAAGTAGAGGATACTATTGCGGGTGATGACCTAGTATTAATGTTGGATGTTTCGGACGACCCCGATAAAATTAAATACATGACCCGTTCTAATTTCGTTTCGGGGTTGGCTGGTTCCACAATTACAGTTTCGGATAACGAAAGTACCGACGAGGATAACTTAGTTACCTTTGTAGCTGATGCTGCTACAAGTACAGGACTACAATCTATCGAAATGGATGGAGATTTATATTATAATCCCAGTACAGGACGACTTACCGCTACACAATTAGCAGGAACGCTTCAAACCGCTTCCCAAACAAACGTTACAGCAGTAGGTACTATTGCGACTGGTACATGGGAAGCCACAGATGTAGGCGTTGCTCATGGGGGTACCGGAGTTTCAACTTTACTTACAAACGCTGTTTTGACAGGTAACGGAAGCTCCGCCATACAAGCGGAAACCGATTTGTTATTCTCTAGTAATAAACTAATTCCAACTGCCTCCGCCCATGATGCTGCTGGTACAACTTTAACAGTTTCTGCTGGAGCGACTACTGCTGGGACAAGCAATAACCAAGCGGGGGGTGCTTTAACATTTCAGGGTGGACAGGGTAAGGGTTCAGGTGCTGGTGGAGCGATTATATTCCAAGTAGCTAATGAAGGTGGTTCGGGGAGTGCCTTAAATTCTTTAGTTACCGCTTTAACCATCAATGATGATGGGACGCTCACTACGGGTGGGGCAATTGAATTAGGAAATTCTGGTGATACCACTCTCGCTCGTTCTGGGTCTGGAGATATAACAATTGAAGGTAACGCCATTTACAGAGCAGGAGGCACTGATGTAGCTGTTACGGATGGCGGTACGGGGGCATCATCTCTTTCCAACCTGATTACACTAACTACTCACACCACAGGAAATTACGTTGCGACTGTCACCGGGGGTACGGGAATTGCTTCGACTGGTGCGACAAGTGGGGAGGGTATTGCACACTCTCTCAGCCTAGACCTTTCAGAACTTGCAGATACTGCTATTGCTAATGGTGACTACATAGTATTTACAGACACCACTGATAGTAATGCGACCGTCAAGGGTGACCTAGCTGATGTGGCTACTCTATTTGCAGGTACAGGACTCACTGCTTCCAGTTCTGTTATAGGCGTAGATGCTTCTCAGACTCAAGTAACAGCAGTTGGTACAATCGCTACTGGAACATGGGAAGCTACTGATGTAGGGGTTGCCCATGGTGGGACAGGTGTATCCACGCTTTTGACGAATGCCGTACTCACTGGTAACGGGACATCTGCCATCCAAGCTGAAACTGACTTACTCTTTTCTAGTAACAAACTAATTCCAACCGCTTCTGCCCACGATGCGGCTGGAACAACATTAACTGTATCGTCAGGAGCTACAACGGCGGGTACAAGTAATAACCAAGCAGGTGGGGCTTTAACTTTCCAAGGAGGGCAAGGTAAAGGTTCTGGTGCTGGTGGAGCAATTATATTTCAAACCGCAAATGCGGGAGGTTCCGGTAGTTCCTTAAATGCCCTTGCGACTGCTTTTTCTATAGAAGATAGTGGAAAAGCTACGTTTGCCGCAGGATTTGATGTGGGTTCCGATGCATCAGGGGATGTCCTTTATCATAATGGTACTAGTTATGTACGTCTAGCAAGAGGGTCTGACGACGAAGTATTAACATTAGCATCGGGAGTTCCGTCTTGGGCATCAGCCACTGTAGGTGACATCACCGGAGTTGATCTTACAGGTGGGACTAACGTTAATATTTCTAGCGAGACAAATACTACGGGTGGGGCTTATTCATCTACTATAAATCTTGATACTTCTCCAACACTTACTTCGTCAAGTGCTAACGAACCTGTACTAACCCTTACGAATACTCACGCCGATGCAACAGCGGGATATCTAAAATTTATCAAAGACCCCGGTTCTGGACAAGGTGCGGACTCTGACATATTAGGTACTATTACTTTCCATGGAACTGACGCAAGTAACAACGCACCAGAAGAACTCGCTCGTATAGAGAGTTATGTTATTGAGGCTGACCACGGTTCTGAGGCAGGAGGCATGAAGTTCTATGTAGCTGAGAATGACGCTACCATGACTGCTGGATTGCAGATATTGGGTCAGGCTACAGATAACGGTGAGATAGATGTAACAATCGGTGCAGGGGCAGCATCAACCACTACAATAGCTGGCACTCTTACGATGGGTAGCACAGCCGCCCTCACTAACGCTGGTTTAGTATCAGTGGCTAATCAATCCGGTATTACTGGATTAGGTACTGTATCCTCTGGTACATGGGAAGCGACTGACGTTGGAGTTGCCCATGGTGGCACAGGAGTATCAACATTACTTACAAATGCTGTCCTTACAGGTAACGGTACTTCAGCTATTCAGGCAGAAAGCACTCTTTTATTCAGTAGTAATAAACTAATCCCCACCGCCTCTGCCCACGATGCTGCTGGTACAGCATTAACTATGTCGGCAGGTGCTACAACGGCTGGAACGAGTAACAACCAAGCTGGAGGTGCGCTCACATTTCAAGGTGGTCAGGGTAAAGGCTCTGGGGCTGGTGGTGCAATTATTTTCCAAGTAGCTAATGAGGCGGGTTCTGGGAGTTCGTTGAATGCTCTGGCGACAGCTTTAACTATTAATGATGATAAAACTATTACTACAGCGGGAGCCATAGAACTTGGTCATGCAAGTGACACTACAATAGCTCGTGCAAGTTCGGGAGATATAACTATTGAAGGGAATGCAGTGTACCGTGCTGGCGGTACAGATGTAGCTGTTGCTGACGGTGGGACTGGGGCTGGCACAGCTACGGCTGGGTTTGATGCTCTTTCCCCTATGACTGCGGAAGGGGACATATTATATGGAGGTACATCTGGAACTGTAACAAAATTAGCTAAAGGTTCCGACGGAGAATTTCTAAAACTTGCTTCAGGAGTTCCTTCATGGGCATCCACCGCTGCTGGGGCGGTAACAGCATTAAATAGTGCAACTGCTAATGAATTAGTTACGGTAGGGGCTACTACCACAGAATTAGATGCTGAAGCTAATTTGACTTATGCAAGTGATCTTCTAACCACGGCCTCATCATCTGCTGATTTACCTAGGATAGATATTACAAATACCCATGCTGGAGCTACCGCTGGTAAAATTAGATTCAATAAGGATAGCGCATCTGGTGACGACAATGACGTTATGGGAACGATTGAGTGGTTTGGAACTGATGCAGGTGAAGCTACTCACGAAAGACTGGCTTATATTGATTCGTATATTATAGATTCGGCAGCGGGTTCGGAAGCAGCGGGGCTAAGGTTCTATGTAGCAGAAAATGATGCCAACCTAACCGCTGGGTTACAAATATTGGGGCAAGCAGACGATGATGGGGAAGTTGACGTAACTATAGGTGCGGGTACAGCTTCCACCACCACAATAGCGGGTACTCTTACTATGGGAAGTACGGCTGCGATGACTAATGCAGGTTTAGTCGCTGTTGCTAACCAATCTAGCATTACTGGATTAGGAACCGTAAGTTCGGGTACATGGGAAGCAACAGATGTGGCTGTGGCACACGGTGGTACTGGCGTGTCTACTCTCCTAACAAATGCTGTACTCACAGGTAACGGTACTTCTGCAATACAAGCTGAAAGTACCCTTTTATTTACTAGTAATAAACTAATCCCCACCGCTTCTGCTCATGACGCAGCGGGTACTGTACTAACCGTATCCGCAGGAGCTACTACTGCTGGAACCACTAATAATATTGCGGGTGGGGCATTAACTTTCCAAGGTGGTCAGGGTAAAGGATCGGGTGCTGGTGGTGCAATTATTTTCCAAGTGGCAAATGAGGGTGGTTCTGGAAGTTCACTAAACGCACTAGCTACGGCTCTAACTATCAATGATGACAGTACAATTACCACGGCTGGAGCAATAGAACTAGGTCATGCTTCAGATACCACATTAGCACGATCAGGCTCAGGCGATCTAACTATTGAGGGTAACGCAATTTACCGTGCTGGTGGAACAGACGTAGCCGTTGCAGATGGGGGTACTGGGCAATCAAATCTAAATAATCTCATTACGATGGGGACTCACACCACAGGTAACTACGTTGCTACTGTTACTGCTGGCACAGGTCTTACCTCAACGGGAGCTACAAGTGGGGAAAGCATAGCCCATTCTCTTAGTGTGGATGCTGCCCAGTCAGGCATAACCTCAGTTGGAACTCTTACTGGGCTAACGTTAGATGGAGATAAAAGTGTAACACCGGGTAACGGAGCAATGGTTCACCTTGACACATCTACAATTACCGATAGTGCTACCGCTGGTTCAGGCACAGCGGCTAAATATACCCATGTTGCCCTAGAAGCCCCAACCCTTGCGGCAACCAATGCTTCCGTTACAACTAGTGACGCAGCAACCCTATATATAAATAACGCAGCTACAGCGGGTACTAATCAAACTATTACTAGAAATTGGGCAATGTGGGTAGATGCAGGAAATGTTCGATTCGATGGTTCAATTTATTCGGGTACTACCGAAGCACTTAGTTCGGCAGGACTAGTTACTGTAGCTAATCAATCTAATATCACGGGTGTAGGGACTATTGCAACAGGTACATGGGAAGGAACAACGGTTGCTGTAGCACAAGGCGGTACCGGTGCCACCTCCCTCACCAATTTAATCACACTAGCTACGCATACTACAGGGGATTATGTCCAGAATATTACAGCGGGAACGGGGCTTACATCTACAGGAGCAACTAGTGGGGAAAATATTGCCCACAGTTTGAGCGTGGACGCTGCTCAAACAGGCATAACCTCACTTGGGACACAGGCAGCCGACTTTAAGATTGGCAACGGATACGGACTTCTTGTAGGTCACGCATCGCAGGTAACAGCGGCTGGCACAAGTACCGCTGAGGTGCAAGTTCTTGGGACTAGTGGAAGTGACTCTATGATTAAAGTAGGGCGGTTCGGAGCGGACGAATATGGCCCATCTTTAACGTTCCTCAAGTCCCGTGACCCTGCAATTGCTGATGGCTCGTTTGCGATTGTTGCAGACAACGACCTTATTGGGCGATTCAGATACGCAGTCGATGATGGCGCTGACTTCAACACTGAAATCGCTCGGATAGAGGTTGAAGTTGATGATGGCAGTCCCGCTGAGAATGCAGTTGGTGGCGCAATAGTTCTACGCACCGCAACAACTAGTGGCTCAATGACAGAAGCCTTCCGCATCTCCTCAGCGCAAGACGCTACGTTTGCAGGGGCTATTTATATAAAAGACGATGAAAAGATTATCTTCGGCAATGGGTCAGATGCCTCTATTGAATACGACGAGAACGGTACAGATCAGTTGCGTATTGCTGGTAACACTGTATTTGAAAACCAAATAGAAGCAACCCTAGATATAGAAATCGACTCTACCCCAGCAGATGAAACTGTCTCAGGAGTTACTGCAACCTTTACCGCAGGAGAAGCGTTAGTACGTGGAGAGGTTTGCTACTTCAAAGCTGCGGATAGCAAAATGTGGAAAGCAGTTGCAACAGCAGCAGCTACATCAAGGTGTGTTGCTATGGCAGCAGCAGATATTAGTGCTGATGCAGCAGGGTTATTCCTACTCCAAGGATTCCTTGCAGACAACGGGTCATTCCCTTCTTATACAATAGGTGGTGCTTTATATACACCCGAAGCAGAAACAAGTGGTGAAAATGTGCCAGAGCAGACTGCTCCTGATACTGACGGAGACTTCGTACAGGTTATAGGTTGGGCTATGACTGCGAACTCTGTTTACTTCAATCCATCTAACGACATAATAGAACACGCATAATGGCTAACGAAATAGAAAAACTAAATGCTGTCGCAATTGCAGATATTGAAAAATTCAATGGCAAGACCGATGATAATATAGAGAAGATAAACGGGTTTGAGTTCACTGGCGTACTACCTGAATCTCATACGCTGATCGCTACGGCTACCAGCGATGGCAGCGATTCCTCTCTTGGCTTTGTAGACGGTACTGGCGGGGTGGTGTTCGATAGCACTTACGATGTATACGAGTTCATATTTACGAATATCCACGCTCAAACTGATACCGATAGGCTGGGAGTTCAATTTAATGCTTCTGGTGGGTCGGGATTCAACGAAACAATGCAAACGACCTTCTTTGATGCAAATGCGAGTGAAGGTGGGGGTGGCTGGTTGTCATATGACGCGCTCTACGATCAAGTAAACGGAACAGGGTATCAACCATTGGCAGAAAATCCCGGCAACGATAATGACCAGTCAACATCAGGGATGCTCACCTTATATGACCCTTCAGATACCACCTATATAAAGCATTTCATAGTTAGGCTGCACAGGTCGCAGAAAGATGAATACCACATGGACACGCACGTTGCAGGATACATCAATACGACCTCTGCAATAGATGAGATTGACTTCAAATTTGATAGCGGTGAGATACAAGGTGGCGAAATCAAGATGTACGGATTGGTGAAATCATAATGTCTAAGACACTAATCTCCACACCACTAGATATAACTACTTCTGACACACCGGTATCTACTGTTTCTATCACTTCGGGCATCGACAGCACGTACCCAGTTTATGAATTTCATTACGTGAACATAAATCCAGAAACTGCTGGTGTGAGTTTTGGTTTTCAAGTAGAAACCGGAAGTGATTCCGACTACGACCACCCGATGTCAACTTCTTACTGGCAACATTATGTCAATGAAGATGGCAGTGGCACTGCGTTGGCTTATTCCGGTGGTAATGACCAAGCAACTGTTGGTGACGGCAACGGTGTTTTTGAAAAACTTTGTAAGGAAATGGGCGAAGGGAGTGACGAGAGTGCTTCTGGGATTCTGACACTGTACGACCCATCAAGCACCACTTACTTGAAGCACTTTGTTAATGCCTCTAATAATTATCAATCAAACGATGCAACAATGTCGGCATACACGGCAGGATATATCAACATCACGGCTGCCATTACGAGAGTTCAATTTAAGATGTCCAGTGACACCATCCAATCTGGCACAATCAAGATGTTCGGGGTGAAATAATGGGGCTTGTGTTTATTTCCTCGCAGAGTGCTTCAAGTGATGCCAGCCTCGACTTTACATCTGGGATCGACGGTACTTACAACGAGTATCAGTTTTACTTTGTGAATCTCCATCCAGCGACAAACGCATACTATCCAGCTTTTAAGGCAAGCGTCAATGGTGGGTCAAGTTATGGAGTTGCAACGACAACATCGTATATGAGGGCATATCATACTGAAGCCGACGCAACAGGGCTTGCATATGTAGATGGTTACGATGCTGCACAATCTACCGACGCTATTTATATGTCAGAGGATGTGGGACATGATGACGCTGACAAATCCATGTCTGGAAAAATGACGTTATACGATCCGTCTAACACGACGTATGTAAAGCATTTTGTAATAGAAACTGATGCATGTAATGGTGGAGACTGGCAAGCATTTCAACATGTCGCTGGCTACATTAATACAACATCCGCTGTTAATGCAATGCAATTCCTATTTTCTCATGGAAATATGGACGCAGGGACAATTTACATGTACGGAGTTTCATAAAGGAGTAATTAAATGGCAACTAAAGCAGAACATATTACAGCTATAAGGGCAAGTCATTCATCGCTGACAAAGAACGTGAATGGTGTCAGTGTGACATTGAGTGATTCTGAATACGAAGCCACGATTGACGATTGGGCAACGAATAGGGCAGCAACGGATGTTCGTACTGCTCTTATAGCAAGTGGCGGGGAATCGTCAGACTACGCAGCACTCAGGACTGACTCAACGGTTACTGGCAGCTATCCAAGTATCCCCGACCAGTTGGACAAGCTATACCACGATATAGATGACGAGAAGTTTGGGGCAGATGCAAAAACAGGTACTTGGTATGTAGCAATCAAAGCTACAAAAGATAAGTTTACTAAACCATAATAGTTTGACTTTATAAAGTCTAGGAGTATAATGAATAGAGATAAAGCTTAGTATAGGAGAAAAGTATGGCTAAATCGGCTATAAAAATCAAGATGGTTCAAGGTGAACCTGTAATAGAACTAAGACCAGAATCAGAGCCAGCAGCATGGTTAGCGTTACTAACGTATGCGGAATGGCACGAACAGATTGATGACAAGGTATACGAGGAGCTATCAGCGTGGTTGTATGAACACCCAACTGATAGAGCTAAAGTAGAAAAACTAAATAAATGGAATCCGGTGGTAAAAGAAGTTACAAATATACGTAGATATTATCTAAAGGAATTTCTTGAAAATGCGGATTTTTATAAAAAAGCAAGAGAAGCAGACCCTGAGTGGGGTAAGGAGTAGTAAATGGCTGAAGTAAACGTAGAGCAAGACCTAGACGCAGTAACCGGGCAACTGAAAATACTAATTGCTGAATTACAGGAATTAGATCAGAATCGAGTTCAAATAGCGCAACAGGTTCAAAATTTGAATGGTGTAGCTATGTACTTAAGAGGAAAGCAACCAGTAGAAGACCAGTTCCAACCAGAAGAAGAGGAAACTGAAACAACTCCAACACAGGAGGAATAATGCCTACTAGTGCAACCGATCAATATTTTTCTAAAGTATTTGCTTTTGATGGAAGTAGTACATATACTGATATAACCTTAGAAATGCAGTCCCCTGCTGGAACCTCGTCTACAGTTTTAGCGGATACTAACGATATCCTATATTTAGGTGATACTGATCGTTTTGATATGGCTATCTTTGATATAGATACCGCTGGTAGTTTAGGGGCTTTAACGTGGGAATTTAGTAATGGTAGTAACTGGACAGCATTTACTCCTTTATCAGCCACATATTATACCGACCCAGATGACAGCCCTGATACTGCTTATGCTTTTTCTAAAGACGGGGCAGAACAATTTCCAACGGGTCGGATGTCTGATTGGGCAACATTAACTGTAAATAGTGTAAATATATATTGGATTAGATGTACCTCCGCAGCCTCAGTAAGTACCGCCCCCTCCATAAGAAGTATCAGGAAACGAGCTTTAGCTGCATATTGTTCAACTCAAGATGTTTTTAATCTTTTACAATTAAAAAATGTTTCAACTACCGATGGAAGTGGATCAGATTTCACTACCTCAACTACACCTACTAAAGCGACGGTAGAACAATACATTGAAACAGCGCAGTCTCACATAGATTTTACAACTAGAAAGTCTTGGCGACCTAATTTCATACATGAAGAATATCATGAATTTAATCTAAACGGTTTCCACTTAGATAAGGCAAATGGATTTAAGATATTTGAGTTAAAAGTTTGGAGTGGTGCTGACTGGCAGATTAAAACACAAGGAAGAAAGTCCGATTATTTCTTTGTTCCCGATACAAATATGATTCAATATTCTAGATATTTCCTTCTTCCTGCACGATTTACGTCTTACAACGCTCCCGTATGGAGATGGGGCGGCGGAGAATTTACTATGCCGGTAAAAATATCCTACATGTATGGCAAAGATATCGCCACAGACTCCAGAGAGGGCGGCATTGCATTTGATATGGCTAGAAAATTAGCTGCAATTGATGTGTTACGAGATTCAGATTTTGGTAATTTAGCGGTAAGTGGTATGGATAGAGTTCAATTACCTCAGAAAATTGAAGGGTGGACAACGGAAGTGGCAGAACGGTTGGATAGTTTAAGGGCATTTGAGACCTTCTAATGGCAAATGAACCAATGCCAGCCGATGATTTGCTGACAGATTTCAATAGCCAATGGAACACCAGTAATGTTGCAAAACCAAATCTAGTTGTTGTAACTGGAAATGGAGAACCGTTACGTTTTGATCTTAATGCGGGGGATGCAATTGTAGCTAGAAATTCTTCATTTATTGAAACCCCTATTGGGAATTGGACATACGGTAATAGAGAATATACGGTTGATTT
>Ga0208030_1001781_pt1 | contig 11647 bp, 14 predicted proteins | sample MalvirDeepMed_M9_FD_184246 | JGI IMG/M metagenome (GOLD analysis project Ga0208030, IMG submission 184246) | Marine viral communities from the Global Malaspina Expedition - Malaspina viral metaG DeepMed_M9 (SPAdes) (version 2) | ecosystem: Environmental > Aquatic > Marine > Oceanic | place...
GGTAGATCATCATAAAATAAATTATGATCCATCATCTGGTGAACAAAATGCTTTTAAATTAGCGTATGCACATTTAAAAACAAATAGTAAATTAAGTTCAGTATCAGATGCATAGGAGATAAATAAATGGCAAGTGAAATAAAAGTAGATACTATATCGGAAAAAACATCAGCCGGTGGTGTTACTATTGATGGTCTATTAATTAAAGACGGAGGAATTAGTGGCGACGTTTCATTAATTGGAACTACACCAACATTTACCATTGGAGACGCAGGAGCAGAAGATGCAGCACTTGTCTTTGATGGCAACGCTCAGGACTTTTATATTGCTCTTGATGATTCTGCAGATGATTTAGTAATTGGATTAGGAAGTACAGTAGGAACAACTCCTGCAATTTCTATTAACTCTGATAGAGATGTAACTATATCAGATGGTGCAATTGATTTTAATATTGCTTCACATGATACATCTAATGGATTAAAATTAGGTGGAACTTTAGTTACTTCAACAGCAGCAGAAATAAATAAATTAGATGGTGCAGGTGTAACAACAGCAGAATTAAACTATTCCGATTTAGCAACATTAGGAACAACAGCAGCATCGAAAGTATTTACAGCAGATGCAAATAACTTAACAGCAATATCAGGTGCTGTGGTTTTAACAGAAGATACATTAACATTTGATGCTACACAAGATTGGGATGTAAGAGCATCACCAGTTGCTAAAGTAACATTAACAGCTAATGTAACCTTTGATGCACCTTCAAATCCAACAACAGGACAATATATATCTATTGTTTGTATTCAAGATGGTACAGGTTCAAGAACAATCGCATGGAACGCCGTTTTTGAGTTCAAAGATGATACAGCTCCAACAGCTACTACAACAGCTAGTAAAGGAGATATGTTTACCTTTAGGTACAACGGAAGCAAGTGGCTTGAAGTTGGAAGAAATCTTAACTTAACATTATCATAGGAGTAATATGTTTGCATTAGTAGAAAGCGGGTCAATAACACAAATGCCAAAAGGCAATATAGGTATTACCTTAAATAATATTAAATATCCTGCGGCAATCTATACTTTATGGAGTGAAGCAGAAAGAAATGCCATTGGGATCTACACAGTAGAAATAGATGAAACAAATAAAAAAGACAATGAATGGTATACTAATACAAATATTACTTATGCATTTTCTGGTGGTAAAGTAAAAGGAACTTATGGAACTGCTAAAGCAAAAAAAATAGCAGACACCTTATGGACAGAACAAGATAAAACAGATGGTAAAATAAGAGAAGGTGAAGATGTAGGTGATGTTGCAACAAAAGGATTAAAAACAATTAAAAAAGACCTGATAAATGATCAATGCGGAGGAATACTTAAACATAGTGATTGGAGAGTAGTAAAAGCGACTGAAACAGGAGGTACAATGGATTCTGGTTGGAAGACTTATAGAGCAAGTGTAAGAACTAAATGTAACTCTATGCAAACTGAAATAGGTAATGCTAGTGATGTCGATGCCTTAGCCGCTTTGTTTAAAAGAAATGAAAGCGGAGTTAGACCATTAGGCGATTTTCCAGTTAAGGAGTAATAAATGGCTTTTTTATTAGGTGGAGCAAATTCAGCTAAAGGTTATGATATAAGCAATTCAGTTAGGCTTAATGATAATGATAGTCCAGAATTAAGTTTTACTTTAAATGAAAATCCAACACATCAAGATAAAGGAACTTGGTCATTTTGGATTAAAAGAGGAAATATACTCTCAGCAGTTTCAAGAATTTTTAGTGCTTACGCAGATAGTGGAGCAACTCAAACATGGATAAGATTTGATGCGGCTGATAAATTAGATATTTGTAATAGAGTAAGTTCTTCAAATAATACTAGATTAGTTACAAATAGAGTTTTTAGAGACCCCAGTGCATGGTATCATATTGTTGTCGCATTTGACACAAGTGATGGGACTGCAGGTGACAGAGTAAAATTATATGTTAATGGGCAAAAACAAACATCTTTAGGAACTGCTACTTATCCTAGTCAAAATGATGATTTAGAAGGAAATACAAATGGTATTCCTCATTCTTGGGGCTGTGATGGTGTTAACAATGATGAATATTTTGATGGCTATTTATCTGAAGTACATTTTGTAGATGGAGCACAAAAAGTAGCAACTGATTTTGGAGAAGTTAATGATAATGGAGTTTGGGTACCAAAAGCATACAGAAGTTCGTATGGAACTAATGGATACAGACTACAATTTAGGCAAACAGGTACAAGTGCAAATGCAAGTGGCATAGGTGCAGATACAAGTGGTAATGATAAACATTTTACTCTAACCAATTTAGCTGCAATAGATGTTGCAATAGACACACCAACAAATAATTTTGCGACATTAAATCCTGCTAATAAATTTGTTTCCCCTGTTGTTTCTAAAGGTAATTTAGAATACGATTCAAATTCATCTAGTGGTAGTTCTATGGTTTCAACAATCGCTCCTGCAAATGGCAAGTGGTATGTAGAGATCAAAGCAGTAACATCAACAATACATATAGGTGTTGCGGAAGTTGGTTTAGATAGTTTTAGGTCAAAAGGTCAAGGTGGAAGTAGACCAAATATAAATTATCAGTATGGTGGTGGAGTAGAAATTGATGGTAGTAATGTAGATAGTGAAGCCACTTTTACATCAGACGATATTATAGGATTTGCTTTAAATTTAGATGATGGAGAACTTATTATTTATAAAAATGGTACAGCATTAAATTCTGGAACAGCTTATAATTTACATACAAACACGACACATGGAAACACAGGATTTTCTGTTCAAACAGCTACAGGTAGTGGAAATACAAAAGCGTCTTTTAATTTTGGTAGTCCAGCTCATGCAATATCTAGTGGTAATACAGATGCAAACGGATATGGTAACTTTGAATATACAGTTCCGACCAATTATTATGCTCTATGCACAAAAAACTTAGCAAAATACGGATAATATGGCTTATACAACAATAGACGACCCATCAGAAAATTTTCAAATTGCTTTATATACAGGTAATGGAAGTGCTGACAAAAATATATCTTTAAGTTCTGCTAATTATACAGATGAATATGTAGGAGCAACAATGGCACCAGATTTAGTTTGGATAAAAAATAGAGCAATATCTGCAAGTCATGTTTTAACTGATACTACAAGAGGTGCAACAAAATCTATTTTTTCTGACCAAGGTAATGGGGAATCAACAGAGGCACAACAATTAACAGCATTTGGTTCAAATGATTTTACTCTTGGTACAAGTAATAATGTAAATGATGCAGATGAAGCCCATGTAGCTTGGTGTTGGAAAGCTAATGGTGGAACAAGAACAACTAATACAGAAAGTGGAAATAACCCCGCAGGTGGCTATCAAGCTAATACTACAGCAGGATTTTCTATTGTAGATTATACAGGAACTGGTGCAGCAGGAACCATGGCACATGGTTTAGGTGCAGTTCCAAAAGTTATGATTGTAAGAAACAGAGATGAAAATAGTGTTGACTGGGCAGTATACCATAGAAACCTAAGTGCTGCAGGTAATGATTCTTATTTAGAATTAAACACAACCGATGGTGTCGCTACAGCAGGAACTGTATGGAATGATACTTCACCAACCTCATCTGTTTTTACAATAGGTTCAAATACTAAAACTAATAAAGATGGTGTTAAGTATGTAGCTTATCTTTTTGCAGAAAAACAAGGATATTTTAAAGCAGGACAATACACATCTAATAATAATGCAGATGGCCCATTCGTATATTGCGGATTTAAACCTGCGTGCGTGATAACGAAAAATTATGGGGCCGGTGCAAATTGGAGAATCTACGATAATTTAAGAGAAGGAATTAATGGAGATAATGAATTTTTTGAGCTTAATAGTAATAGTGCTGAAGCAGGAAGTAGTGAAATGGATTTTCATAGTAATGGTTTTAAATTAGTAGACGCAGAAGGTGATGCAAATTATAATACAGACCAAATATTTTTTTTAGCTTGGGCAGAAAGTCCATTTGTATCATCAGAAGGAGTACCAACAACAGCAAGGTAATTGAAATTATGGAGAAAACATGTTAGGATTAGGAGCATTTAGTGAGTTACCTTTTGGGGATCCAAACAATGCACAAATTCATAATATTGAATTTGCTGAAACTGGATTTGGTATGACATTTACTTTAGGCACAGAAGTGGCTACTGGTGGAGCAGACATTGATGTGACAAGTGCTGGGGCACCAGCATTCAGTATTGGTGATGAAACAGCATTTGGTGAGTCATTCCAGAACTTAATTTCATTTAGTACTGGAGAACCTGACTTCTTCGTTTGGAATGAAACAGACGACAGTCAAACAGTTACATGGAAAGATGTAGAACCAGGATCAAGTGATTAGGAGATAATATGGCAGATGACGCAACAATAAGTTTAACAGCAACAATCTTACCAGATGAGATTTCTAAAACTATTTCTGGATCTATGACGGTAACACCAGATGATGCAAACGATAAATGGTATTACAAACTAACAGCGGTAACTACAACTAGTGCTGATTTAATTGCTGGTCGCTTTATTGATTATACTGCCGTTGATCAGGATACTGATATGACAGCGGTGAGTACAAGTGATAAAGTAAAATTTTTATTTATTAAGAACACAAGCACAGCAGATGGTATTGTTATATGTCTAGATGGTGGAACAGCTGCAAATGATTTAGCAGATGGTATTTTTATTGGACCGTCACAGTCATGGTTCGGACGACTTCCGAACGTGACAGTAGCAAATATTCATGCTATATCTTCTGATGTAGCAGATGCAGGTGATGCAACAGCAAACGCTATTGTAGCTGCTTTAATAGACGATGTGGCATAAGGAGGAATAAATGGCTTCAACATATTCAAGTACACTTAACCTAGAGATTCAGGCAACTGGAGAGAACTCAGGAACTTGGGGTACTATAACAAACAATAATTTACAAAAGCTGGAATCAGCTATTAAAGGATATGTATCTGTAGCTGTTGCTAGTACTTCTGATTCTTTGACTGCATCGGATGGTTCAACAACAGATGAGCAAAGTAACGCAATAATTAAATTAACAGGATCACTTACTGGTAATACAACCATGCAGTGTGAAGCTGTAGAGTCCTGGTATATTGTCGATAATGCAACAAGCATGGGCACGTATACACTTGGATTTAAACCAGCAGGCGGAACAGCAGCTTCTCTTGTATCAAGTTCTAAACATTTACTTTATTCTGATGGTTCAACAATGTTTGATGTTCTAGCTGACTGTGGAAACATTTCAGCAAATGGGACACTAACTGTTTCAGGAAACGTTGAATTTGATGGTGGTAGTTTTATATTTAATCAATCATCAGCTGATGTAGATTTTAGAATAGAAGGAAACGGCGATGCCAACTTATTCTTTACTGATGCAGGAAATGATCGTGTAGGAATTAAAACAGGTTCACCTTCAACAGAATTACACGTAGTAGGTGGAATTAAAGCAACAGGTGATATTGATTTTGATGGTGGTGGATTTGTATTTAACGAATCTGGTGCTTCTGTAGATCTTAGAATGGAAACAAACACTTTGGCAAATGCTTTCTTTGTAGATGGTTCAGCAGATAAAATTGGTTTTGGAACTAATTCTCCAGCTGGAGCTCCAGTTGAAATTAATCAAGCTAATTCTTCTGGCGCAATTGCATGTTTGGCATTAGATCAAGATGACCAAGATGAACCTTTTATTAAATTTGATGGAACAACTGCTTCTGATCAAAGTAAAAGTCTTTCAACAGATACAAGTGTAGGATCATTAACAGGGCACATTCGTATTGACGTCAACGGGACTGATTATTGGATACCTTATTACGCAACTAATTAGGAGCTAACGTGCCGTTAACAAAACTTCAAGTAGCACCTGGTATAGATAAACAAAATACCGAATACGGTGCTGAAGGTAAATGGGTTGATAGTGATAATGTTAGATTTCGTTATGGACAACCTGAAAAAATTGGTGGTTGGGAAAAAGTTTCAAGCGACGCGCTCTTGGGTGCAACTCGCGCTATACTTACATGGTCCAGTAATGCCGGTGTTAACTACGCAATGTACGGAACTAATAAGAAACTCTATGCATATTCTGAGGGAAGTTATGGCGATGTAACACCAACTCGTGGAACAGGATCTATTACACAATTTGCAACAACATCAGGATCAAAAACAGTCACAGTAACAGACGCATCTCATGGATGTTTAATTGGTGATCATGTTACTATTTCAAGCGTTAGTGGGGCTATTGGTGGATTAACACAATCTAATCTTCAAAATGAATTTGAAATATTAACAGCAGTTGATGATAATACTTATACAATTGAAGCACCAGCTGCAGCATCTTCCACGGCAACAGGCGCAACAGCAACAGCAACTTATGAAATTAACTCAGGACCAGCTACATCAATTTATGGATATGGTTGGGGTGCTAGTGTTTGGGATTCAACGGGTGACACCGACAAAGGAACATGGAATAATACACGTGAAGGATTAACAGGAGCACAAGAAGCAAAATTAATAGCAGAAAATTGGTCATTAGATAACTGGGGCGAGGATGTGTTAGCACAAAAATTTGATGGTAGTTTATATTATTGGGATACTTCTTCAGGATTATCTAGTAATGTAGCTGCAAGAACAAATGTAAGTAATGCACCAACTAAATCTCGTTTTATGTTAGTATCTGGTGATGATCGACATGTTATTTGTTTTGGAACAGAAACAACAATAGGCACAACTACAACACAAGATAATATGTTTATACGTTGGTCAGACCAAGAATCTACAAGTGATTGGACACCAACTTCAACTAACACGGCTGGATCACAAAGACTTACTGCAGGAAATAAAATAAACGCAGCTGTTAGATCTAGAGGTGCTATACTTATTTGGAGTGATACAGCATTATATCAAATGCAATTTATTGGCCCACCTTTTACTTTTGGATTCAAACAATTAGGTGATAACTGTGGCGCTGTAGGTGTTGATGCATCAATTGATGTCAGTGGTATAACTTATTGGATGGGTAATGATTCTTTTTTCACATTTGATGGTGCAGTTAAAAAAATACCGTGCAGCGTACAGGATTATGTATTTGACGATATAAATAAAAACGCATTTAATGAAGTTTTTTGTTCATCTAATTCAGATTTTAATGAAATTATATGGTTTTATCCATCAGCAGATTCATTACAAATAGATCGTCACGTGGCTTATAATTACGCAGAAAATTTATGGTATACTGGATCATTGTCACGAAGTACGTGGGCTGATAGAGGTGTTTATCCAAATCCATATGCAACTGAATATAGTTCTTCTGATTCTACTGCAACTATTTCTACAATTTATGGAAACAAAGTTGGTAGAACATTTGTATATGCACAAGAAAAAGGCGTCGATGATGCTGGGTCAGCAATGACAGCATACATTGAATCAGCTGATATTGATATTGGAGATGGTGATCAATTTATGTCAATTGCAAGATTTATACCTGATTTTAAAAATCAAGTTGGTAATGTTGATATAACAGTTAAGTCACGATCTTATCCAGCGTCATCACAAACAACACACGGACCATACGCTGTTTCAACTTCAACAACTAAACAAGACACACGCATAAGAGGAAGACAACTTGCATTGCGCGTATCTAGTGATGCAATTAGTGATAACTGGCGTTATGGAACAATGCGTTTTGATGGTAAACCTGACGGAATGAGAGGATAATATGACAAAAATAACAGTACCTCTATTACCACAAGCAACACCAGAATATGATCAATCACAAATGGCACAGATGATTCAAACACTAGAGCAATTAATTTTTGCTTTAAATAATACATACACTTCAGAACCGCTTAGAAATGATAATGAAGCTGTAGCATGGTTTTTAGAATAAATGGCTAATACGTACACAAATTATAAGGCTGTTTTAACAACAAGTGAGCTGACTACACTTTACACTGTAGGATCAGCTACAACAGCAATTATTAAATCACTGCGTGTGACTAATACAGATGAAGAAACTGATTGTAAAATAAGGACATTTATAGTAGATTCTAGCAGTGTAAGTTATACTTTAGAAGCTAATAGAAACATACAAAAAGGCACATCTGAGGAGTTATTTAATAGTTATTCTTTTTCCACATCACCTGTAGTACTCAAAGAATCTGAGGCAATCAAGGTACAGGCTGAAAATGGTGGAGATTTACATGTAATTTTAAGTGTGTTGGAGATAAGTTAATTATTGCAATGAGGAGAAAAAATGGCTATAAATGAAGATACTACCGTGTTTGCTGGAAAAACAATAAATCCAGCGCCTGACGTGGAAACTAAATCCACAATAAAGCACGCCAAAACAGGGAAAGTTTATGCTGATGAAAAAGAAGCAGAAGCCGATGTTATTAACCCTGCAACCGATACAAAACAAGAGGATATAAATAGAGACGTGTCAATAAGCGTAAATAAATTACCAGATATATTAGGAGGAAGTTCATAGTGTTAGGCGCAATAGGAATAGGTGCTTTACTAGGTGGATTAACATCTAGATCACGTGGAGGTAACTTCTTAAAAGGCGCGTTATCAGGTGCTGCTCTTGGTGGCATTGGTGGAATGCTTGGTGCTAAATATGGTAGTGGCACTGGATTGTTTGGTTTTGGAACTGGGCTTAAAGGAATAGCATATCCAGCGGCTGCAATTGGATTAGGTTCCGAGATGCTCGGACAAGCTGACGCAAACAAACAAAGAATGATGCAACAAAGAAGATTTCTTGAAGAAGAAGAGGAAAGAAGAATTGCGAGATTAAGTAAAATAGCTGGCTACGATGTAGCAGACTCTAAAAACTTTTTAACACCACAGTCTTATTTTGGAGTGGCTGAAGGTGGAATGATATCAAGACCAAAATACTATAATGGTGGATCAGCTACATTAGACTACACAGACCCTGATCTTTATTCTCCAACTGGAGAAGGAGGAGGACCAGGATCAGATCCAATTATGGAAATACCTGCATTACCAGAACCATCTTTTGCAGATGAATTTGAAAATTTAGAACTTGCAGGATTAACAGATGATGAAATGGCGGAACTACAATCATTACAATCGTTAAGAATTGTGACTCCAGAAGATGACCCAAATTATGAAAAAATTCAAATAAGATTACAAGAATTAATGGGTAGATTAAAATCAGCACGTGGTGGATCAATTAAAAGACCTGGATATTTCCTTGGAGGATTATCTCATTTATTTAAAAGTGGTAGAGCAGGTGATATGGCAGAAGAAATGTATGATGAAGAACTAATAGAAGATCAAGAAGATTTTGACACTAAGTCATTAATGATAGGGCCACCTCGTGGTGAAGATACTAATGATTCTGGTGATAGTAATAAAAAACTAAGAATGATATTAAACGCATTAAGGGCTGCGACACCTTTTGCAGAAGGTGGCATAGCAAGAATTCACGCTAAAGATGGTTTATGGGCAAACATACATGCTAAGAGAGCACGTATAAAAGCAGGAAGTGGAGAAAAAATGAGACCAGCTGGATCAGCAGGTGCACCAACTGATAAAGCTTTAAGAGAAAGCCAAGCAACTGGTGGCATAACTGATTTGGATATGCGTGGTGGTGGAGAGTCCATGGGACCAGGCACCGGGACATCTGATGATGTACCTGCAATGTTAAGTGATGGAGAATTTGTAATGACAGCGAAAGCTGTAGAAAATTTAGGCGGTGGAGATCGCTATGCTGGAGCAAGGAAAATGTATTCAATGATGAATTCATTAGATCCTAATTCACAAACACCTGGAGAGATGAACTATGTTGGGCGTGGATGATAAATTGGAAGTTTTTCAACGTTGAAGACGTTGAATGGATTACAAAGTTTGGTAAACAAATCTTTGCGGAGTCTGAGTGGGGTGAAGGAGAATATGACGAAGAGAAGATAAAACAATATCTTCACAGAATCATAGACAATCCTCTCTATATGTTTGGTATTATAGGGATGAAGGATGGTCAAAGAGCTGGCTTTATGATAGGTCATCTTGGCGAGTATAGATTTATGAATAAAATATATGCTCGTGAAAATGAAATTTGTGTATTGCCAGAATATCGTGGTAGCGCGGTTGCTATGACGATGATGAAAAAATTTATTGAATGGGCTAAAGCAATGAAAGCAAACGAAGTTTATTTTGAACCATCAACAAATGGCAAATTAGATAAATTTGATGCAATGGCAAAACGTTTAGGTATGGAAATATCTAGCAAAACATATAGGAAAAAATTATGAGTTTACCAGGATTTGGAGATCCTAATGTAGGGGCACCTCCTACAACGGCGCAACAAACTTATCAAATGGAGGCACCTGAAATTCAAGCACGTAAGCTTGGGTTAATGGATATTGCTGGTAAATTAGCACAAGGTGAAACAGGCACATACGAAGGAATACAAATACCAACACAAGGAATTGCAGCATTTGACCCACAGCAACAACAAGCTTTTAATTTAGCATCACAAGGAGTTGGTTCTTATGCACCATATATGCAACAAGCAGGTGCTTACGCGGCAAAAGCAGCAGATCCAACATCTTATCAAGATTTTTTAAATCCTTATCAAGATTACGTAACACAAGGAATTGAAGATCAATTTGCAAAAGCAGAAAATCAACGTGCAGCACAAGCAGTACAAACAGGATCATTTGGTGGAGCAAGAGAAGGAATTACTGCAGCAGAATTAGATGCACAACGTGCAGCAGCTGTAGGAGAATCATTAGCTCAAGGATACGGACAAGCACAACAAATGGCACAACAAGTTTATGGTGGTGCAGCACAAACTCAAGCAGCATTAGGTGCGCAACAGCAAGGACTTGCAGGACAAGACATTAGTACTTTGATGCAAACTGGTGGAAGACAACAACAATTAGGTCAACAAGTACTAGACGCGCAATACAGACAACAATTACAACAACAATACGAACCATATCAACGATTAGGATTTGTATCAGACATCTATCAAGGTGCTCCGACAAGTGCTTCATCATTGACAATGGCAACTACACCACAAGCTAATCCAATGTCACAAGCTATTGGAATGGGAATTACTGGGTTGGCTGCTTATCAAGGATTTGCAGGAGCACAACCTAAAACAGTTTAGCTAGGGGGGCTAGATGAGCGATACACTTAATAGGCCTATGTTTAAACGTGGGCCAGATGGGCAAATGAGACAAACCAAATTTGTTGGTGGTATCATGCGTGCTCTCCCCTTAATGTACAAAGGTGCTAAATATATGGCACCTAAATTTACAAATCTTCCTTACAATATAAATAGAATGGTTAATCCAAGAGCGACTGGTATACAACCACCGTTTGTTGGAAAACAAGGACCTATGGATTTTGTTCCATTTGTAAAAGGAAAACCACCATCATCTACTTTTGATTGGAGGCTTAAATCTTGGACAGATCAATTTAACACACTTAAAAATAAACATGGAATAAATAATGCACAAGCGTTTGGATTTAAAGGTAAACAAAACGTTCCACAAGAAGTCATAGATCATTTAAAAATTATGCCTAAAATGCCTTGGAAAAGATCTCTTACT
>Ga0208030_1001788_pt1 | contig 11611 bp, 5 predicted proteins | sample MalvirDeepMed_M9_FD_184246 | JGI IMG/M metagenome (GOLD analysis project Ga0208030, IMG submission 184246) | Marine viral communities from the Global Malaspina Expedition - Malaspina viral metaG DeepMed_M9 (SPAdes) (version 2) | ecosystem: Environmental > Aquatic > Marine > Oceanic | place...
GATATTTAAGGTAGTGGTCATCGTAACTGTTGCTGTTTCAATGGCACTAGTGGTCAAATCATAATAAGTCTTTGAAAAACTAGAAATTGCAGAAGTATACCTTCTGGTTATTGGTACAACATCTGGATAAGAAGAAGTAACGTTCCCTTCAGATGGAAATAGACCAAAATTATTGGAGGATATAAACTGATTAGGGCCAATATATCCAAAGTTTTCAGAAAAAAGTTTGATCATTGGATTTGGGTTTCTAGATCGAAAATCTTCTTTTTGGGCTTTGACATTAATAAAGGGGTAAACTTTAGTTGAGGAGTCCCTATTATTATTGATATTATAGATTTGCAAGCCGCCATTGGTACCAGATTTTGGAGCTTGTTTATTTACATACAAATTTCCAAGATACATGAACAAATTAAATTCGGGATAAGATTTAATTCGATTTGTAAATATTTGCTCATCTGTGAATTCATATCTATACATTAGTAATCTAGGCGAGCCCTAAAAGTTAATTCGATGCTAGGATCTTTGCGGATCGGCTCTGACAATTTTCCTACCGCCAACAACTGATTGTCGTCGGAGTACAGCCCAACCGTTGTTATATATGCCACAGGAGGATCAGCTTGTTTTCCTTTGCATCTTATTTTAGAACCATCGACATATGTGGGATTACTTGAAAAATTAAATTCATTGTGAGCAGCCCGGCAGAAGTAAATCGACGAATTTAATTCAATTGTGTTATTGAAAGATAAATCAAAAATACGATTCCTAATAGCATCCGCAGTCTGTGTGATTGTGGATCCTGTTATTCCATGGAATCCGTCGTACCCACCACTGTCTCTCAAAGGATGTAGTTGTGTTTCACCGATATTTGAATTATGTAGAATACCACCATATCCGGCATCATTAAAAATAGATCCGCTGATTACAGCGACGCCGGCTTGATAAAAAATTAAGCCAACAGGAGGATTGTAATCGGTGGCATAGTAGAAAAAGTTATCAGTTGCTGCATTGGCATATAATATGCCATATTCTCCAGTTGGAGAGTTTGTAAAATAACTATTCGATCCACTGGCATCTGTAATTGTCAGTTTCTTTTCCATCACGCCACCGGCGTTATCGTAATCTCCCTTAATACCCATCGTCATCGAAAAAGATCCTTTCTTAATCTCGTCCTTGACAAGCAACCTAGAGAAAGCGAGGAAAAAACATTCTTTAATTTTTGTTCCACCAGCAGAGATATTACCATCGGCATCAAATTTTTGAATATTATTGTCAACATCGTATCCCATTAATACTTGAGCCATTTGATTATATATATTAATCTTCTTTGCATTCTGCGTATATGCAGAACTAGAAAGATGAGAGTCTGGGTCGACTCCTATTGTAATATCATAAATATGATTAGCACTAGAAGACAAATAAGGATAGTCATATACAGATTGAAACATCCCGTGTGAAAAGTCTTTGATGTTTGAATCACTGTAAGACCCACTCGAGATAGAGCCTGTTAGCGGAATTGCTTCATGTAGCAAAGTTCTTGTAGTGACCTGTTCAGAACTCGTTTTTAAATCTTTATAAGTTGACATATTTTTTCCCTTAATTTTATATTTTTACAACTCTTATTGGAAGATCAATTGAAATCCCCAATGAATCGCCGACAACCCTAACAATTGTATCGATGTATTTAACGGTCGAGGGGGCACCGGCTCTATTTGTCATAGTAGTCTCTCCGCCCATTCTGGTAAACAAATAATCGGATGTAAGATTTGTACTATTTGCCCCAAATTTAAATTCTAATTTATTAGTTAACCATCCACCTTGAGCTAGTGGGGTGGACCCGTCAGTTACCAGCCCCCCGCCGCTAGTTGATATCAACGGCGAATTAACGTTGACAGCGTACAGGGCGAAATTATCATCATCAACATCTGAGGGCTCTAGGTTATTGCCTGTGAGATGTTCCCTTAATGTTAATAGTCGGTGGTCCATTTGGATTGTAAAACTAGTTTCCACTATTGTCTTGTCCACTCCTCCGGAGTCAGATGTATCGAACCCGCAATCGACTCTTATGTGTCCTCCGAGAGCGTTCCCACCACCGCCGTTTTGAACACCGTTTACAAGACCAGTCGTGCTATACCCAATGCCCGTGCTGGCATCATTGCGGTGTGTGTTACCATCAGCTGTCACAACAAACGTGACGGCCGAATCTCCAAATCGACTAGAAGGAGCATAGTCCGTTTTATCTTCTATCGTGTTTAGCTTTAGAGTTGGCAAATACCATATGCTCAACATATTTCCACCAGTGCCGAGACCATATAAAAGCTTGCTCTTCATAGAAGCGGTGTTGTTAGTGAACGCTTCCAGAATAGGCGTCTGTAGGATGCTTAAATCTTGAACGGCTGTCGCGGCTCCGACATTAAATAATTCGTAATTAATCTCGTCATCCCCTAGAGCGAATTTGGTTATTTTAAACCTCCCATCGCCCGAGGCTAGCCTCTTTCTTCCTTCATCCGTCAAAACCACATCTAATATGATGTCTCCACTATTATCTTGAAATCCCATAATATTCTCCGTTAGGTACTTTAATTAGTCCTTTTAATTATTTTAAAATTAACATTTAAATCAATTTTTTTACCAGTATGCACAGAAGTTAATCTAATTTTAAATTTGTTGCCGAGCTTAGTAAACAAATCTTTTTCATATCCCCCGAGATTTTTCATAGCATCTTCTATATTATTCACTCCAAAGTTTTGAATTTCCAACTGCATCCAATTTGGATCTATTTTCATAAGTCTTTTGAATTTCTTTTTTCTGGTAAATTTTTCAACCTTTTCAAACTCAAAAGTATTAATCTTGAGTAGTCTATCTGACGCTGTTTCCATTATCTCTACTTCATATATCGGTGTCGGGTTCGAAGGTGTGTCATGATATGAAACTGCTCTAAAAAGATAATAATATTTTTTATTTGTTGATATTCTGTCTTCGTAGAGGGCACTAAGGGACTTGGTCTTTTCTATTATATAATTGCCGTCGCCTGACTTGTTGATTAACATATTCGAGACTTCAAGGCCAACTTTCGCTATTTTTGCATCATAAAAATCTCTAATCTTGGTTGGCTTGGCCGATAGGCGATATACTACGTAATCGCCATTAAAATACTTAAAACTCCTACTTTCTTTAGAATATCCCGACGATGCTAATTCTATTTTTTCTTTAATTATTTCTTCTTCTTCATGTATTGGGTTAAATTCATAATCCATTAATTGGTCATATCCTTTTGGCTCAAAGTGAATATTTATTCCTTTACTAGACAAAGAAAAGTCGACATAGGGAACAGGCGGAGCATCATCGTATAAAACCTTTGTTGAGTTATGAATCGGAATCTCCAAGAACTTCATAGAGGGGAATATTTCTACATCGACACGGGCCCTGTGATAATAGCTTGTATCTAAGTTGGATGTGTATGAAGGGTACTCTTCATCGTCAGTGCTGGATATAATTAGGTTGTCATACTTGTAGGATGACCCCAAAACACACATGACGTTATAAACTCTATAATGATATTTCCTTCCAAATTTTAATTGCGTATCTATGAAATTCAAACTGTTTTGGTCATTTTTAATATAATATGTTTGTATTGGTTGTCCAGAGTTTCGATCTAAATATTTTTCTATTTTATAAGCAATATTATATTTCTTACAAGAATTAAAGTTTATCGTTTCCTCATAGTCACGGAGGTTATTTTGTATTAAATTGTTTATTCTTTCCATGACCTTAATTGTTCTTATTTGGTTCATGAATCGATTAGAAAAATTATTCAAACTATCATCGGAATTTAACAAAAATAGTTCGTTTTCTTTTTCTGAGAAATTCATAAAATCAATATTGTTGAAAATATCAACCATATCATAAGCCTTTATCGTAGAATCAACAAAGAACAAATTTTGATGTAAGACATTGCCATTAATCAATTGTAAAATATTTTTTTCATAATTATTATTTTGGAATATTTCTAATAACTGATTGTCGTAAAGCGGACCAGCATTGGCTGATATATTTACATAGAACGGCCAAATGTCACTTGGGGATGCGGCCCTGGACACATTTTGGTTGTTGATCATATAAATATTTTTATTTTTATTGATGATTTGGCCTTCTGATATTACTGCTAAAGAGGATCTCTTTACATAATTATTCATCACTCTTGTTGTGTGACGATGGTTACCCTTAGCACTCGTAGAGCCATAAAAGGAATCGTCATCAAATTCATTTCTTAGTGTTCCCATGTCATCAACCAGAGGGCTACTATATTTGGTATTAACAATATTATAATTTAATAAAGCATTCGTTGGAAATGATTTAGTTATATCCTCGTACGAAGGGTGGTGAAATCGTTTTTTAAGCGCCACAGTTTCATTGATAGTATTAATATTAAATGTATGATCAACAAACGGTGTGCCCTGGGACACCAGACCTCTGATGTATCCTTTCCATTGTATCCCATCCCTGAATTGTCCATCAGTGGCGTATAAGAATATGGTTTGAGTTTTTGTTGGAAAAAGTTTTTGAGAATTTACGGTAGGACTAGAAATTTCTTTGTGAATTATTTTTCCCTCAGAATAATTTTTAATAGAACCAGCTTGGTATTGAAGACCCAACTCAGATCGCAATCTATCTACACTATCTTTTCCAAGGCCATTGTCAGAATCATAATATGTCTTCATCAATATCCTCCTGTGTTACTAGAATTAGTTCCTTGCGGTACATTTACAGCACTATCGTCAGCAGCACCTTGATCGGATGGAGATCTTGTGTCAAACAAAGACAAGACTCCGCTTTTATTTGGATCTTGCTTAACGATGTTTGTGGAATAATATTCCGGAATATCACGAAACTGATATATTATATTATTAGAGGGCTGATTAGTCCAGGAAACATTTGGGTTTGGAACCGAACCGATAACATACGCTAGATTATTTAAAGACGGAACCGGCGTTGTTCTCTCGCTGTGTGCTTGGGTGTTCTTGAAGAGACCAAAATTTGTTGATGGCGAATGGGGTGTGGAATAACAAAAGAATGGACTCTCAGCAGACAATAGCGATTCTGTAAGAGGTTTAACCTCGGGTGAATTAAGATTAAAAAGGCCTGATGAATCTCTACTAAATCCCGTAATACAATGAACTTTCATTACATTCATAGCTGTTTCTGCTATAATTCTTCTAAACCTATTGTCCAAAAACATATCATAGCCCGAAACGCCATAATTTTCAAACATCATTGCTTTATGGTGCGGGGGGTAGTCGTCAAGGAACACGGTGCCTGTATCGTCTTCAGCCATGAAGTTGTTAACGATCATAAGATCTGACTCCTGATCCGGGAACCAAGTTTCATCGTCTGAGCCTATAAACAAGCTACCGTAAGAAATTGTGTAACCACCAGGCAGATTAATAGTCACGGGAGGGGTAACTGCGATACCTGCTTCGTCTTCGTCTAGTTCTGATACGGAAAGGCCTGTTCCTATCGCGGTGGGGTCTGTTGGGTTTGTCACATTGCTTGAAAAAGGAGTGTCTCCTGTTGTGCTATTTGGTGAGGCATCGGCAATCCAGCCGGCAGCCCGAAGTCTAAAAAACATAACTTTAGACGAATCTATTTCCGTCATAGGCGGAATTAAACTTATTTTTGAATTTTCTATTTTAATCTCCAATGGTGTTATATAATTTAATTTTTCCATGGTGTTAAAGTTAAATATTTCTCGGAACCGTTCTGATAAGAGGTTAATATCACTATTATTCCTCAAATTATTATAATATTTTTCTTCATATTCTAATCTGGATTTCAGTTGATCTTTTGAATAAGCTGCAATCGCTGTGTTGTTTGAGAACAACTTATATCCCAAATCTGTTCGTACATACGGAAACGACTCGGTAAAATCAAATGTTAGAATAATAATAGAATTTTCGCTACCAAGAGAATTAATTGTAGAAGTGTCCGCTGGGTTAACATTATAGGCGTCTCTGATTTTGGAGCCAAGATCAATACAGCCTTGCTTTACAAAACCTAGTAGTTCGTGATTTGTACTAAATGGGAGAATATTTTCTAAAATTAACTGTTCTAAGCCCCTATCGTCAGTGGAGGCTAGAAGGCTATAAGCATCCATGAAAGCACCTAATATAAAAATATATGGATTGTTACTAACCTTATAAGAAGATAGGACAGATAAAAAATTCCTTAAATTAACTTGGCCTGTCCCGGGTTGATATGGAATGGAATACTCCTCCGCTACAAAATTCTTATACGCCTCAGTGTATTGTTCTGTTTCATAGCTGTAGTTAGAAGGCAAGTGGGTTTGTATTATTAGTTTGTCCAAATTTATAATAGCTTCCGATAATGAATCCATCGCGGATATAACATAATTGTCGATTGTCTCTAAATATCCGATATTTACAACATATGAAAAAGAATCAGCAGTAAAATTATATAAAGAATCCTCAATCAACAGTGTTTTAATCGTTTCGTTTTGTTTAAACCCGAGCTCATATGCTTCTGCTATTTTGTGCGCGGTGCTGTCTATCAGATCGGAATAATACAAATTTTCTTTTTTTACTGGCTGGCCGACATCAGATTGAGGTCGATTTGAGTTTTTAATATTATAATTTCCAAAATTAACAGTTGTCTCCCCGCCCGAGCCGGAACCAAATAAATACCGATGCGAATGTATAACAGAGGTACCCAGAGTTTCTATGCCTAACAGGTTAGTGGAGCCAACGATGTCCCCAGATACGTTTAAATTCCTTCGCACAATATCAATACTTTTTAATTGAAAATTGGCGGGAAGTATCTTTTTGAACAAATTATTATTAAGCACTGACAGTATTGCAGCATTTGGACTAGATTTCCACATCAAAGCGTCTGTGTTGATGTGAAGCAAAGATAACGCACTATCGTCTTCCGTTAAAGTGTATGTTTTAATCGCCGCTATGTTTCTTCCAGAAATATTTTGATGCCTCTGTTCTGTTAACAAATTTATTATATTTAAATTAACCTCAGGGAGGGGAATTAATCTTGCGTTTTTTACAACCTTTCTGTTTTTTGACTCTACAGATACAATTCTTTCATGTGAATGGTCACCGTGTTCTGAGCCTTCCATAAAACCATTTATTTCACTATAATGAGCTGGGCCTCCGTAGGGCAAGTTAGTTGACGGAAAATAAAAATATTTAGTCTTTTCGACAAGTGTACCATTTAATAAAATCTTTTCAGAAAAAACAGGGCCGGCAAAATGACGAAAATATTCATTAGCAATACTTTGTCCAAAATCGTAATAACAACAGACATATAATATTAAATTCTGGCAAGGAGGAATGTCTGCCACTAGTGTATCAGAGTATGCTTCTATATCGCGAACAGGGTCCGAATATTTTTTAAAAAAAGTACCAGTCTCAAATGAAACATAGTTGTCACCAGAGGTCCCATAATCCATAATAGATTCCCGCCCTTCGTTAATTGATTCAGTTATTGCATCAAAATTGGCCTTGTCAGCAGTACCACTGTAGACAAATAAATATTTTATTTTTAAATTGTCTGCCATTTGTCCTGGAGCAGACCATGCTGGGTTTTTGTAGTGATCTTTAATCAGAATTTGCACAATGGCTTTTTTAGAATTTCCAATAGAATCGTTAATATTAATTTTATTTATATAAACGTTTGGTAAATTTTCTATGCCTACATCATATTTTGTCATCAATCACAGTCCTCTATATCTTCTGGGCTTACTCTTGTCGAGTATAAGTCAAACCTGTCAGTCCTTTGGTCAGGGCATTTAAGCTCTTTGTCTAAAAATTGATTCTTAACTGGTAGCTGTCCGATGGCATTACATACTTCTTCTCGAGAAATTCCGGAATCAAAATGCAAATCAAAATAGTATTCTGTCTGATCTGGGTCGACTAGAGAAGGTATGCCTATTTCCCAGTCTGACTGTCGGCTTTCTTCTCCGGATTGATCGTGATAAATTCCGTTTATGATGGAGCTTCGGTTGTTGTTAAACATAAGAGGAACCAATTTTTCAACCTGTTGTTGGTTTGCTATCGTGTCATTTTCTATATGGTACACTTCTATTTCAAAATTATCTTTTTCGTAAAACGAATCCAGTTCTTTTATATAAAGCAACGGACTCTCTATATCTAATATCACAAACTTTCCGTTATCGAACAGTTCAGATGTATAAAGATAATTATCACGACTGTCTTGAGATACAGAAGAGGTGCTCATATAAGCATTAAAATCAATTTCGACTTGAGGTATAGGCATATTGATAACCACAGAGCTAGTCAAATAATTAGTGCTACCCGAAATTGAACCTTTAAGGGCCTGGATTTGAAATGTTGGGGCCCGGGTTGCAGTATATGAGCTGCGACCCATAGCTGTCACTGATCTTTGGTCATATGTTAATTTTCGATTAGTGTGTCTATCCTTCACTTTCTCATCAAATTCAACAGAAGTAAAATTAGATTCTACACCGGATTTTAAAATTATATTTCTCAGCCGTGGTGTTTCGTTCATAATTCTGTTGTGTACATCTTCTTGATTTTCCATTGAACTTCCGTCATGAGCTATGTCATATAAAACATCACTATCATCAAACTCATAATACTTTGGCTTTAAAGCTCCTTGAGCAAGTTGCTCTCTGCCGTACGGAGTTAGCTCAAAATTTATTACATCTGTTTTTTTATTAAAAAATGTCATGATTAATCTCCGCCTGTTCCATAATGGTTTTTGAGCCTTTCAACCACTTCTGAAATCGCGGTTGTATACCATCCGAAGGCTGTGTAGCCGAAAACATATGTTTCTGCCAGTGCTAGTGCAGCACTGGTTGACTTCCATTTACCCTTGTCGTCTCTCCAATAGTCATACCTTCTCATATAATATTCCCATAATCGCTCTTCGATTTCTTTAATTGGATCGCTGTCTAGATAATTATCACTACCAGAATCCGTACCTTCGGTTCCAGTGGAAGTGTCGGTCGTAGATGTATTACCAGAGTTAAAGTCTAATTCTCCTGGGGATGGCATACGGTGTGGTGTGTATCTAGAATTGGTTGAACTTCTGATTGCTTCCGCCGCTTCTGCTGGTATTTGAGCTGGGTGGGATGGGACAGTAAATTTTGGTTTCCTCAAGGGACTATCAAAAGTAAACGCTACTTCGGCATCGAGTTTTGCCAACTCTATAATAGAAAAATAATCATAAGGCCAATTGTAATGTATCCCTCTGCTTGATAATTGCTTGATATCTGATCCTTCATTGCCAAGGGGACTTTGCGATGGCATCATGCCTGGTTGTCCAGCGCCTCCCACAGCGGATTTCTTAGCTATCAACTTATCATAATAATTCGTTGCTGCTCTTTGCTTAACCTTAAATACCATCCATCTCAAAGCTGATGGTCCTCCCTTGGCAGCGCCGACAGATTGATGCAAAGAATGATACTCTGGGCCCAGTCCGGCAGAGGTTCCCCCGCCAAGCATTTCGGACATGTCCAGTTTGTGTGTAACCGAAACTTCTTCAATATCAAATTCTTTTCCCGTCATTATAGATGGCCCAGGGATTACCCCTCTCGATTGAGGAGCCGACGGCAATGCGCTTTCAGCACCTTCCGGATATATGTTTTGCCACATATCGGCGAGGTCTTGTTGAGTAAATGTGTGACTAAATTCGAATATATACATAGCCAAGGGATCTATATCTGAATTGTTGATAAAGTCAAAATTCGGAGGAAGAACATATTTCTTCATTTTATCGATCTGATCTTTTATATTATTTGAGAAACCGACAGAAGTCTGGCCTCCGGCTAAATAAGATCTGACAGACCCTTCATCTAATTTTATATATTTTTTAGTGCTGGTTCCTGCGGTATAATATGGGACAGCTATAATTGCCTCAGACACCTTCTTTTCGCGCGCAATGCGACCGAGTTTTCTTGGGATTTGATCGAATCCAACAACATCTGCTAAACTTTCACAAGCGGCGGCTGCGCTGGACCTTTTAACCCAGGGATCTGGAATGTCCCCTATTTCCAAATAAACACCCTCATTTGTATAGGGCAGTCTTCCATATTGGTGCCACATTCCACGGGGAACCGACTCTGTTGCGTACATTGGAAGGGTTAGAGTTTCGTTTGCTACCGATATGTCATTAAAATTAAGTATAGGTGCCTCAAACTTAGTTTGAATAACCCAGCGATTGCCAACGTTTTCGTCATTGACAACAGTGATAGATTGGCTTCCGTCTAAGTTGTTAACAACTCTTTGAAATTCCCCTGTCGTATTTGCTATGGTATCCCAATTAATTGATGCTGACAACTGCATAGCACTTTGGTTTATCTGTGTCACACATTGAGGTCCAAATTGGACACTGAACTGAGAAGCACCAAATACTGCTGCACCTCCTTCACCTTGGACATAATAATGTCCGCTATCGAACCTGTTCATTTCAACATTTAAATTATTAACAATGGTACTTAAAGATACTTTTTGTATTGCGCTCGATGTGTAATATACATCTATCCAAGCTTCGCCATGATAATATGGAGGAGTGAATGGAAAGTTATATCCATTTCTAGAATCTTTGGCAAAGTAAAATTTGTATGTGGATGATGGGGCTTTTTTTGTGCCTTCAATTCCCCTGCCCTCGACTTCCCAGCGTTCTATGTGCCGAGCGGATCCTGACAATGCAGCAACTGAAGAATGGGTGGAACCATTTATTCCTAAGGTCGGGGGACCAAACGCTGTTGGTCTAGAATACATAGTTAGCGTCTCTCGGCATGTGCGAGACCATATATCTTGTGGGGGAAAATATATGGTACTATTTGAACCACTCACTCTTGGTCTAGTTCCGTTCATTGAACGGTACATTTTGATTCTCATACCATAGGTAGCAGCCTTGACATTTCCAAAGCCTGGGTCGTCCGATGTTTTAGAGGTGATCCTAGTAAAATTCTTCTCTTGTAAGAAAAATTCTGGAACTTCTGCTAAAAAATTATCAGCCATTAATGGATACAAATTATTAGCTGCTTGGCCGTCCCAATATACAGACCCAGAAAAAGTACCCGATGGGTGGGCTTCCATGGAATAAATGTCGTATCCAGCCAAATATTTCGATGGCTCAATTAAGGCTTCAAATGGTACTCTCTTGTCAAAATGTCTATATAAAAAATAATCTTCTTTAGTAGCATTTGTTATTCCATCTTGATATATAAAATTATCGTCCTGCTCTGTAACTAAAGGATAATCGCATGCTACTCCTGCTTTAATTGTATTGTACAGGACTCCGGGAGCGAACATTGGATTCATCATCATCTGGAAGGAATAGTTATTGATACCTTCTCCTTCGAGGATCTCGATAGGGAACTTCGTGGTGCCTCTGGTGTTATTTTTATAACTATCATAAAACTGCTGGGCCAATTGAACAGTTCTTTGTGCTGGGTAGAATCCCTCGTATGGTAAAAACTTTTTAATTGCCGAACATCTCAGAGTTAAAACTTGATACATTTCTTGTGATGTATCATCAGATAGATTTTGTAGTGAACTAAAATCACCAAAACCATCGTGGTCTTGTTCTATAACAC
>Ga0208030_1001789_pt1 | contig 11610 bp, 7 predicted proteins | sample MalvirDeepMed_M9_FD_184246 | JGI IMG/M metagenome (GOLD analysis project Ga0208030, IMG submission 184246) | Marine viral communities from the Global Malaspina Expedition - Malaspina viral metaG DeepMed_M9 (SPAdes) (version 2) | ecosystem: Environmental > Aquatic > Marine > Oceanic | place...
GCTAGGGGTTTCTTCCGAGCCACCGCCCGCGCCTCCAATAGTACTAAAGCCCATAACGGCCCTCCGTTCTTATAAGTTGCCTAGAAAGGCCGTGATTGTGATTTTGTCGGCAGAAGCCCCGCTGCTTAATGTCAAATTAGCGATTCGGAAATATTCGTAGTTAAGCGGAAAATCGATAACGATATTTGTACTCCCGCCTAAACTCGCTAACTTATAATCAAGGGTCGATAGTGTCGCTACGCCTGAACTTGTCGCCGCAGTCTGAAGAAAATACTCAGTAGTCCCGGCGTCGTTAGAAACCCCGATGTTGAACGTTAGATTCCCACCGCCTGAAACGTGAAGGTATTTAAGCATCAGGCTACATTGGTTATACCCCGCGCTCTTAATCCAAGTCCCCTCGGTGGTTGCATTACCCGCAACCGTATCAACCCCCATATCGGCAGCAGAGACTTCCCGCAGGTGGGATAGGTTTTTGTTATATGTAAGAGTTCCCATTATTTTTCTCCTATCCCATCGCTATCTGTTCAACTTCGGAAGGCCCAAAGGCTCCCATGGTCTTAAGTAACGGGGTTGATTTAATCTTAGTGCCTTCTTCTGACTTTTCGCCATAGGAAGCTTGTAAAGTAGTTATATTTTCTGGTTTTTGTGAAACGTCGAACGCTTCCCCAAACGCTATACCGAAACCTAGTTTCCATTGGTAAGGGATGGGGTCTTCCTTAGCAGCCCTGTCAGCGATTCTTTCCCAGATTCCCGCTTTTATCGCTAAAAACAGATTAGGGTAGACTCGTTGCATTGTTTCACTGTGTGTTTTCGTGCATGTGCCAGATTCGAGAGCCCCGCAAAACTCATTAATGGGGTCTTCTGCTATGGCAAAGCGTATCTCTTGCTGGGCTGCTTCCCTGTCAGTAGGTTGGCGCTCCGGTACTCCCATCAATCTATCATTCATTGTTCGGCTATCTTTATTGAATCCATCAAGCAACACACTGGTTAACAGGGCTAATCGTTCTTTCATTGCCTCTGCCAGGTTTGGGGCATAGTGCTCAAAGTCAGCCGTGATATTATTTAAAGAAGATGAAAGCCCTTGGGGGTCTTGGAGTTTTAGCGCCCGTTCTTTCGCTCTCTGGTAGTCCTCTTGCTTTGTCGTTTTCTTTTTGGTTTCCTCTTCACCAAATTGTGCGGCCAGTGGAGCAAGGAAGAGCTTCGTTCTGTTGGGGCGTGAGGGGATGGACCCGCCGGGGCCGCCCTTAGTCATCTTTGTAACAACGGAATCCAAGGATTTGTTAAGGTGGTTTTTCGCCGTCCTAGCCGCGTGTTCAAAAAGGGCTAACTGTCTAGCGGTTGAGGCTCCATCCATAAGCCCGCCGACTATAACCCCACCAGCCGCTGCGAGAGGCCCGCCCAAAAGATAGCCGCCCGCCCCGCCAATTAGCTTTCTGCTTATGATTCTTTTCGCTAGGCCGCCCACCAGCTTTTGCGCTACATCATCGGCGGCCCTGGAGGAAAAAGCATCGAGGCCGGTAATCCCAAACAAGGCTTTATGCGCCCGAACTTCTTCCGCAAGCTTTGAGGCTTTGCCAAAAGTGGAGCTGTCGTATTTAGGCATCCGCTTAACAGCACCGGCCGCTTTCTCGAAAGCCTCGCTGACTTCTTTGCTGGCTACATCTCCCCACCGAGAAAAATTGTAGGTGTCCTCTACGGATTTGGAAAACGTTTTCGCCGCAGTTAAATACTCATTAAAGGCGGTGGTCATCTCTTTGTTGCCGCTAGCATTCTCTAGGAAAGCCGCTATTTTACGGGGGTTAATTTTTCCACCAAGCCCTGCATTGGCCAATCGGTTCTGTGCGATTAAAAGAGAACTATGTAGTGGGTTTATTTTTGCCTGTAAGTTAGCAGCCTTCCCCCAGAATCTTTCACTCTCTAGCAATTCGGCAAGGCCCTCGTTCATCAGTTTTACACGGCCCGCTAGCGCAGGATCGGCAACCGCCTTTGCCCCAAACGAGGCATAATTCCCTGTGAACTTCTTAAAGTCATCGAGCATAAGGAAGGCGTCTTTGCCGAGTTCCTTAAAAGCGATTTCATTTTCAGGGGCTAACCTAGCAGCAAAATTAAACCAGTCATTAATTGCCTTTTTTCGCCCCTCCTTTCCTACCCTACTGCCGAGAACGGATTCTAACCCACCAGAAAAATCGTACCCCTTAACCGCTTTCCCGGTCCTTCTGCCTAGCCACTCAAAGCTATCAAGCCCGGAACCCATATAGAAACCGTCTATGTCATCGGCCCAATTTAATAGCGTATCCCTAACAGCCGTTAGTGATTCCCCAGGCGCTATTTGGGAACGTGGCCCATCGAAGAGTTTAGTTGTACCGTAAACCTTTTCTCTTACGGCTTCGGCTTTACCGGCTCTTCTCGTAGCGTGGGTTACGGCATTCACGTCATCGATTAGGTTATTTACCCCGCCGCTTATCTCGTTAGATTGGGCCTCGAAAGTCCCGCGCATTTCGTGAAGTTTTTGTCTGGCTTTTCTTGCTCTGGTTGTCCAGCCAAACTGATTCATAAGCGTCTCGGCGCTACTGTTCCCGAATAGGTCAGAGGCCCCTTGAGCAAGCTTTCTTTCAGCAGCAGCAGAGAACGCAGAGTCGGATACTTTTTGATGAATGGACGCAAAGCCCTCGCCCAAGCCTTTGGTTCCTGCGGTCCCCCCGATTATTGCAGCATTTAACCCTGCATTAGCTAGCCCCCCAAACAAGGCACTATAACCAACATTGGAGAGTAGTAATTCAGTTACATCCTTCGGGTCGCCTAGCATCGATTCGGTCAGGGTTGTACCCGCGCCAAAGGTTGCGCCTTCAAGAGCACCCGCCGCTGCTTTAGGCATAGACGTGCTCAGGATTTTTGAAGCTAGCCCTGGATTAGCGCCACGAGCAAGGGCGGTTGTCCCCTTCAGGCTCTCCTCTAGCATTCTGCCAGCTTTAAAAACCCCTTTGGACGGAATGAGAACATCCCCGAGAGTGAACGCTTTCTTCGCCATGCTGGCACCCTTGGCCGTTAGCATGGCACCGGACGCTGCTGTAGTACCCCCGCCAGAAAAGACCGCAGGTAGGATAGCACCACCGATTTCGGTTCCAATGCTAATCCCCGGTAGTTCTTCCCTCCAGGTCTGCATTCGCTCTTTACCGAGTATCGTTCTCAAAATAGGATCGGACAATCCCAAGGTTGCACCACGGAGGCCACCGGCAGCACCAGCGCCTAGATAGTTATCCCACCCCTCGCCGTGTTCTTCTTTTCTGCCTATGCGTTGCCAGTCTTCAGAACTGCCATAGTTCCCCCCTTGCTGGAAAGCCCAATAAGCCTTCTCCCCTGGAAGCATATAGCGGGAGCCATCCGGTGCTATAACCGGGACTTTGTCCTCTACGTTAAACCCGTATTTTCGAGATAAAACCTTTTGCCGAACAAGTTCGTCAGGAATTTCCTCGTAGGATTTTGTTTCGTAGTTATAGAGTCTCGGCATATTAAGGCTCGCTAATTTCTTATTTTGTACTGGTCTACTTCAGCAAACACGTCTTTATCCACTTCTCCAAAAAGCTCGGTCATAATGACCTGTCGCCGCTTCGCAGGGTCTCTCGTTCTGTAGATAGCGCCTAAAGCGGGAAGCCCTTTATCTACCCATGCCTTTTGCCTGTCATCCCACAGGTTATAGCGGCCCATCCCCCTGTTCGCCGCCCACTCTACGGCAGCAACTATCTTAGCCTTCCTCGTGCTCTCAATGTCCGTAGAACTTGGGAATAGTCCACCAATCCGCTTAAACTCCTCTTCTCGGTATGCCACGCCGCTCAAAGCTTTAACCGCAGCAAGAATCGACTGGATGGACACGCGGTCGAATGTTTTGGCATCCGTCTCCCAGGGCACACGCTTGGTAAACATCGAAGCAAAAGCATTAATATCTTTTGACCCCGCCCAAAGATCCTTTAAAGACATCGCGCTAGATTGAAAGTTGGCAAGGTCCTTATCGTCAGCCTCCGAAAATTTCGGCTTCTCTAACGCGCCCTGGGCAGACTTCGCCGCCAACACATCCAGTCTCGCCCGCGCCGCGTTTTCGCTTTGGAGCAATCCGGCCTCTTGGTATGCCTGACTTATTTGGGAATTCTCAATCCCCATCTGTTGGCTTTGTGTTTTAAAGCGAGCCCCGAACGCTTGGTGCGCTGCGGTTCTCAATAATGCGTCTGCCTGTCTTTCATCCCCCAACATTCGCATAGCCATGGCGTAGACGTTTCGTTTCTCGTCCACTAAGCCCTTAAGCTTTTGGTACTCCATCTTTTGCGCGTCGATGTCACGGTCAATCGCGGTGTTGATAATTTGGAGCGCGGTGTTGGGAAGCTTGCCGCCCGATAATCCTTGGGCATAAGCGCCCATCGCTACACTGATAATAGCAGCCACCTTAGAAAAGGCATTAGGGAAAGCCCGTTGTGGGTTGATTTCGAAACTTGCGAGCTTATTGGTAATCGTGCCTAGCGCTCCCCTGGCCTTATCAACTCGACCTCTGGCATCGGTTATTTCGGACTCGTCTTTAATCCTATTTAACTCTGTTTGATAGTCCGTAGTCAGCGCGTCAAGTGATTCCCGCTGCCCCTCAACGGCCTTTTTTCTAAGCTCATCGATTTCCGCTAATTTCCCCCGAATGCTTGCCATTCTTGCGGAGGGCGTAACCGTTGGTGGGGGGTCCTCTGTTTCTGTTGCGGGAGGTCGGTCGGTCGGTGTGGTCGTCTCTAGGGTACCAGGCGCTTGTTCACCGCGCACCACTCGCCCTATACCCGCTAACTGATTTTGGAACTCCATGCCTTGGGGGTCTAATTCTTCGACACGGGGGAAGCGCGTGAGTTGCTGCCCGAGTTCCGGTTGATGGATTCCGGCGGTTGAAGCGGCGAATTGCTGCTCCATAGCCGCCAACTCATCCGGGGTCGGTGGAACATAAGGAGCCGGAGTGGGGGCAGGAGCCGGAGCAGATGCCGTCATACCCATGCTTTCTGGTGGTGTGGCGCTTGAGATTGTGGACGCCCCATCGCTGTATATATACATGCCTGTTTCGGGGTCTTGGTCGATGTATTCATAGGCCATTACTTACGCCCCTTTCCTGACTTCTCTAGTGCGTTAATTCGTTCGTTCTGTTCTCTGAGAAGCGCCATAGTTTGCAATGCCATAGCGTTCTGGTCTTCCACTAGGTACCCGGTTTGTGGGTCACGCCGTACCACTCCACCAGTTTGGGCTCGAACTACATCGCCACCTCCAACGCTTCGGCTCATAACTTCCATGAGTTGGGCGCTAAGTTCCTTCGGGATTACAATCTCTCCGGGGGCTAGTCGGGCGGGTACTGTGTCCTCGCTTCCGACACCTGGGACAACGCCGCCGTCTTTGGCGAGGTAGCCCATAGCAGCCCCACCTAAACCACCAATGAGCGTTCCCCAACCTGGAGCAATTTGTGTCCCCATAGCCGCACCACTCGCAGCGCCGCCGAGCACCGCCGCTGATTTCCCCTGCTCTGCTTGGGCCTTAACCCGGCCTTCTTCCGACAGAAACCCCTTGATTGCCTGTTCGAATTGGGTATCGCTCATAGCGAGAAGCCCCGCCGCACCAACCTCTTCTCTGGCATAGCCTTGGGTTGCTGCCTCTTTTATCATTGCAACTGGAGCTTGAGACTCAACGTATGATTTCGCCGCCGCCTCGGTGCCCATACGTTCACCACGCCCACCGGTATCCATGCCCCGCTGTAGGGCAATTTGGCCTTTCGCCTGTTCCTGCTGAAGCGCTCTTGCTTCTTGAACGGCGGGGCCACCCGTTTGCTGCAAGCCCCGGAGTGTTTCGAGGTCTTCTAAAACCTGACCCCTGCCAACATTCCGCGCTTGGTACTGCTCGGGGGTTAGGTATCGGTCAAATTCGCCTTGAGAGCCTTGGGGTGAAGGTGCCCCTGATGAAGCCCCAGCCCTCGCCTTAGCCTTGGCTTCTAACCGCGCTATTTGCTCTTGTGGTATGAATTCCATCGTCTATCCTAACCCTATTTGTTCTTCAGGCATTATTTATCCTACATGGCCGGTGGGGTATGTTGAATGGGGCCTAGCGACGGAGCGCCCGGCGCAGATGCACCCACATGCCCCGTTGTCGGGGTGGTGGTTCCTGCCGGTTGTGTTCCTTCAGGCTTAAGCTGCCCCATCATCCCAATAGCCACCTGTGCCGCTTGCATTCTTGCCTGGGACTCGTTCATTTGTATCCCTTTAGCAGCCGCGAACCTTTTCAGCCGCTCTGCCAAGGCAAACATAACCTGCCCACTTTCTAATTGCTGTCTTGCTTGGGCTACTCGTAAACCAACGCCGAATCGTGCCGCAGCCTCACCCGCCATCTGTTGGCCTTGCTGTCCCAAAATGCGACCGCCCATGGTAGCGCCCTGCTGAGTTGCTGCGTGTTGGCGCTCGGAAGGTGCCCCGCTCATTGCCGCGAATTGTTGCTGTAAACCCTGCTCGCCCATTCTTCGGGCCGCCATTCCAGCCACCAAGGGCCGCCCACGTAAACTCCGTGCCTTTTCTACGGCACTGTCCATTCTAGCCATCGTTTCGGGGTCGAGTTGTTCTTCGGCCCGGTACCTTTGCCCTTGCTCGGCTATCATTTTTCCCGTCACACCAGAACCAAAAGTGCGGTTTTTGAAATCTAGTGCTTCTTCTGGGGTCATCGCCATAATTTATCCTCCGCTAATCTGGTTAGCCGCTGGAAGCTTAAAGCTCGTTCCAGGTTTCTTAAGTCCTACGAGCAAAGCGAAACTCTGGATTGACATAACATCCCCTCCTGCTCCGGGGGTGTCTTCTGCAATTTGAAACTTTAACGCCTTCACTTTTTGCTTTGGTAATTTGGCGGCAAGTTGAAACTTCGAAGTGCCCGGAGGTGAACTCATCGACACTGTTGTAGCCGAGGTACTGTAGTCGGTGTAGAGCAATAACCGGGGGCTGGATGCTGCATTGTAATCCCCGAGAAATAGAACTTGATAAACCCGCCCTAATTGCTGGAGTTGCCCCACGTTAATCCAGCCGGTACCAAGCAAGAACTGGTAAGGCTTCACCGCTGATACAACTTTGTCGTAGTAGGTAAGCGTCTGTTGCTTATAAAGAACCCCAACAGTGTTTAGGCGGTAATAGTCGCCATCCACCACAACAGACCCCGCGTTTGTCCCGGTGTCGGCGTGTAATTGCCAAGTAGTCCATTGGTCGAATAAATAATTGTACACCGCAATATGCGAAGTCCCCGCAATAAGAAACCGAACCTCATGTTCTTTCTGGAACACATGGCCGTCTATCGCATACTGCTGGAACGTAACTTGGTCCTCTACCTTAGCCCCCTTGGGCGTAACCTGCATATTGCGAGCGCAGAGCATTAGTCCTTGCCGGGTCTGGAAGAACACACCCGCAGGAGTTTCAACGCGGCATGTGCCATCAAGAGCACCTTGGCCCGGAGCGAATACCCTTAATGGGGAAAACCCTGGACCCGCACCGGAATCGCTCGGCCCATCGCCTGACATATAGTAGCCGTTACGCTCACCAAAAATAAGCAAGTGTTCCAAATTGGGACACAGGGCACGAATCTTTTCTGAACGATTATCTACTGACCGGATAAATGAATCACTAAACCCAGTTTCGCGATTTTCAGAAAACCGCTTAGAGAACCAAACAGTGTTTTCGGTAGTGGCGAGGAACACGCGGTCTTTCCAAAGGGCTATGTCATATTGCGACGGTGGGCAGATATGTCCTGCATTGCCTCCAGTAGTATAGAGGACGCCATTATCTATAAGGCTAGCATCGGGGAGATTATCAACCACCTCTTGCCATGGTACGGTATTGTCTACCAACGCTTCCGCACACCGGTAGTAGATAGCGCCACCACCCGTATCATTCACACTTGTTCGGTAGAGAACAATCTTCGCCTCGGAGCGCCCACCCCAATAATTGGCAGCAACGCCACCGGGCAGAATCGACGCGGTGAGGTCTTTTTTATATGTTAATTGGAGCGTGTAGACTTGGAATGTAACTTTTTTACCGCCCGAAGTAACACTATGTATTACCGGCATAGATGGATTTGACCGTTGGATTTTACCGTGAGTATCAACCCACTCGTAAATTGCCACCCAAGCGTGTGACCCTGCATCAACGGTTCCCGCAGATTCTGCGAAAGAATGAATCTCGGGCCACCAAAAAAAGTTTTGCTCTTTAAAGTAGTCCCCTGAATAATTCCAAAGAATACCCCCTGCGAGCATTAAGGCACCGTTCGCCTCTACGCTCGGGAGATATCGAGTAGGGGCCATATCAACCGTTGATAACCCGGCGTCCATTGCGGTTATTTCCGCACCATCTTTGCCGATATTTACGCCGCTATAAACAGAGGAACCAAAACGAAATTTATCTGCTGTTTCCGCGATAACCCGAGGGAGGGTTTGCATAAAATTAAGGCGATAAGTTACGCTGTCTTCCCTGTGGGACAAAAAGCGGAAGTTGATATCTTGTGTCCACGGACCGGCGCTACTTGCACCCTTGGCCACGACTTCCCCGTGCTGATTAAGAAGCATCTCTACTGAATTGTTAAATGTGTTAACGCTAAAATCACCATCGACATCATTACCCCGAGCAGCATAGCCCGCAGTGAAATAGAAATCCGAGTTGTAGTAAAAAGCATCCCCCGTAATGGTGCACCAGTGGAGGTCAATATCATTGTCGGTGATTCCGGTACTGCCATTCGTCAACAAGTCATAGGAGCAAATCAAGTGCCGTTGGGAGCGTTGTCGCATGGCCGTGGTGTTTTTTATCATCGTGACAAAAAATCGAATCTTATTATCGGTGGATTGCCGCGCCCCAACCCCCGCGCAACCGTTCAATAACAAGTACCCTGAAGCCGATGCGTCAACGAAAGACGTTGAACCCCCGTCAATGGTTGCAAGATTGCTCGCCCCTAAACGGTCTAGATCAGAATCATAAACATTGAGCATCACCCCATTCGGCTCGTCTGCTGTTCCTACACCCGAACTAAAGTCGCCTGATTTTGTATAACCAACGCAAACATAGAGGTCATTACTTGACCCGTGCGGTCGCACCACACTCAGCATTAACCCGCCAGCAACCTCTATCTGCTCTGTGTCTGTTGTGTACTCCTCGGTCGATGATGACCCCGCCGAGGTCATTAGGTTAGGGTCGTGAAAATGGATTGCGTCGCTAATCTTCACAACTTCGGGGGTGCTCTGCTCTCCCTCACCGCCTCCGGTAAATACCCCGGTCGAAGCGTTAGCTTTCCAGGTGGATAGGCGCAACTTTTGGCCGGTATCATCCAGCCGCCGCAAAAGAACAAAACCGTTAGCCGAAGCCCCTTCGATGTAGTTTGTGGGCGCAACGTGCCAATGGGGGTAAGTTTGGTCTACGCTAAAAGTGACGCCGCTTGCGCCATCGGTCAAGGCAGCGCCGGGAACTATGGTGGAACTAAGCCCCGCATTAGTATCAAGAAGAAGGTGCTTTACTCGGCCAGAACCCACATGGACAAAGATATAGACAAAGCGGCCAATAGAAAGGACTTGAGCGCGGGGAACATTATGAACGCTATTGTTTGTCACGAAGAGATTAATAAGCTTCTTCCCGACAATTTCGGCCCTTGTTGTTTTGTCGATTACCTTTGCGTAAGTTCGCCATGAGTGGGCGTTTATCAGGGTTCCAGTACCGGCAGTAGCCGCTTCAGGGGCAGGTTTCCCCGTAAAATCCAAGGTATAGGCGCTCGTACTCGTTACGGCACTAACGCGGTAATCGCCATCAGTCCAATCCGCATGAACAAACGCTTCCGTCACCTTCCCACCAGGAGAAAAGTTATGGTCTGTTGCGCCGTTTATGTCTACCGCACCATAGCCAGCGTAGAATCGCCAAGCGTCAAGCCGCGTATGGCCGGTATTAGCGGCAAACTGAACAGTCACACCTTCATTTAGGGTCTGGGGTGTAGTGGTGCAATTCAAAGTAGCGTAACTGCCCCATGTCCCGGCGTCGTTCTGAGTCCTCCACTGAAATATGTCCGGCGTGCCAGTGGTGTTTAATACAATCTCGTACAGTAGCCGCTCAGTGTTCGTATAAGTGCCGCCGGTACTCATATCATTTAAGGCCGAACCACCAACAGGGTCATAGGTGATAGCCCCGATTGTAGTAGGCGCTTTAGGAGTCACGCTCGTAAAATCAACCGTTCGCGTCGTTGTTTCTGATGGGTCAATCTCAGACCATACGTGGACCTCAAAGTCTCCGGATTGTGTTATTTGGGTAGCCGTTTGAACGAGGTTAGAGTCTGCCGCCGTGCGCTCCCTCTCTAGGGTACACCCAACAACGGTACCTTTATTCACCCAATTGTCATCATCGGAAGTTTTCGTGTAGCCATAGCGACCGTCGAAGGCGAGGACTTCATCCCCATAGGCGGCAACAGCTTTCCCCACGCTAACAGTAGTCGCAGAATCGGATAACGCCGGAACGGTATTCGAGAGACTCCAAAAGCCCTTCCGCTTCTTAGCCTCACCGCCCTTTAGAAATTGGACATTTTTAGCATCGGCCAACTCTCCAAGCGGAAGCACACGGTCAGATATCTTCTCATTGGTTCCCTTAGCGATAGGTAAGCCGATTATTTTCTTTTCTAAGGCCATTAAAATACCCAAATATCCACAGTGACCGTTGTTCCTACGCTGCTATTTAACAGCAGGGTGCGGTCAGTCGCCGGATTCGTTTTTTGACGGTCGATAATGCTAGAGGCCGTTTCCCGGTGTCGCGTTATAATCCACCCCTTAAGTTCACGCCCAAGTTTGTGAGAGATTGAGTTATCCCCATTCACAAGGTCGATTCTCTCAAGCAAATGCCCATCCAACAGCGGGCAAGCCTCAACAGACCGAAAGCTATTCTCTAGGCTGTTCTGGACAGACTCTATGCTGTCGTCATCCGTGGTATTTCGGACATACGGGCTAATGAATGAATTCTGGGCCATAGCCTACCTAGTTGAAAAGGTTAATCCACGTATCACCGTGGGTGCCAACTGTAACGTCTACAATCTTATGCGGTTCCCCTGCGTCTTTACGGGGCGCTGCGTTCTCGATTCGTTTCTGGAGGTCAGCTTTTTCAGCTAATAGCATTCTAACGTCGGATTCTTCCTTCATCAGGCATTTGATGGCCGCCGCTACTACGAGGTATTCCTGGTAGCCAATTGCAACACTCTTGTTTTTAGAGTTAATGTTGGCCGCGTCATCTTCGCCGCCTGTTCTAAACTGTTGGCATTCAGGGATATAGTGGAGCGTCACAGTCCCCGATGGAGGAGTAGCGGGGATAAAGTGAATCTTATCATCCCGAATCTGATACCGAAGGGCCGCGAGATTCCCCGACACAACTCCAGCATTGCTGTTGTACATATTCCGCTCTTGAAACGAGTAAGGCTTAATCGAATAAGTAACCCCACCAGTCTCAAAATCGACACCTAAAGATTTGTAGAAGTCAGAGGGTAGCGTCCCCGGATTAGTCCCTGGTAAGGAATAAGTTGTGGTGTTCACATAGTAATCCTCAAAGCAGAGAATCATAATAT
>Ga0208030_1001795_pt1 | contig 11573 bp, 16 predicted proteins | sample MalvirDeepMed_M9_FD_184246 | JGI IMG/M metagenome (GOLD analysis project Ga0208030, IMG submission 184246) | Marine viral communities from the Global Malaspina Expedition - Malaspina viral metaG DeepMed_M9 (SPAdes) (version 2) | ecosystem: Environmental > Aquatic > Marine > Oceanic | place...
GCGGCGTGTATTTGCGACTTCTTGTCCGGGTAATGCTGTGACATTTTCTCCGCCTCCGCCCACTCCGCTTCCTGGGCGGCTATGATTTCTTCGCAGTTTACCGGCTCTTCGCCCAACCCTTCCTCCACCGCTTCATCGACTAGATCTGGACAGCCGCAGTTTTCATCTAACTCTTTTGCTGCTTTTTTCACGAACTTCTTCAATTTTTTGTCCTTTTTCTTTTCCTTCTTTTTCTTGTCGCCATCTCGCTTCGCAGCGTGGGCGCCATGGCCCTCGGCCAGAGAAGCATTCGTAACTTGAATTTCTTCGAACGGAACATTTTCAAGAATGGTTCCGTCTGACAATTTCATATCATAATGAGTCACACGATCAAGCTCTTCATTATAGTTATGTTGAATGGCTTCAGCCATCTCAACTTTTCCATTATGGTTGACACCACCATGGTGTATACAATAATGGTTTGGTGACCAAATTTCACCTTCTTCCTTTAGTTGAACTTTATCGATAAAGTACTTTTTAAGAGTTTGTGATTCGCTAATAACCCTACGAACCACTGTGCGAATTGCATCTTCATTCATTGTTTTTCTCCTTTTAGAATAAGTAGTTTCATTAATTCGTTTCTTCACACTATCTTCCCAATTTCTAAAACACGTGCTTCCAAGACTATAAGCCTCTTCTTCAATTCTATGACCGTGTTCTGTTTGGGCATAACCTTGTTCTCCAGTAATACCTTCCAGTTCTCCATTACAATTCTGCTTATGGTGAACCAACTCATGAGACAAAGATCTCATTACATCTTTTGGGTGCCTATTGTCAACGTAAAGGACAACTTTATAATTTGATGGATCATAATAGGCTGTTTTCCCTAAAGGGTTTTTAGCATTTTCCTGATCGGATTCAAACACAATTGTCACTGGAACGTCAAAACCCATTTTTTTTTGAGCATATGGAAAATATGCATCAACCATCTTGTGCAACGTGGACATGTTTTTGTTAGTATTGTTTTTTACATTATAGTGCATAATAATTATTATAATTAGTTATGTAATTTCTTTGTAGCCATTATTCACAAACAGTATTATCTAATATTTGCATTAAATTGTTAAATATTTCTTCCGGATTGTTTGTCAGCTCAAACCATTGGCCACTTCCAGTCTGACAAAGATTTTCCCAACCTATATACGTACCATTCCAATGTGTTGAATTTGCAGTTGATGTTGGGCTAAAAACAAACACACTTAAATCTTTTACTCCGCCTTCTAGTTTGAGCAATATGTCGTTTGTTATTTGAGGATTCATGTAACTTTGCGCAGTTTCGTCTGTAAAAATGACAACAACTCTTTTGGCTTCTTTTGGGATCCCTCTCCAACTTAATTTAAATTTAGGTATAGGTGGATCAGAATATATTGTTGTCCCGGACATTGATGTCCAAAATATTTCGTCATCGGCATATTCGATTGAATTTGGACTAGCAATATTGGAAAGAGAAAGGTACAATGCATCATATAACATTTCTCGAGAACCATCGACTTGACTAAAATCAGTCGAGGCTAACGCTATCAAAAATGCACTAAAAGCAGAGAAATTGTGTTTAATTTTTAAGACTTCAGATATAGATGAGATACCATTTTCATTAGTAATTTTTTCCCATATAGGCCCATAAATTAGTCCCCACTTAATTACATCCTCATCGCTATAATATAAAGCAAACATATTTAATGCGCTAACAATAGCATCAATTTCATCATTCATAGACCCAGACGTATCTAATATAAACAACACATCTGTATCATTCATATCATCTTCAAGCTCTCCGTCACAATTGTCATCAAGTCCATTACAAAGTTCTTCCGGAAGAGGCAAAATTTCATCTAGACATAAATCATCGATAAAGAGTTCTTCAATAAAGTTACCCCATTTTCCTGCACTGCATATCAAATTGCCAGCTTTGCATATGCCAATGTTTAATGTTTCCGGGGGCCCGGTGTAGCATGCTTTGAAAAGATCTTCATCAACCTCTCCATCACAGTCATCATCATGATTATTACATATTTCTGAAATTATAATTCCTTTTTGTTCGTCACAAATAACATCTGGAGGAGGAGGGAAATAATAACAAGTAGCTTTACATTGCGTCATTCCAAATTCAGTGCATGGCTTATTCTCCGGAGGTAGTACTGCACATTCACAAGTTTTATATCCTTGTCCGCAAATTAATGGGTTCTCCATGCAGGGGATCAATATACCAACATCTGCAGAGCTACAAAGACAATCTAAGTCTTCATCTATATTTCCGTCGCAGTCATCATCTTCAGCGTTGCACCATTCTTCAATTGGCTGCTGTGCCGTACAATTCGACCACATGCCACTGAGACATATTTCATAACCTTTTTCGCAAACTGTCTCACACTCTTGAAGTAGATCTTCGTCCATTAATCCGTTGCAATCATTGTCAATGCCGTCGCACACTTCTTCCGGGAGCGAACCACATTTATCGCAAGCATTTCTTTGATGTTCGTCAATTTTATCATCACAATCGTCGTCGAGATAATTGCAAACCTCTTCTTCAGGTTCTTCAGCGGTACAAATTATTTCACCTTCAATACAATAAGCTGGTGCGGTTTCACAAACTGTTATACATTCATATGCCCCTTCGTCAACAATGCCATCGCAGTCGTTGTCTTCTAAATCACATATTTCCTCATCATCACACTTTTCGCAATCTGTCAAATCAACCTTTCCCTTATCACAAACAACATATTGTTGCCCCGGGAAGCCATCTTCAGTTTGACATGTTTGAATTGCTATTATCGGATCGTTCGGATCGCACTCGTGTTTCATCCTACAGTTGTCAATCATAACAATATTATAATCATCGCATATATCAATAATTGCTTCCGCAATCCAATATTCATCGTATGGGGGACACCTTAGCCAAACTGCTTCCCAACAATCTTTTTTATATTCGTCGGAGACGTCTGGCTCTTTTTTCTGAACATCTTGTATTTGCAAAACGTCTGGCGCCATCGCGATTAATTGTTCTGTATCATTATTTTGTTCTATAATAACCCAGACGTCTTGTTTCGGAATGCCATCGATAAGCCTAGGATCAACTTTACCACAAGAGGTTATTAATGCAAATATTAATATTAATATTTTAAGACTGTAAGTCATATATTAGTAACTATATTATAGTGCAAGTATTAAACAAAAAATAGAACATTAATATGAGATATACTGTAAAAGCTGACCAAATTGCAACTTTCGCAGCTTTTTTATTTTTGTTTTTTCTTAAAATATAGACACCGCCAAGAACCAAGAACAATTTAATTGCAATAAAAAATACAATTCCTAAATCTAATGTATGCTGCATAAAAGGATTTATTTCAACTGCCAAGCCATTTTCTAATAGCCATAAAGTGGCACAAAGATCTATAATGTTAAAAACTATTATTAATATTAACAGCAACTCATACAGCATTGTGATTCAAGGACATCATTTTGTCGTAAGCCTTTATTCGGGTGTCAAACAATTTTTTTATATATTCATTATTTCTCAAAGCTTTAAAAACTAAATTTTCAGTTGAAAATATGCCCTTCTCCATAATTCCACATCTTCTTAATTTTTTTATTTTGTCCCTCAATAATCCTGCAACGTTATATGCGGCCTCATAATTATCTTCTTCAAAAAGATTTTCTACTCTGTCAATTTGATCCATTAGTGCTTTTGCTTTTATTTCTACATTCTTGTGGTCGATCTTAGGGCTTTCTCTGTTAGGTTTTACAAGCCACTGATCTTCTAATAGAGAATAAATTCCTGTTGATATGTGAGGCTCGTGTATATCTTGCACATAGATTTCAACTTCATGTCCCTTGATCATAATTTGATGAGTTTTGTTCCAATCAGCTTTTTTAGCATTAAAAAAATCACGAACCATTGGATCGTTGTCTCCAATGTCTCTATAATCAAGCGTTATGTGTAAATCAATGTCAGAATATTCTGTCCAATTGAAATTAGCCATAGAGCCGGTAAAAGTTATATCGACAATATCTTCTTGAGCGATCTCGAGACTATCAATAAAATCTAAAGCGATTTGAATTAAACGACTGCTAATTTCAGGCTTAACTCTGCCCTCTGATTGCCAAACATTCATGTTTAGAGAATCTTTTATTTCTAAAGAAGGCAGATCTATCTCGTTGTTTTCTTCTGATTCTACTAAAAATTTGTTCCATTTTTTATTCATTTTTCTTTTAGGTGATTTATTATTTCTTCTTTAACAATTTCCTCTAGATACTCTCTCCAATGCGGGCTTTTTGGTTCGCCGCCTTCTTCTTCCGGGCCGAGATATTCTCCGGCTTCAGTTTCTTCGAGGGATTTCTTGGTGAGTTCAGCAGCTAAAATAATATCATGAGTTATAATTTCTTGTACTACAGGATCTATGAACGATCTAAACATGAGAGCTTCTGCTTCATGATATGGCGTCGTTGGATAAGTTAGTTTTAACAATATGTTCTTATCCCACGCGGAGAAGTCGTGCCATCGTTCTTTTGACCAGGAGCGCTGGAGGTCTACCGCGGCTTCCAAATATATTTCTAAAACACGTGCTAGAGAGACGGGCTGTTTCGTCACCCCCGCAGCACGCTGTAGAACTGCTGAAGTGGTGTTAACGAATTCGATAAAAGCGTCGACAGACATGTCTCCTATATTTTGTAGTTTTTTAGCTACCTCAACTTCTTCAAGATATTTTTGAACTTCTTCTAAAATAATTTGTTTAAGTTGTTCTTCTGTCGCTTTCATTGAAATTCATCCTCAGTTATAAGAGTGTAAGTGAACTTGTTATTATATTTTTTTGCAGATAACTTAATTAGTGCCATGAACTCATTAAAATCTCTTGCGGCTTTAAAAACTTGACAACCAGCTGAATACCCATTAACATATTCCATTTCACCAGTTGCAGCTGCTCTGTGAATGTTGATTCCATAGTATCCTTCTTGAATTGTGGAATCATCCATATCAAGAATTTTATCTCTATCATCGTCTCGCCAAACTTTCACTTTTCCATTCTTTTGACAAAGGGCTTCGTACTTCCCACGGTGCCTAGCAACGCTGTAAACACCCCTATATTGGCCGGGAACAAGAATTGCGGCTCCATCCTCATTGATTGGTGTTTTAAGGTAGCGAATGCCTATATCTGTGGTTATTTGATAGCTATGAACAATCCAATCCTTGTCATCATCTCGATATATTAAAAAAAGACAATCGTCAAATTCGTTTGCTTTTGTTTGTTTGCTACGACATCCTATTACATTAACATTGTAAGCTTTATTATTGTCAAAAAATGCGTAATTCTTTTTTTTAAAAGCTGATTTTAATTTTTCAACGATTAGTTTTGCATGCAAGCCTTTTATTGTAGCCATTTTTCAAGTTCCTTTAATGTAGCATTTGTTGACGTATGCTTAATAGCAATACCCCCAGCAGCTGTCCAAGGATCTGTATATTTGTCCATATCATCGATTAAGATATTTGGCTTACCTGTTTCTGGGTTCATTGCGTACTTGTGCTTTTCGTGAGTCAATATTATTTTATCTTTTGGTGGCAGTGGATTTAAGTTTCCTGCTAAGCCGCTAAGCCATAAAACTTTTCCTTTACGGGATTCTTCATCCCATGGGGCGGAAAGAATGTAAGGTTCTGGACTAAGAGAAGACAGAAAACCCCAAAGCTGATCTGCATCGATCATGGCTGGTAAACTGGCCCAAAAATCAACATCGCGTGTTATCACTTTAAATATTTCTTTGGTGCCCAAACTAAGTTCTGGAAATTCTTCGTCTTTTTTAATGAGATCCTTCCACAATTCGCCAGACTCTAGAGCTTGTATAGCAGCCGAACGAATGTTTGGCTCTAGATCTTCGAAGCCTATTGCTTCTTCTATTCCCCCCAACAAATCAACCAAAACCCCATCCATGTCACAATATATTTGATATGGGATACTTCTTCCTTCCGATAGGAACTGTCTCCATATTTTATTTATTTCATCCATACATTAAATAGTTTGTGTCTTTCATTATACTTGAAATATAGTATCATATTTTTATCTCCAGTTGACATATAAACTTTGAAATCGTTTTCTCCCAGCCATTGAAGTTTTAAAACCCTGTACCCCATTGGATACACTTTTCTAGTAAAATGAGTTATTGTAGTCAACTTTTCTTTAAGTTTCCTAGGATTAGCATGTACGCTATAAGAAACAGTTCTTTTTTTTCTTTTGTTCACATTGACTACGCCAGAAACCATATTTTCTGGGCCAACAACAGAAGCTAGAAATTTTGTATTAAATTCCACTTGCCTGTGGAAGAATTTTTTAGATATAGTTTTGGGAGCAATCTTAATACCTAGAAACTGTCTAAGGTACAAATCCGATAACGGATCCCCAGTCGGCGACACGGCTGTCAATAAAGTTGTTAATAATAATAAAGTTTTCATATTTTACACCTGCAAGAATTAAAACATATGATAAAAGGCATACTAATGCCAAAATAACGATAACATCAAAAATATCAAAATTTTTCATAATAGAAGTTATTTTTTTGGTTATTGCACGCATGATACTAGTGAGTAAATAACTAGCACCGTGAATGTTATAACGACCATATCAAACATGTCCCACTCGAAAAGACGAGTTATTTTTTTCATTGCGTCAGCGGCCTCCTTTTATGTGTTTTATGTTTCCTTCGCGAATATCACTTTTTATGGAATTCTCCACCCAAGGAAACATGTCTCTTTTTCCATTGTTCCAAAAAACTCTCCAGGCGCCTACCTGCAACGAGGATACGCGCTCTAACAAAACGGCATAACTTCCGTCTTTCTCTATTAATAAATCTCCTGGATCAAGGTTTGTCATTCTTCCTCTTAACTCTTGTCATCGGCACCACATTTAACATGCTGTCGAAGTGTTTTTGAACTTCTTCTTTGGTGTGGTTCTTTCTGACACGGTTCCCAAATATTTCTTCAAGCTGCAGCCAACCACGACTTACAAGCGAATCTAAGGCTTCATGAAGCTCTTTATTACTTAAATCATCTAAATTAATTTCAAGCTCTTCAAGCTCTTTGAGGGTTTCTTCGTAGTGTTCATAAAGTAGCATATTTCTCTCTCCTTAGTTTTTTTTAAATTGTAAGTCAAAGCGACAACTATTAATTTGATTATTTAATTCGCGCGCACAAAAAAGGATATCAACAAGCTCAGTGTCCAAAGGAAGAAGCTTTTTCAGTTGCTCTCTGATAACTGCTTCTCTTATTGCACGTGCCTGTTGTTTTTGTGTGCCTAACATATCCATCTACTTTCTTTTTAAAAATTCCTTATTAACATGGCCGCACTTGTTGCATTGAAATGTTTGCACAGGCAGCATAACTTCCTCTCCGGTTGGAGACACTAATGCAGATACGCGCTTCATCTGGAAGGCTGGTGAAAAATGATCATTTTTACACTCCTCACACAAAATATCTTGAGCATCATCTAAGTTAACTCTAATTTGTTGTTGATTTTCGTTCATAATATTACTCCTTAAAATAAATAGAAAAGCAATAACATTATAACACTTATTTTATATTATGTCAAACGTTTATTAATGTCCGCCACTTAAGTCTGCAGATACATCCATAAAATTAAGCAAATACCAATTAGTTCCATCAAAAACCCAAGTTGTAACATCACCGGTTGCAGTTGTTATGTCGGCTGATCCGCCCTTCAAATTAGTGCCAGTTACATCATAGACAATTGCGGCATCAGAAATGACATTTATTATTTGCCCAGCGGTTCCATCATCGAACATTGTAATAGTCACCCCGGAGGAGTACGTTCTAAACAAATTTCCAGTCGACACTGGTGGAGTAGCATCGCCGTCACCCATCACTACAATCGCCTCCGACGGGCCACTAAAAGCCGCGGCTCCTGCAACGTGTAGCTTGCAATTAGGAGAATCTGTGCCAATGCCGACATTTCCTCCGTCATCAATTCTCATTCTTTCTGTTGGAGATCCAGCGTCATCAGCATCTGATGTAGCAAAAACTATTTTGCCGGGCACGGAGTCAGCATCTGAAACGGCATCATTTGCAAACTCAATATAAGAAGACAAAGTGGCTCCATCGTCGTCGTCGACGCCATAGGCTTCAATGCGGCCCAATACTTCACCGGCAGTGGTGTGATCGCCGGCTGTGAACGTGTTAATTGTGGCTGTACCTGCTTTTTGGAATATAAGCGCGCCGGCTTGTCCCGCCGTCGCTCCTGCGCCCCAACTGCTGAGTTCAAGAGTTGCGCGTCCAGAAACTTTACTAATTTCAAGCATAGAGCCTGGATAATTGTTTCCAATACCAATGTTGCCGTTTCCATGGATTACCATTCTTTCGGCAGCTGCGTCGACCCCGCTCACTTTTGTTTTAAAACTAATCTGTGACGTACCGGTACCGTCACCTCCGCCAGAAGCCAGGGTTAAATTGCCACCATTTATATCGTTTAAACCTGTAGTAGTCGATCCAGCAGAAATGGTTAAGTGTTTTCCTCGGTTTGTACCAGTATTGGTTACAACACCAATCGTCGTTGCAGTAGTGTTGCCTGCAGTGCCAACAGTAGTGTCTCCGCCGGCAATTGTAAGATCGCCGGCAATAGTAACATTGTCGGAAGTGTCCATTGTAATAGTGTCTCCACCGTCAGACGCTTGAATTTTATTTCCACCAATTTTAATAACTCCGGCAATTGCTGTCGTTGATGATGCAACAGTTGCGTTTGGAGTAATTGTCACATGAGCAACATCTGAACCAGCAGAGGCTATATCATTGCCGATTGTAAACGTGGAACCTGCAGTTAATTTCCAATCATCTCCGGCGTCGTCGCTGTCATCAGCTTGCAATAAGATATATGCAGATTCTGCTTCTTTAGCTTTAACAGTCATGCTGTTGCCTACTTTGAAAGAACCAGAAACTGTTGCGTCCTCTCCAACAACTAGACTCTCGCCAATTCGAGCGCTCGAAGCGGACATATGTTGGAATTGTAATGTTCCGGAGATTGCTAGATCTTCTCCAAAGCTTACTAAACCTCCAAAATCAGCACTTGAGGCAGAAAGATGACCTTCTATATGAATATCTGATCTATGTCTAATTTTACTCATGCAACAATAATTAGTTTATAAAAAAAAACAGCCCCCAAAGGGGGCTGCTGAAAACATAAGTTTTGATTTTAAATGCTAGCTATTATAGCTGTGCATCTCCAAATGGTGTTGCCCCAGCGCCGGAACAGATAATCGTACCAGTAACTGCCCAAGCTTTAGCTGCCGAAGCGCCTAATACGGCTACAACTTCAATTCTTGATCCTGCAGCTGCGCCACCGGTTGTAGTAGCATTCAGGGTAATATGATCATTATTCCCATCAGTTGCTGTTGAGAACGTATCGGTTTGGTCTGCGGTTGTATTCATCATAAGTACACCACCTAAAAACCCTTCATCATTAGTACCTGTTGCGATAACATGATCTGCGGTGTTTATAATTGTCTGAATAAACGTAAAACGCATCCCCAACTCTGGCGCTGGTAATACAAATTTTGATGTTGCTGCTGTATCAAAAATACAAGTAGCTCCTGCATTTGCTGCTGTTAATGTAGTAGTTCCGCCGCCACTTAGCACTACTGTATTGAAGTGGCCTCCATTAAGGGTAACCTTGTTGGTAAATTCCGCCGGCGCTCTTTCTTGTACTTTAGACATGTCTAATTCCTCCTATATTCTGTTTAATTTAAATTAGTTTTTGCATGCATGAATGATTTCGCATTCCCAGTAAATAGTTTGTCATATGATAAAAAGCATTAATGAAAACAAACCGAAAATTTTTATATTTTATACTATGGCACCCTCTGTAGGATTCGAACCTACGACCTACAGATTAGAAGTCTGTTGCTCTATCCAACTGAGCTAAGAGGGCTAGTTTTAGCTGGCTCTCTTAAGCTTATTGATTCTATCTTTTAGTTTGGATATTAATCCCGCATAGCCATCTTTTTTGTATATTTTACGCATTGCTGTTCGATAACTACGCGATTTTGATACGCCATCAATATATATGTCACAAAGCATCCAATGTTTGTCTTTAAATATGAAAATAAATTCAGCTTCAAATTCAGACTCGTTGGATACGCTAGACACAATTGTTGTGACTTTCGCGAATTTTTCTCCACGAAGCATTTTGTAGTCGGTTAAGCTAGGAAACTTGACCGAGAATTTTTTATTCGGATCAAAGTACTTCGCATAACGCTTAAGCATCATCTTCTTGAGAGCATTAGTATATTCCTTTTTTTGTTTAACTCCCAACTCGTCCCATTGAGAATGAAGCGTGGCCTTTGCAAAGACATCCCATGCAATATTCTTCTCTAAAAACTGCTTTGCTGCGCGAGGAAGCTTTTTTTTGTCATTCAGAATGCGTTCCTTAAGCTTGGTAATGCCATTGGGATTAAATTGTTGCGCTATAACATATGCTTTATATTGGTGAGAAAGAACAATCTGAGGGTCTTGCGCAGTAAAAATATAAGCAGCAATGATACTAATAGCTAAGATACTTTTCATAATAAACTCCTTTTGTTGATAAGTATTAGGTGGGCATGCTTTCAAGTATTTTCTTGAAATCATCCATTTCTGACCTTATTGGTTTGTTAACAAATAAAGTGTTAATAAGGCCACTGCTGCTCTGAATCTTTTTGCCGCCGAGATTCCAAATCATTTCAATATTTAATTTTTGACATAGCGCTGCTTCAGGTGTATTCGCAGAAGTTCTATCGCCGCCGTTACCAAACATATCTGGTTTAAGGCGCTGTAAAGCCTCACATACAGTACCATCGGTATCATCTACGGCAGATACTTCAGTAACACCTTTAAGCTGCTCTAAGAGGTATTTGCGTTCCCCATAGGGCATAAATACGTAGCCTTTCTTGCGCTTAAGCCAGGCATCACTGTTTAAAACAACAATAACGTCGCCTAGCTGCGCAGCTGCCTGAATCATCTTAACGTGGCCAACGTGAATTGGATCCAATCCGCCGCTGATAATTATAATTTTATTTTTCATGTCGTTGGCCTTCATGAGCATCTTTCCATAACATATACCCATTGTAACACATATACATAAAGACGCTTGCAATTGCTAATGATTCAAATATCATTTTTTAGGTGCCATTTTCCATATCATAGTACCCACAATAAACAAATATACTCCTACTAGTATTATAATATTTATTTGTTCTGTTGTAAAGTTTTCCATTCTTTCTTGTCTTTCTTTTGTTTTTCTTTAAGCTTAATAAAGTCTTCCAAACGTCTATTTGCCCATGGATCATAATTGTCTTCACTAATGCATTCGCCCAATGTGCTATCGGCACTAATATTTTTTACACACATATAGTCCGCTGGGCAGTCTGAATCATTTTGGCACGTATCTCTGCTCTCGCCTGAAACTCTCATCATTGCTGTATTATAACAACCTGCAATTGCAATTGTCAGTAATACTAATAAAAATTTATTTTTCATATCTCTCCCCTCCTAATAGTAATTA